>JGI26061J44794_1000162_pt1 | contig 31808 bp, 28 predicted proteins | sample MarorgKNORR_S2LV_5_FD_44794 | JGI IMG/M metagenome (IMG submission 44794) | reverse complement strand
GTAGCGGGAGCTGGACTCGAACCAGCGACCTTTGGGTTATGAGCCCAACGAGCTACCTACTGCTCTATCCCGCGATATAGGATTGCAAATATACAACGCTTTTAATTTATTGCAAGTATAATGTCTAAAAAAATGTCACTTCAAATATGAAATGACATTTTACCAATATAAAAATAATTACTATGATTAATTTTTTATCTAATCTGTATCAACCAATACCGAATTGCTTGTTTCGTTTAAATTAATATATTCAAATTGTAACATTGTAGGAATGCTTTTAGCCAATGCAGCAAAATCACCTTTTAAGTCGTTATTGTTAAGCATTAACACTTTTAATTTTGTATGATTTGAAAGCTCCGTTGGAATCGTTCCGTAGAACAAATTGTCGGATAAAATCAACTCTTCTAAATTTACTAAATCTCCTAGAATAGAAGGCACAACACCAAACAGGCTATTATCGAAAAGACTTAATTTTTATAATAAAACCAGGTTCTTAAAAGTTGAAGGGATTTTACCTGACAAACGGTTGCTACTCAAAGATATTTCTTTAAGTTTAGTGAGCGAACCTATTTCAACAGGTATTTAGCCATGAAAATCGTTGTTAAACATTTCTAGTTTTTCTAAATTAATTAAACCACTAATTGTACATGGAATATTTCCTTCTAACCGATTCATGAACAACTCTAACTTTACAAGTTTATTTAAGTTTCCTATACTATTAGGGAGATTTCCTTCAAGGCTATTAAAAGCAATATTCAATTCTTGTAACTCAACCAAATTTCCAATAGAACTTGGTATGAATCCAGTAATTTTATTTCTGAATAGATTAAGGGTTCTCAAGTTTACAAGATCTCCTATTTCGATAGGCAAAGTTCCTACCAGATTATTAAAACTCAAATCCAGTGCAACAACCTTATCTTGCCCTACAGTAACACCATTCCAAGTAGAAACTGGTGTATTTGTATTCCAAGACACAGTCCAGTTTTCGCCATTTGTTGCGTTACATATTGCNAATAAAGCATTCTTCTCCTTTGTTGAAATGTTACAAAATGCCAAAGTGGTAATTAAACAGAATAATAGTGTCAATTTTATGGTTTTCATAGTAGTATATTTTAATTGGGTTATTAATCTTATGACGAACATTCAAATAATTCGACAAACTACCAAGTTTTTTCGACGAACGGTAAATAAGTGAGAAGCATACTACATTTTAATTTCTTCAATTTCTAACTGAATATCTTCCCAAATTTTCATTAATAAATTAAGATTTTCCTTCTTTTTTTGATATTCATCAAAGAATAACGGGTTAGAAACAATAGCATCATAATTTATTTCTAATTCAACATCAATATCTTTTATTTCTATCTCTAATTGATGAATTTGGGCTTCTACTTTACTTAATTTATTATTAATAGATTTAAGTTTTTTTTGATCATGATAGGATCGTTTGTTATTCCCTTTTGTGACCTCTTTTTCTATTACATCCCGTTTTTCCACATCTCTTAAGTTTTGAATATTTCGCTGCTCTAAATAAAAATCGATATCACCTAAATACTCTTTAATACGCTGGTCTTTAAATTCGTAAACTTTATTGGTTAATCCCTTAAGAAAATCTCTATCGTGCGAAACCACAATTAATGTACCTTCAAACTTTTTTAAAGCTTGTTTCAACACATTTTTTGATGTAATATCGAGATGGTTGGTTGGTTCGTCCATCACTAAAAAATTTAAAGGCTGTAATAATAATTTAGCTAGTGCTAAACGGTTACGTTCGCCTCCCGAAAGTACTCTCACATATTTTTCCACATCATCGCCACGAAATAAAAATGCTCCTAGAATATCTCGCACTTTACTTCTATTGGTTTTATTTGCAGCATCAATCATGGTATCTAAAACTGTTTTACTGCCATCTAAAAAATCAACTTGATTTTGAGCAAAATATCCAATCTGTACATTATGTCCCAATTTTAGGTTTCCGTCAAAAGGAATTTCGTTGACAATTATTTTTGCCAACGTAGTTTTGCCTTGACCATTTTGTCCGACAAATGCAATTTTACTCTTTCGCTCTACAAGTAGATTTACATTTTTCAAAACCTGTAATTCTCCATAATTTTTTACGATGTTTTCTGATTCTAATACCACTTTCCCAGGTGTAATAGAAATAGGAAAATGCAATGACATAATCTTATTATCTTCTTCATCTACTTCAATGCGTTCAAGTTTATCCAATTTTTTTATAAGAGATTGTGCCATGGTAGCTTTAGTAGCTTTGGCTCTGAATTTTTCTATAAGCTTCTCGGTATGTTGTATTTGCTTTTGCTGATTTTTTTGCGAGGCTAATTGCTGTGCTCTGATTTCTGAACGTAATATTAAGTATTCCGAATACGGTTTAGGATAATCATAAATTCTGCCTAAAGATATTTCTATAGTACGATTTGTTACATTATCCAAAACCATTTTATCATGCGACACAATTACAATGGCTCCAGTATAGTTTTTCAAAAACCCTTCCAACCAAATAATAGATTCAATATCGAGATGATTGGTTGGCTCATCTAATAACAGCACATCGTTATTTTGTAGTAACAATTTTGCCAATTCAATACGCATACGCCAACCACCAGAAAAAGTATCTGTAAGTTTATTAAAATCTTCACGTTTAAAACCTAAACCCTGAAGGATCTTTTCGGTTTCGCCTTGATAGTTATAACCTCCTATTATTTCGTACTGATGCTGAATTTCATTTACATCTATCATTAATTGATGATAGGCTTCGCTTTCATAATCAGTTCGTTCTACAAGTAGCTTGTTTATATTTTCAATTTTGGCTTCTAGTATTTTTATTTCTGTGAATGCTTGATACGATTCTTCCAATACTGTTCTTCCGTAAACAAAATCTATATCTTGCTTTAAAAAGCCAATTGAAACTTCTTTTTCAGTGGCAATTTGCCCGGAATCATATTCCATTTCTCCAGACAAAATTTTTAACAATGTTGACTTTCCTGCTCCATTTTTTCCAACCAAACCAACACGATCGCCATTTCCTAACCGAAAGGTAATATCCTCGAATAAATAATCGCCTTGAAATGAGATAGATACCTTGTGTATATTAAGCATTTTTGTTACAATAGTTAAACCGATTAAAAAGATTGATTTTGCAATTACTAAAACGCAAAAATAGTATAATTGTTCTTGTAAAAAAATAATTTATTTTTTGTTAAACCTACTAATATCAATCTCACTTTCTAAAGAGTTTCCGTATTCTATATAATTGAATAATTGCTCTGCAACATAAGGTGCTATCATAACACCACGTGTTCCTAAACCATTTAAAATAAACATATTTTTATGTTGTTGATGTTGCCCAACTATAGGTCTCCTATCTTTAACTGTTGGTCTAATTCCTGCTACTTGGTCTATGACTTTATATTCACAATTTAAAAATTTATCCAGCTTGTTTAAAAGTTCTTTTTTTGCTTTTACTGTAATATTTGGACTCATATCATCCCAATCATAAGTGGCTCCTACATGATATAAATCATTTCCCAAAGGAATTAAAAATAAACTGGATTTTAACACAAAATCAATCTTTAAATCTGGTGCGTGAATGGTTAAAAGTTCGCCTTTAGTTGGTTTTAATGGCAAGTAATTAAAAAATGGATTATCTGTTACCCCAAACCCTTCAGCAAAAACAATATGTTTGGCTTTAAAATCATTATAAGACACTTGAGTTTGTTTACAGATAAGTTCACCATAAACAAACGTTTCTTTAATAAGTTGTTTGTTTTTTTGAAGACGTTCTCTATAACTTTTTACAAGTGTTGCTGTATCTATTCGACCTGTTTCAAGCACTTTTCCAAAACCAAAATTATTTTTAATAGCTGAATTATCTATATGAAATATTTCTGAAGAGAGAAATTGAGATAGGTTTGGCTTATCACAGGCTTCAAACCAATTGTTTTGTTCTTCTATTGATGCAAATAAGCGATAGACNGGAATTTTATAGTCGAGTTTAATATTTAAACGTTGTTCTAATTGATGATATATTGGCAAACCTAAATTAAGCTGTTCTTTTGCTTTCCAGACTTTTGTAAACCGTTTTAAAACAACCGGGTTGTACAATCCTCCTGCTACAGTTGAAGAATACTGTGAATCATTTTCAAACACCACAAAAGATTTGTTATGCCGTTTTAACACTTCGCATAATAGAATTCCTGCAAGTCCGGAACCAACTATTATAAAATCTACTTTTCTCATAGGTATGCTAATATAAATAGATTTAATTTCTTAAAATAAATAAAATGCTATGCTAAATAGATGGATTCCTGCTATCGCAGGAATGACAATAAAAAAAACGCTTACAAATCATTGTAAGCGTTTTAAATTATTGTTTTCACTACTTTTTTAGTAGCTCCACATATCTTGTTCGAAATTTCGAATCTTTTCTATAATTCTGTCCGATTCTAAAAGTTGCATTAATGCATTATTGCTAATGTATTCGCTAACTGCTCTATCGCTTTGTATATTCTCTTCTCTAAACACATAGCCATTAAAACGCCTGGAATTTAAGAGGTGATCGAATGATATAGGCATAGCACTGTTTTTTCCATTAAAAGCCTTTGCTTTATGCAAGATTCCTCTTGCGTCTGGAAAGAATACCCAAAATAAAGGCACTAAATCGCTTTCGTCGGTATCTATAAAGTTAACATCAGGTGCTACTGGAGCAATACCCAATAAACGATATCTTAACTCACTTAAACGCTTATCGAAATACCAAAGTCCTTTAATGTGGTACTCAACAATATCTGCAGCTGTAATTTCTCTTGTATTAATATATTCAGCAGAGAGCTCTTCGCCTGCGTTTATTTGTTCAATACCTAACTCGGTTGTATCAACCATTTTTAAAGCACCTTCAATATCCTTTAGTGTACGTTTGGTCGTAAAATAAGAATCGTCATAAATATTTTCGATGTTGCCATTTTTAACACTTGTCATTAACACATCGAATAAAGAGCGCCTGTATCTGCCAATATTATTAGTGTCTATAGGATAATACAATGGGAAGTTTATACGTTCGTCAAGAACTATTTTTTCCCATATCATTCTGGAATATAGGATATCTCTATCATCGACATATCCATATTCTAATGGTTTATCGTTGTCTAATGCTATTTGTGCGTCTGTTTTAACACCAATTTCATCCGGACTCTTTGCATTTAAAATATTTGCTTGAGCAAACGAACTTGTTATAGCAAAAACACATAAAACGATAACTATTAAACTTTTTAATTTCATCTTCTTTCTTTAAGATTAATTACAATTATAGGACATAATAATTTCTCTGTCTTTTTTAATTTGTTAGCTCAATAAAGACAGGTGATACTTTTTTAAGTATTATACTAACACCTTTTGCTTTCGCTTCTATATTAAATATCTGTACTGCAGAACCACGTTTTGCTTTACGCAACGCAGATTTTGCTCTACTATTTAACTTATTACCACTAACATTTATTGTTGGCTGTCCCGGAACTTTAAATTTAAATCCTTTAACATTCAAAGGTAATTCAAAATCAAAATCTTCAAATTTTGCACCAATAGTTGAAATTTCAAGGCTTTTACGTTGCATTTTTATCAAGCCGCTTTCGCCTCTTAAAGTCCCTGTTGGTCTTGGTAAGTCTTTGATTCTAAATTTTGCACCATCACTAACTCTTTCTCCACCAGGTAGTATTCCTGTTACATTAATCGTAACCTCTCTGCCTTTAACTTTAGTAACATCAATAATATACTTGCTTCCTTTAATTCTTATTAAACCAGCTGCTGTAGCTTTAACGTTATTGTCAGAAATACCTGCAAACGAAATCGTCATTGGGTTTTTTACACCACGATATACCACATTCATCTTATCGGCAGAAATTGTAGCCGAATTAGGTTTAGGAACTGTTACAAAAGATTGATCTACAAGAACTTCCGTAGGCACTCCATCTTCCATGAAAATTAATTTTCCTTCAATTTTATGTTCTCCGGGATTTCCTGTACCAAAATTTAGCTTTACCTTACCTTTTTCAATAGAATATTCGGAATCTGAAAGTGGTCTACCATCTAAAGTTAACTCTACACTATTTGGTTTAGTTGTATCATCTTTTCTACCTAACACAATTTGACCGTCAAACTGCTCACCATTAAAGTAAGCTGACTTTGAAGTTTCCAGTAGAGTCATATAATTAGTCATAGAAACTTCACTAGTAAGTTTTCCTTGTAACATAACTCCTAAAACTTCCGATTGGGTTGTTTTAATATCTGCTTGTAGTTGCGTCATTTTAGTTAATGATGCTACTAAAGGAAATTCTCTATATTGATAAATTAACCATGGTCGTACATTACCATCTCTGTCAGTTATTGGTTCTGTAGAAAACTTCTTTTTAACAGCGTTAGATATGTCGTTATATTTAGAACCGTCGCTTAATACTTTAACAACACCATCTCTAAATTTAGCAATTTCGTCTAAAAAACGTTGTCCCTCATCTTTCAATTTTTCTCCAGTAAAAAACTCGTCATCTAAAAAATCAGGTCTATCCATGATTTCATAATCTTGTGGATCGTCTAAAGATGCTGTCATTTTAGACTTAATCTCTTCTAAATAAGAATTGAATCCATCTGATAGAGATGAGATTTGGTCTGCCTTGTCTTTTAATGGTTTATACTTTGCTGGTTGATCTTTAGCTTTTTCAGCTAAACCATCCATAAACGCTTTATTTCTTGTCGTTGCTGCTTCGTTAGATTCGGTTAATCTTTCATTCATTAAACCGAATGCCGACAGCACTTCTTTCGACATATTTAATGCTAACATTGCTATAAATATTAAATACATCAAGTTTATCATTTTCTGCCTTGCAGATAATTTTGCTCCTGCCATAACTGATTAGTTTTTGGTTAAAAAGGATTAAATTTAGCTTTTGTTCATAGCAGAAAGCATTCCACCATATACACCATTTAATGATGATAAGTTAGTAGCTAATGAGGCCATTTGCTCTTTTAATTTAGCAGCATTTTCTACAGCTTCTTCATTAACTGAAGTTTGACGGTTAACAGTTTCTAACTGCACTTTATACAAACTGTTTAAAGATTCCATTTGTGCAGCAGCAAGAGCCATTTCTTCGCTATATTTTTTAGTAGCATGCATTCCGTCAATAGTAGGAGTCATACTTTTGGCAGCACCTTCAAAGTTTTTAATGCTATCTCCAAGACTTACCATAAGTTCGGCATCTATTTGTGCATCTTTAAGTAATTCATCTAATTTTTTAGATAAAATCCCTTCTGCATTTTGGGGACCTTCTGCTTTATCAGATTTTCCTCCTTGTAATTCAGGATATACTAAAGCCCAGTCTAAATCGTCGTCAACCGGTTCGAAAGCTGAAATCGCAAAAATAATTGCTTCGGTAATTAAACCAATAGATAACATTACATTACCAGTAAGTGGTCCTATATTAAAATGAATAATTTTAAATAGTGCTCCAATAATTACTATCGATGCTCCAAATCCGTAGGACATATTCATGAATTTCCTCATTGCTCTTGATTGTGCCATAATTTTTAGTTTTAAGTAAAGGTTAAGGTTAAATTTTGTAGGTTAATAAATTATCTTTTAAATTTCTTTCTGAGTTTTCTTGCATTCAAGGTTACTTCTGTTCCCATATAATCTTGAACAGTTCTAAAACCAATATAGCTTCTTGCAGAATCTGCATATTCATAGTCTCTGGAACTTACCTGTAAGAAATACGCAACATCTTTCCAGGAACCTCCTCTTACAACTTTACGTTCGTTTTCTTCATCATCAACATTTGGGTTTATGGTTGAAGAATACTCGTAAGAATTAGGATCGTAGGACGACATTACCCATTCCGATACATTTCCTGCCATATTATATAAGTCGTAATCATTTGGCTCGTAAGATTTTGCTTCTACAGTATATAATGCCTGATCTGCGGCATAATCACCACGTAATGGTTTAAAGTTTGCCATAAAACAACCTCTGTCGTTTTTTGCATAAGGGCCTCCCCAAGGAAATGTTGCACCTTGAAGTCCACCTCTTGCTGCGTACTCCCATTCTGCTTCAGATGGTAGCCTAAACTTATTTATATTTCTTGCAGATTTTGACTTTTGGTATCCATTTTTATAAATAGTTCGCCATTGACAGAAAGCATTAGCTTGTTTCCATGTAATCCCAACAACAGGGTATTCGCCATATGCGTCATGCCAGAAATAGTCGTTATGCATAGGCTCATTATACGAATACGAAAAATCTCTAATCCATACTGTTGTATCCGGATAAACTTCTATAGATTCTCTGTATATAACATCGCTACGTTTTAATTCTCTATATTTTACAGCCGTTTTTATATCCATCGTAGTATATTGAAATTTAAATTTTGACACGTCCCAAGTACGTTCGTTATTATAAGACTCTTCCATTGGAAGGTACATAGTGTCCATAACTTCTGCATAGTACTCATCTGGATATTCGTCAGTATCAAATATTAAGTCAACATCATGATTTAACTTTCTACCTTCATAACCTGTTTCTCCTAAACCAGTATAATTATCCAACATATATTTTTCGTAAACACTCATATCTGTAGTGTCAGTATCTTTAAATGCAAATTGACCAATTCCATCAGAATCTAAATCGGTTTCTCCAACTTCGTCTGCAAGAATTGCAAGTTTGGTTCTAATAATAGAATCTCTTACCCAATTAACAAATTGGCGATACTCGCTATTTGTAATTTCGGTTTCATCCATATAGAATGCTCTAACAGTAACTGTTCTCGTAGGCGCATTTTTTACTCCAGCTAAATCATCGTCCGATTTACCCATAATAAAAGCACCACCTGGAATTAATGTCATTCCATAAGGTTTTTCCGGATGCCATTTTTTGCCTTTAACGCCAACCAATTCTCCTCTGTCTCCAGAACCACAACTGGTTAATATAGCTAGAACTGCGATTAATAATACAAACTTTTTCATGTCTATGAATTCGAGGTTAATTTTATACTTAATTAATTTTGAGAGTGTAAACATATTTATATATTTTGACAAAAACAACTTTTTTGGTAAAAAATGTACATTTTAACCTAAATATTTGCGTTTCGTCGATGAAATTCATTGATTATATGTCTTTAAACGCTATTTTTTTTGTAGGCTTTATACCATCTTTCAGGTATTTTCCCATTACTGGCTTCTATATAATCTTCGTGCATGCAAGGTAATAACGTAAGTTGCTTTAATTTATTATTAAAATTCGGTAAAAAAGGAATTTCTATCCACCAACGACCAATTTTATTACTTTTATAAAAGACAAGTTCTTCATTATCAATTAAAACAGTAAATTTTTGATAACTTTCTTTATCTGAAAAATCATCATCTGTTATCCTACAATTTACACCTTCGATAAAATACCAAATCATTTGTGCTATTAGCATTGACGTTGCGTCATCATCCTTTGAAGGTTTATAGCCAAAAATTCCAAAAGAAGAGACCTTATTGCTAATACCTGCATATCTTGTAACAGCACAAACTTCTTTCCCGTCGAAACCATTAGGCGAATATTTTTGCCGTGTACTTACTTCTGAAGACCTAATACTGCACAAATCCAAACTCACAATATTAGCGTCTCTCATTATAGGTTCAACACTATTAATGTTATTAATAATCTCTCCTAACCTATGCGCTTCAAAATAGAGCTTTTCCATTAAATCTATTTCTTCTTGTGAGTTAAAATAGGTTTGATAGCCTAATGTACAATAATTAAATAAGTTATAGGGTTGTTCTAAAATTATTTTTCCAAGGTAACTATTGTCTTTAATTGGTCTGGAGGAGTCTCCTAAATCGAATTTACTATCTACATTTACAATATTAACCATTGGTAAAAAATTGTCGTAAGCCCTGTAAACAGCATAAGTAAGGTCTTGACTACCGCCAATAATAATTGGTATAATGCCCTTTTCTAATAAGATAGTTATTGTTGTTTGTAAAGCAAAATAGGTGTCTTCAACTGTTTCACCTTTTAGAATATCTCCAAGATCTGCAACTGTAAAGTGCCAGTTACCTGGAAATAAAGCATACAATGATTTCCGCACTTCGCTTAACTGAAAGTCTTCACCTATATAGTTAACATCATTTCTATTTTCAAGTACACCAACTATGGCAATTTGCACATCTTCTAAATCCGGAATACCATTTTGTTGAGAATGAATCTTTAATTTTCTTCCAAGCACTTGTGTTGATAATAGTTCAATATGAGCTAAAACCAGATTCTGAACAGGTGAGAGAAAACTAAAGTTCATAAATTACTTCTTTTTTGTAGCTTTTTTCTTTGGAGTTTTTTTATCGATAATATCTAAAGCGTCTTCAAGTGTAAATTTAGAAACATCTATCGTTTTAGGCAACTCTATTTTTATTTTTCCTTTTAATATAGTATGTCTTCCCCATCGTGCTTTTTCAACTCGAATGCCTTCGGCTTCCCAATGGTGGATTAATTTATCTTTTTCTTTTTGGATTTTATCTTCAATTAATTCAATAATATCCATTTCGGATAAATTGTCCCAATCGTATTTTCTATTCACGTTAATAAACATATTATTCCATTTTATAAATGGCCCAAAACGTCCTTTTCCTTTTTGTACTGGTAATTCTTGATACATATATATAGGTGCATCAGCTTTTTCCTTTTCTTTTATAAGAATTATAGCTTCTTCAAGTTCAATACTTAAAGGATTCATTCCTTTAGGTAAGGACACGAATTTTTTCCCGAATTTAACATAAGGTCCAAACCTACCGTTATTAACTTCTATTTCTTCACCTTCATAAGCTCCTAGTTTTTTTGGAAGCTGAAATAAATCCATCGCTTCGTCGTAAGTAATGGTATTAATTTGTTGTTCTGGAGATAAACTTGCAAAATTAGGTTTTTCTTCATCATCAATGGTTCCTATTTGTACCATTGGTCCAAATTTACCGAGACGAACACTTACTTGTCTTCCATTAGAATCTTCTCCAAGAATACGTTTTCCTGATTCTCGTTCTGCATTTGCCTGTACGCTTTCAACTTTTGGGTGAAAGTCTTTATAAAAATCCTTCATCATTTTAGTCCAACTCTGTTTTCCTGCAGCAATATCATCGAATTGATCTTCAACTTTAGCGGTAAAATTATAGTCTAAAATAGTTTCGAAATGATTCACTAAAAAGTCATTTACAATCATTCCAATATCTGTTGGAACTAATTTGCCTTTATCTGATCCTACCTTTTCGGTTAATAAATTATCTTTTACATTCCCATTTTGAAGTGTAAGTTGCGAATATTTACGTTCTACGCCTTCAACTGCTCCTTTTTCTATATAACCTCTGTTTTGAATCGTGGAAATTGTTGGTGCATACGTCGATGGACGACCAATACCAAGTTCTTCTAATTTTTTAACTAAAGATGCTTCGCTAAATCTATAAGGTGGACGAGTATAGCGTTCGGTAGCTGTAATATAATTATAATGAAGTATTTGGTTTACTTCTAAAATTGGTAGCATTCCTTCTTGTTCTTGCTTTTCGTCATCAGTACTTTCAAGATATACCTTTAAAAAACCATCAAATTTAATTACTTCTCCATTCACCATAAACGTGTCATTATGAGTTGAAGCACTAATATTTACAATGGTAAGTTCTAACTGTGCTTCGCTCATTTGAGAAGCAATGGCGCGTTTCCAAATCAATTCGTACAATCGTGCTTGGTCTCTATCAATATTTACAGAGCTACGAGAAAAATCGGTTGGACGAATTGCCTCGTGAGCTTCTTGTGCACCTTTAGATTTTCCTTTATAATTACGCGGTTTGCTATATTGCGAACCATAAGTATTTTTAATTTCTAACTCGGCTGCTTGTCTTGCATCATTAGATAAATTAACACTATCTGTTCTCATATAAGTAATAAAACCTGCTTCGTAAAGACGCTGCGCCATAGTCATCGTTTTACTTACTGAAAAATACAGTTTACGAGATGCTTCTTGTTGTAATGTTGATGTTGTGAAAGGTGCAGCTGGTGATTTTTTTGCAGGCTTTTTTTCTAAATCTGAAACTTTAAATTCTGCTGAAGTATTAGTGCCTAAAAATTTATGTGCATCTTCTTTTGTTGCAAATGTTTTTGAAAGTTTAGCTTTAAATAATTGCCCGCTTTCAGTAGAAAATTCAGCATCTATTCTATATGATACTTTAGCTTGAAAATTTTGAATTTCTCTTTCACGTTCTACAATTAAACGCACAGATACCGATTGCACTCTTCCAGCCGATAAACCTCCTTTTATTTTACGCCAAAGTATTGGAGAGAGTTCGTAACCAACAATTCTATCCAATACACGTCGTGCTTGTTGTGCATCTACTAAATCGTAATCAATACCTCGTGGATTTTTTATAGCATTCTGAATTGCGGTTTTTGTTATTTCATGAAATACAATACGTTTGGTTTTTGCTTTATCAAGTTTTAATGTTTCTGCCAAATGCCATGCAATAGCTTCTCCTTCTCTATCTTCATCACTAGCCAACCAAACCATATCAGCTTTTTTGGCTAAATCTTTTAATTTTTTTACTACTGCTTTTTTGTCTTTAGAAACTTCATACTTTGGTTTAAAATCCCCTTCAACATCAACGCCTAATTCTTTTGAAGGCAAGTCGGCAATATGTCCAAAACTGGACTCAACTTTAAAGTCTTTTCCAAGAAATTTTTCGATAGTTTTTGCTTTTGCAGGTGATTCAACAATCACTAAATTCTTCGCCATAGTTCTATTTTATAAAGCTACAAATGTATATTATTTTTTTTATTATCAAATTTAATTTTGAAAATGGTACAAAAAAACCTGCCAGAGACAGGTTTTTAATATCTAATAATTTATTAAGTTTTATTCATTTGTTTCTCCATTGGTGCTAATTTCATCATCATTATCAAAACCAATAACTTCTTTATATATTAAATACGTTGGATGATACACAAATGCAGCAGTAAACAAAGTACCAATTCCACATAAAATAAAACCTACAACTTGAGCCAATAATGAACAAACAAATATTAACCCGAATATGAGTAACCATTTTTTATGACCTAATTTAAAACTGATTTTTACAATATCTCCAACGTTTAATTCTGGGTTAAACGCAAAAATTAATGCAAAAAGTGAGAAAGGAACCATCATATAAATTAAAGGAATATAAAATAATAATACTGAAGGAATCGCTATCAAAACAGTAACCAACATTAACATAAAAGTTTTACTTAAATATTTTCCATTAATAAAACAAAAGAAGTCTGATGTCTTTATAGTTTCACCTTCATCTAAAGTTCTCATTATTCTAAAAAAGGCTGCATTTAAAGCTACCGAAACTGCTCCTAAAACAAAAACACCTACAATTACAAATAGAATATAAAGAAAAGACATTCCTACAAAAAAATCGCTAAACATTTCAGGATTACTATTGCCACTCTTTGCTTGTGCAAAAATGAATGTAAATAATGGTATATATAATACAATGATTAGTGGCAACATTATTATAATGTTAAACAATTGTAATAAAAACCCTTGCAACCAAGTCTTTTTAAACAACTCTATAGATGCATTAAAAATAGTTCCGAAATCTAATTCTTTTGCATTATTTATTTTTTCTTGTAAATAGTCAATAGTGTTCATAGTGATTAGCTATGTTAAGTTAGTACTCAAAAGTAAATGGTTTACAGCTACTTTACAAATAAAACTTTAAATCTGACACTTTGTCATAATATTTAAAATAATTGTATCTTTGCAGACTTATTGATTGAAACACCTTTTCAATACCCGAATGGAAAAGATTATAGACGAGAATAAACAAGGCGAAACCCTAGTTTTAGAAGCAAAACAAAACAACCAACGTAAACTTTTTATAGAGAGTTATGGTTGCGCCATGAACTTTAGTGATAGCGAAATTGTAGCTTCTATTTTAGCTAACGAAGGGTTTAATACCACTCAAAACCTTGAAGAAGCCGATTTGGTTTTAGTAAACACCTGCTCTATACGTGATAAGGCAGAGCAAACCATTAGAAAACGTTTAGAAAAATACAACGCCGTTAAAAAAATAAACCCAAAAATGAAAGTTGGCGTTTTGGGTTGTATGGCAGAACGCTTAAAAGAAAAATTTCTTGAAGAAGAAAAAATTGTGGATTTAGTAGTTGGCCCTGATGCTTATAAAGATTTACCAAACCTTATTGCCGAAGTTGAAGATGGCAGAAACGCCGTTAATGTTATCCTCTCTAAAGACGAAACCTATGGCGATATTTCTCCCGTTCGTTTAAACAGTAATGGTGTAACTGCATTTATATCCATAACTCGTGGTTGCGATAATATGTGTACGTTTTGCGTAGTTCCTTTTACTCGTGGTCGCGAACGCAGCAGAAATCCACAAAGTATTATTGAAGAAGTTAATGACCTTTGGAATAAAGGCTATAAAGAAATTACTTTATTAGGTCAAAATGTTGATAGCTTCCTTTGGTATGGTGGCGGATTGAAAAAAGATTTTGCAAAAGCATCTGAAATTCAACAAGCAACAGCAACTAACTTTTCACAATTATTATCCCTTTGTGCAGAAGCGCAACCCAAAATGCGTATCCGTTTTTCTACATCAAACCCCCAGGATATCTCGTTAGATGTTATTAAAACTATGGCAACGTATAATAACATCTGTAATTACATTCATATTCCTGTTCAAAGCGGAAGCAATCGTATTTTAAAAGCGATGAATCGTTTACACACACGTGAAGAATACTTTGAATTGATTGACAACATTAAACGCATTATTCCAGATTGTACAATCAGCCACGATTTAATTATCGGTTTTCCTACTGAAACCGAAGAAGACCATCGAGATACATTATCGTTAATGGACTATGTAAAATACTCCTTTGGCTATATTTTTACATATTCAGAACGACCCGGAACACTTGCAGCACGCAAAATGAAAGACGATGTGCCTAAAGAAGTTAAAAAACGACGCTTTAATGAAATCCTTCAACTACAACAAAAACACAGCATGTATCGAACACAACAAGATTTAAACAAAGTTGTAGAAGTCTTGATTGAAAAAGAATCTAAAAAATCGTCGGCACATTGGTCTGGACGCAACGAACATAACACAGTTGTAGTGTTTCCAAAGGAACATTATAAAATTGGTGATTTTGTGAATGTAAAAACAACCGAATGTACAAGTGCTACGCTTATTGGTGAAGCAGTTGGATATTCTGAAAATAATTGACTTGTCATTCCTGCGTCCACATGCCGCTGAAGCTTTAGCGGAGACGCAAGGCAGGAATCTCATGAAGAACTAATAAATTAAAAAGATTCCCACTTTCGTGGGAAATAAATATGGAATCAGTACAAGCTATAAAACAACGTTTCGGAATTATTGGAAATGATACTTCTTTAAATCGTGCTATCGAAAAAGCGATTCAGGTATCACCTACAGATATTTCGGTTATAGTTACAGGCGAAAGTGGTGTTGGTAAAGAAAGTATCCCAAAAATCATCCATCAACTTTCTCACAGAAAACACAGTAAATATATTGCTGTAAACTGTGGCGCTATTCCCGAAGGCACTATAGATAGTGAATTATTTGGTCACGAAAAAGGGTCATTTACAGGAGCCACACAAACCCGTAATGGTTATTTTGAAGTTGCCGATGGTGGCACCATTTTTCTAGATGAAGTTGGAGAATTACCTTTAACCACTCAAGTGCGTTTACTACGTGTTTTAGAAAACGGTGAGTTCATTAAAGTAGGTTCCAGCAAAACGCAACAAACAGATATCCGTATTGTAGCAGCCACAAACACTAATATGTTTGAAGCTATACGAAAAGGGAAATTTAGAGAAGACTTATATTATCGGTTAAGCACTGTGGAGATAAACATTCCGCCTTTGCGAAACCGAAAAGAAGACATTCATTTACTCTTCAGGAAATTTGCCAGCGATTTTGCGCTTAAATACAAAATGCCTACCATTAAACTAGCTGACGAAGCCATACATTTACTTCTTAAATACAGATGGAGCGGAAACATTCGTCAATTACGTAACGTAGCCGAGCAAATTTCGGTATTAGAACATAGCCGAACAATAACAGGAGATACATTACGCAACTATTTGCCAGATATTGGTCGAAATTTACCAGCTGTTATTAATGTGCCAAAATCGGAAAGTGATTTTAGTAACGAACGTGAAATTTTATATAAAGTTTTATTCGATATGAAACAAGATCTTAACGATTTAAAAAAGCTCACGATGGAGATTATGAGAAGCGGAAATTCTCAGGATGTTCAAAAAAACAATGAAGGTTTAATCCGAAAAATATATAGAGAAGAAGACAACCAAGACGATGTTAAAAGTGACATGGAAGTATTAACCATTCAACAACAAAACGACGCTTCTGTTGAAATAATAGAAAACACTCAAGACAACTATAGTTTTGTCGAAGATGTTGAGGAAGAAGAAACTTTATCACTTCATGACAAAGAATTAGAATTGATAAAAAAATCTCTTGAGCGTTACAAAGGAAAGCGTAAATTAGCAGCTGCCGAACTCGGTATTAGCGAACGCACACTGTACAGAAAAATTAAACAATTTGACCTTTAATAAAGCGTTATCCTTTAAATATGAGATTTTTTAAATACATTTTATTATTTACAGTTCTTTTAACCATTTTAGCTTGTGGCGCATATTCGTTTACTGGAGCGTCAATTTCATCTAATACTAAAACATTTCAGGTTAATTATTTTCAAAATAATGCACGTTTAATCGAGCCGGGTTTAGATAGAGGTTTTACTATTGCTCTTCAAGACTTAATTCAAAATCAAACAAGTTTGAGCTTGGTAAACTCTAATGGCGATTTGGTTTACGAAGGCGAAATTGTTGAATACCGAATATCGCCAACAACAGCTACTGCACAAAACACAGCAGCACAAAACAGATTAACCATAGCCGTAAACGTTAGGTTTTTTGATAAAAATGATGATGATGCCGAGTTTGAACAACGCTTCTCTTTCTATTTTGATTATGCAGGAAGTGCCCAACTTATAGGAAGCCAAAAAACTACAGCCATTGATGAAATATTTGAACGCATTACACAAGATATATTTAATGCTTCGTTGGCAAAATGGTAGTGATGAGTGATGAGTTAAAAATTAATACATTTTAGAATAACTAAAACCTTCCCCTTTGGGAAAATGCCAGAAAGGCAATAGGGAATGAACACAACAGATTTTACATCTTTATTACAGCATCCGCAAACTATAAATGCAAAACAAACTGATGCAGTAAAAGCCATTCTTGATGAGTTTCCTTATTTTCAATCGGCAAGAGCAGTATATCTTAGAGGACTTAAAAACGAGGATAGTTTTAAGTATAATCAAGAACTCAAAATAACTGCCGCTTACACTACCGACAGAAGTATTTTATTCGATTATATCACTTCTAAAGAATTTTTACAAAACGAAATTTCACAACATATAAAGCAAAACACAGAGCACTTAAAAGAGATTGAAGTTAACGACATAGAAGATATTTCTATTAATAAAAGTATGATTATTGATGATGCTTTAAGACAACATATAAAAGATGCTGAACCTATTTTAGATCCAAATTTATTTGAAGAAAAAAAAGAAGCCATTGTTGTTACTACTAAGGATATTATCGAGTTTGATACCAAACAAATAGAACAAACTCCAGAAGAAAAATTGGAGATTGGCAAACCACTTACTTTCGATAAAAACGAAGTGTACTCCTTTAGNGAATGGTTGAAAATTACAAGTTTTAAACCCATAATTCGTGATGAGAATAAGTCTCAAAAAGAATCACAAGGCAATTCAAAAGCAAAGAAGTTCGAGCTTATAGATAAGTTTATATCAGCGAGCCCTAAAATTAAACCCGTCAATAAAGAAGGCTCCACATTTAATATAGCCAACGCCCAAATGTTACCACCTGAAACTTTGATGACCGAAACGTTAGCACGGATTTATCTTGAGCAAAAAAATTACAAAAGTGCTATTCAATCTTACAAAATTTTAAGTTTGAAATATCCAGAAAAAAGTGGTTTCTTTGCAGACCGAATTCAAGCAGTAAAAAAAATACAAAAACAAAATAATATATAGTAATGAGTACGTTTTCAATATTTTTAATCCTTATCGTTATAGTAGCATTTTTATTAGTAGTAGTAATTATGGTACAAAACCCAAAAGGTGGAGGTTTAGGCTCTTCTTTTGGAGGTGGAAGTTCACAACAAATTGGAGGTGTAAAAAAGACAACAGACTTTTTAGATAAAAGCACATGGGCTTTGGCAACTTTATTATTGGTTTTAATTTTATTATCTAATGTTGCAATTGGCGGACCAGATGGTAACATTGAATCTAAAGCGTTAGACCTAAATGAAACGACAGCACAACCATTACCAGATGTACAACCTTTGGATAACACTACTACTCCAATAAATGAAACTAGTAATGATTCAACTAATTAAAACAAAGCTATAAAAAATAAAAAACATGCCAACTTAAACATTGGCATTTTTTGTAAATGAAAATTTGTCAGTTATTTTAAGTTGGCACAATTTTAGAACGATGCTTTAGCATTAAACATAATTTAATTAAAAAAATAAAACAAATGGGCTTAAAAATTAAACCATTAGCAGATAGAGTTCTTATAGAACCTTTAGAAGCTGAAACTACTACTGCATCAGGAATTATTATTCCAGACAATGCAAAAGAAAAACCACAAAACGGAACTGTTGTTGCTGTCGGAAAAGGCACAAAAGACGATCCAATAACTGTTAAAGTTGGTAACAAAGTTTTGTATGGCAAATATGCAGGAACAGAATTAAAATTAGAAGGTAAAGACTATTTAATAATGCGGGAAAGCGATATTCTGGCAATCGTTTAATTGTCATTCCTACGAAGGCAGGAATCTCAAAATACAAATTCCAAAAAAACTAAAACAAAACCCAAAGACTTTCATAGTAAGTTATCAGTTCCAAAATCGGAATTTGATATTTGAAAATTGAGAGTTTAAAATAAAGTATAACATAATAAGTCTTCCGCTTTTGCGGAAGCGTAAATAAATTTACGATGGCAAAAGATATAAAATTTGATGTTGAAGCACGTGACGGTTTAAAACGTGGTGTAGATGCATTAGCAAATGCAGTAAAAGTAACCTTAGGACCAAAAGGTAGATACGTAATTATTAGTAAATCGTTTGGCGCACCCCAAGTAAGTAAAGATGGTGTAACAGTAGCAAAAGAAATAGAGCTTGAAAATGAGCTCGAAAATATGGGAGCACAAATGGTAAAAGAAGTAGCTTCAAGAACTAACGATCTTGCTGGAGATGGTACAACTACAGCTACCGTTTTAGCGCAAGCTATAGTAAGAGAAGGACTTAAGAATGTTGCTGCTGGAGCAAATCCAATGGATTTAAAACGTGGTATTGACAAAGCAGTTGTAGCTATTGTTGCAGACCTAGAAAAACAATCTAAAAAAGTGAGTAACTCTTCAGATATGATTAAGCAAGTGGCTTCACTTTCGGCAAATAACGATGATACTATTGGCGAACTTATTGCTACAGCTTTTGATAAAGTTGGAAAAGAAGGCGTTATTACTGTTGAAGAAGCTAAAGGTACAGATACATATGTAGATGTTGTTGAAGGTATGCAGTTTGATAGAGGTTATTTGTCTCCTTATTTTGTTACAGATGCAGATAAAATGATTGCCGATTTAGAAAATCCATATATACTTTTATTCGATAAAAAGATTTCTAATCTTCAAGAAATTCTCCCTATACTTGAACCTGTATCACAATCGGGAAGACCATTGTTAATTATTGCCGAAGACGTCGATGGACAAGCATTAGCAACTTTGGTGGTAAACAAATTACGTGGTGGACTAAAAATTGCTGCTGTGAAAGCGCCAGGATTTGGCGACAGACGTAAAGCAATGTTAGAAGACATTTCTATACTAACAGGAGGAACTGTAATTTCTGAAGAAAGAGGATTTTCTTTAGAAAATGCAGACTTAAGTATGTTAGGAACCGCTGGATCTATAACGGTCGACAAAGACAATACAACCATTGTAAATGGTGCTGGAAATACAAAAGATATTAAAACCAGAATTAACCAAATTAAAGCTCAAATAGAAACTACAACAAGCGATTACGATAAAGAGAAATTGCAAGAACGTCTGGCTAAATTAGCTGGTGGTGTAGCTGTACTTTATGTTGGTGCTGCGAGCGAAGTTGAAATGAAAGAGAAAAAAGACAGAGTTGATGACGCTTTAAATTCAACTCGTGCTGCTGTGGAAGAAGGAATAATTGCTGGTGGTGGTGTTGCCTTACTTAGAGCAAGAAATGTATTAGACAAAATAACTATCGATAATTTGGACGAAGTAACAGGAATACAAATTGTTAATCGTGCTATCGAATCGCCTTTACGTACTATTGTAGAAAATGCTGGTGTCGAAGGAAGCGTAGTTGTTGCAAAAGTATTGGAAGGCAAGAAAAACTTTGGTTACGATGCTAAAAACGAAGTGTATGTAGATATGCTTAAAGCAGGAATTATTGATCCTAAAAAAGTAACACGTATAGCGTTAGAAAATGCAGCGTCAGTTGCAGGAATGATTTTAACTACAGAATGTGCTTTGGTTGACATTAAAGAAGATACTCCTGCAATGCCAGGTGGAATGGGAGGCGGAATGCCAGGTATGATGTAATGTAAAAAGTATTTATAGACGATAAATTATTAAAAAGGCTTCATATTATTGAAGCCTTTTTCTGTTTTATACTACTAAAAAAGGTTCACTTACTAATTTAATTATTGAATTGGTTTTACTTTGTAGTTTGTTGCTTATGATAATACAATGCTGGTAATAACAATAATAAAATAACAGGTTGAATTAAAAACCGACGAATATTAAAAAAGATATAATAATTTTCTTGTTTCGGGTTAATCACAAAAAACAAAAATAATAGTAATAGAATAATATAAGAGACAACATAAATTCCTGCTGAAAACTTTAGCATAGCCTTATCCTTATAAAACACATATATTATGCAAAGCGATATTATGGAATTTAGCACATATCGCAAACTGGTATATGCCGAAAGTTTAAAAAACCTCTCTTCTTGGATTGTCTATATACAAATAATCATTTTTAAAGAATTGCAAATACGGATCGTAAAATAACACATCTTCAAAAACTCTAATTAATATCAATAGAAAAAATAAGACAAAAAGTAATATGAATTTTCCGTAATTACTCATTTTTGGTTTTTAAGTTTACAAACCGATTCACCCAAAACATCCATAACAAAAACATCAATCCATAAATAATTAATGGAAAAATAACTGAGTGCAAAATTTCTCTCCGCCATGGATAATGATATAAACCTACCGTCAATATTACAATACGCATTAAATTAACTATATATATAAGCACACATCCAAAAATCAAATAAAAAAAAGTAGTTTTAATTTTTCCTGCATAAGCAATAATAAAAGACACAAAAAGTATAATAATACTTATCGAATTGCACCCTTCTATAATCCTTGCAACAAACTTATTGTTAATAAAAAGTTTCATTGATGCTTCATTAGGATGCGGTGAAATTTGAGCTTTATAACCTGATGCTTCTATTAAAGACTGGGTTTGCCTTGCTACTAAATTAGTAACATAATCAGGAAAAAATTTGGAATCATGAGAATTGTCTAAATAAAATTTATATGCCATAGTGAGCATACTATACACAAATAAAAAAGTAAGTATAAATTTTAATACAGGCTTATATTTTTTTATAAGTTTCTTCAAATAGATTTAGGATAATTCAACTATAAAATTAAATAAAAGATTTACTGATTTTTAGTCGATTTTAAATACTTTTAACAAAAAAAAATAACATAAATGCTACGTATTTTAGAATCAAAAGTAACCGAAATTGTTTCAAATACAAATGAAACAGTTGAAAAACGGCTTTTATCAATTTGCGAATTACTTGAGTCTAATGTTTCGTATTACAATTGGGTTGGATTTTATTTTAAGAATGGAGACAAAAACGAATTAAAGCTCGGACCTTATGTTGGTGCACCAACCGACCATATTATTATACCTTTTGGGAAAGGAATTTGCGGACAAGTTGCTTTAAGTAATAAAAATTTTGTAGTATCAGATGTTTCGGCACAAGACAATTATTTAGCCTGTAGTATTAACGTAAAAGCAGAAATTGTTGTACCCATTTTTGTAAACGGAAAAAATATTGGGCAAATAGATATCGACTCTAACACCATTAACCCTTTTACTAATGCTGATGAATCTTTTTTAGAGTTTGTTTGTACTCAAGTATCTAAAATGCTTACTTGAAATTCCTTTATTCTCTTAAATCAAACAAAGTGTTTTTGGATTTTAGTCTTTTATANTTGGAATTTTAAACCTCTTGTTAATAACTCGTCATTATAGTTAAAAACCTCTTTACAATAATTTATTAAAAACTCATTATATCGTTATTTTTGTCACTCAACACACAACAACAATGAGCAACACTAAAACTATTAAATCTGCACTAATTTCGGTTTTTAACAAGGAAGGATTAGCACCAATTGTAAAACAATTAAGCAAACTTGGTGTTACTATTTACTCAACTGGAGGCACTCAAAAATTTATCAATTATTTAGGAATTAATGTTATTCCTGTTGAAGAAATTACATCTTATCCTTCCATTCTCGGAGGTCGCGTAAAAACATTGCATCCTAAAATATTTGGTGGTATTTTAAATCGCCACGATAATCCTCAAGATGTTGCAGAATTAATCGAATACAATATTCCACAAATTGATGCTGTTATTGTAGATTTATATCCTTTCGAAAAAACAGTTAGTTCTGGTGCATGTGATGAAGATATAATTGAAAAAATTGATATTGGTGGTATTTCATTAATTCGTGCTGCTGCCAAAAATTTTACCGATGTTATTTGTGTGTCTTCAGTTGATGATTACACCGAATTTTTAGAACTTATCACAAACAATAACGGAAGCATTTCCGAAGAAGACAGAAAGCGTTTTGCCACGAAGTCGTTTAACGTATCTTCTCATTATGATAGCGCAATATTTAACTACTTCAATAAAAATCATGAAATAGCAACATTAAAAATTAGCGAAATCAATGGAAAGGTGTTACGCTATGGCGAAAATCCACATCAAAAAGGATTTTTCTTTGGAAATTTTGACGACTTATTTACGAAGCTTCATGGAAAAGAATTAAGCTATAACAATTTATTAGATGTAGATGCAGCAGTAAATTTAATGAATGAGTTTAAAAACGACACTCCAACTTTTGCTATTTTAAAACACAACAATGCTTGTGGTTTATCAATTAGACCAACAATCCATCAAGCCTATGTTGATGCATTAGCCGGAGATCCTGTCTCGGCTTTTGGAGGAGTTTTAATTAGTAATACTGAAATTGATGTCGCTACTGCAACCGAAATTCACAGTCTTTTTTGTGAAGTTGTAATAGCTCCTTCATTTTCGGAAGCAGGATTAGAAATTTTAAAAGGCAAGAAGAATAGAATTTTATTAATTCTTCACGATATCGAATTTTCTAAAACTACTGTCAGAAGTTGTTTAAATGGGACATTAGTTCAGTTCAGAGATAATAAAACTGACACTGTTGAAAACTTAACTAACGTAACAAGAAACTCACCAAATGCAAATGAATTAGAAGATTTGATCTTTGCTTCAAAAATTTGTAAGCACACCAAATCTAACACTATAGTTTTGGTTAAAAATAAACAGTTATGTGCCAGTGGAACAGGGCAAACAAGCCGGGTAGATGCATTAAACCAAGCCATACATAAAGCACAATCCTTCAGCTTTAATTTAAAAGGTGCTGCTATGGCGAGTGATGCTTTTTTTCCGTTTCCAGATTGTGTAGAAATCGCAGGTAAAGCAGGCGTGACGGCAGTAATTCAACCTGGTGGTTCTATAAAAGACCAGTTGAGTATCGATTATTGCGATGAACATAATATTGCAATGGTTTTTACAGGAACACGTCATTTTAAACATTAAAAATTATAGTTTTAAAAGTCTATAACAATACAATTAGCGTATATTATATTTTAATAATTGTTATGTTTTAAAAACTTTAAATACTTTTAACTTTAGTACACTTTAAGTTCTTATTACTAACGTATATTTTATTACATTTACAGTTATTCAAAAAAAAACAATGTAACAACATCCAAATAATTTAAGTATGGTATTTTTTGATTTCTTTACCGAAGAAATTGCAATAGATTTAGGCACAGCAAACACGCTTATTATACATAATGATAAAGTGGTTGTAGATAGCCCATCTATTGTTGCTAAAGATAGAATTACAGGTAAAATTATAGCCGTTGGGAAAGAAGCCAGCTTAATGCAAGGCAAAACACACGAAAACATTAAAATAATCAGACCTCTTAAAGATGGCGTAATTGCAGATTTTGATGCTTCGGAGCAAATGATAAATACATTTATAAAAAATATCCCTGCANTTAAAAAAAGGCTGTTCGCTCCTGCATTACGAATGGTAATTTGTATTCCTTCAGGAATTACCGAAGTAGAAATGCGTGCAGTAAAAGAATCGGCAGAACGTGTTAACGGAAAAGAGATTTATTTAATTCATGAACCTATGGCAGCAGCTATAGGAATTGGTATTGATATCATGCAACCTAAAGGTAACATGGTTATTGATATAGGTGGTGGAACAACCGAAATTGCGGTAATTGCGCTGGGTGGGATTGTATGCGACAAATCTATTAAAGTTGCTGGAGATGTTTTTTCCAACGATATTATTTATTATATGCGTACTCAACACAATCTTTATATTGGAGAACGTACTGCTGAAAAAATTAAAATTCAAATTGGCTCAGCTATCGAAGATTTAGATATTCCTCCAGAAGACATGAGCGTTCAAGGACGTGATTTACTTACCGGAAAACCTAAACAGGTTCAAATCTCATTTAGAGAAATTGCAAAATCTTTAGACAAATCTATATTGCGTGTTGAAGATGCAGTAATGGAAACTTTATCGAAAACACCACCGGAACTTGCATCAGATATTTACAATACAGGAATGTACTTGGTTGGTGGTGGCTCAATGCTTCGTGGATTAGATAAGCGCCTGTCTCAAAAAACCGACTTNCCTGTTTATATTGCAGAAGACCCTTTAAGANCCGTTGTTAGAGGCACCGGAATTGTATTAAAAAACATAACTAAATATAGAAACGTGTTGATTAAATAGAGCTTAACTAATGCAACAAATCATTAACTTTTTAATAAAAAACNAAACTTTTCTTTTGTTTTTATTGTTGTTTNNTTTTTCTGTTTTTCTAACTTTTCAATCACACTCCTACCATAAAAGCAAGTTTATTAATTCGGCTAATTTTTTAACCGGTGGGATTTACAAATCCGTAAATAATATTAAACAATACTTCGGTTTAAAAGAGGAAAATGAAATTCTATTAGAAGAGAACAATCGGTTAAAATCTATTTTATTTAATACTGAAAATGGAGAATTAAAACAGCCTTTTTCAGATAAAANGACTTCAATTAATTACAAATTAATTGCTGCACAAGTTTATAAAAACAGCTATTTGGCNGCTAACAACTACCTCACAATAAATAAAGGCATAAAAGATAGTGTTAAACAAGATTTNGGTGTAATTACTTCCAAAGGCATCGTTGGCATTATTGATAACACATCAAAAAAATATGCAAGAGTAATGTCTATTTTAAACACGAACAGTAGGATTAACTCTCAACTTAAAAAGTCTGATCATTATGGAACACTTAAATGGAATGCAGAGTCTCCGCAAATTGTACAACTCGTAGATGTCCCAAAACTTGCTCTTGTTGCTGTTGGAGATACAATTATTACTGGAGGACGCTCAACTATTTTCCCAAAGGGAATAGGTATTGGCAAAGTCGTTTCTTTTCAATTAGATGAAACTGAAAACTACTATATTATTGANGTAAAATTGTTTAACGACATGACAAACATAGGTCATGTTTATATTATAGAAAATCTTGATGCTGAAGAAATTTCAACTTTATATAAACAAGATGAATAGTATTGCTACCACACATATTATTCGCTTTATAATCTTGGTTCTCATACAAGCTTTGGTGTTAAACAATATTAATTTTTTAGGTTTTATAAACCCTTATATCTACATTTTATTTATTATCCTTTATCCTATTAAGAATAATCGTCTTCTCTTTATTTTCTTAAGTTTTTTATTAGGGCTAACGGTCGATTTATTTTTAGATTCAGGTGGTGTTCATGCTGCTGCATGTGTTACCATTGCTTATGCACGTCCTGTTTTTTTAAAGTCTATTTTTGGTGCGACATACGATCACCAAACCATTAAATTTTCCTCAACCGATTTTGGGCAACGAATTACCTATTTTTCGATTATAACACTAATTCATCATCTTATTTTATTTAGCCTCGAAATTTTTAACACATCAAAAATAATTTTAATCCTTAAAAAGTCGTTATTCTCAAGTATCTTTACAATACTGCTTTGTATTTTAATAACAATCTTATTCAGCAGAAAAAATAAATGAGAAAACTACTCCTCTTTTCTATTGTAATATTAGTTGGAATACTTTTTATTACGAGGTTATTTTACCTTCAAGTATATTCAAATAAAGCTTATACTATTTATGAAGACAATGCTATACGGAAAGTTTTTCATTATCCGAAAAGAGGTTATGTTTACGATAGGAATGGAGAATTATTGGTAGCTAATCAACCATCTTATGATGTTATGATTATTCCTCGAGAAGTAAAATATATAGACACGCTTGAGTTTTGTTCACTTTTAAAAATCACCAAAGAATATTATATAAAAACCTACAATAAATCGTATCGCTATTCGCCACGACTACCTTCTGTTTTTTTAGCGCATCTTTCAAAAGAAGATTATGCTTTTCTTTCAGAAAAAATGCGAAAATACAAAGGGTTTTATATCCAAAAACGTTCGCTTAGAGATTATCAAACCTCTATTGGAGCAAATGTTTTAGGATTTATTGCCGAAGCTAACCAAAGAGACATAAAAAAAGATCCTTATTACAAAATGGGAGACCTTATTGGAAAGCAAGGTGTGGAGATTTCTTATGAAAAGGTGTTACGTGGTATTAAAGGAGTGAAGTTTATTCAGAAAGACAGGTTTAATCGTGATATTAGTTCCTACAAAAATGGTGATTTTGATACCATTCCAATAGCTGGAAAAGACATCACTATAACTATTGACGCTAAGCTTCAGGCTTATGGAGAACTTTTAATGCAAAACAAAATGGGTGGCATTGTAGCTATTGAACCCAGTACGGGAGAAATATTAAGTTTAGTGTCTGCTCCTTCATATAATCCCAACCTTTTAGTAGGCAGAAAACGTTCAGCAAACTATACCAAACTGCATAATGATTCCATACATCTACCTTTAATTGATAAAGGCTTATTACGAATGCACGAACCTGGTTCTCCTTTTAAATCTTTAATTGCTTTAGCGGCACTTCAAGAGGGCGTTATAGACCTAACCACAACCATAACGTGTACAGGCGAATATCATTATGGTGGCAAACGTACAATACGCTGTCATTGTGGTACTGGAAGACGAAACTTAAATAGCGGTATTTCTCAATCTTGTAACTCTTATTTCGCAACTACATACAGAAAAACCATTGATAAATATGATGATGCCAGTCATGCCATGGATGCTTGGAGCAATCATATTAAAAGTTTTGGTCTTGGAGATTATTTGAATAACGATTTATCAGTAGGCAAAAAAGGAAACATTCCTAATGGTGCTTATTACGACAAGTGGTATCCAGATTTTAAATGGGGTTCTACTACAACTATTTCTAATGCTATTGGGCAAGGTGAAATCTTGGTTACACCAATTCAATTAGCAAACGTTATGGCAGCCATTGCCAACAGAGGGTTTTATTATACGCCTCATATTATTAAGGACATTGAAGGGGTCTCAATTCCTGAAAAATACAAAACACTTCATCAAACAACTATTGACAAACGACATTTCGAACCTGTTATACAAGGACTTTATGACGTATATAATGAAGGTACTGCATGGTTTTTAAAAGTTCCGGGGATTGAAATTTGTGGCAAAACCGGAACTGTCGAAAATTTTATAAAAATTGATGGTAAGCGAACACAATTAACCGACCATTCTATTTTTGTTGCTTTTGCGCCAAAAGAAAACCCAAAAATTGCCATTGCTATTTTGGTTGAAAATGGTTATTTTGGAGCTCGTTGGGCTGGACGTATTGCAAGTTTGATGATAGAGAAATACATAAAAGGAGATGTTACATTAAAACAAATGGAACAACTCGTTCTCAATAAAAGCTTAGAAGAAGAATACCTAAAACCTTATAGTGGAAAACCTTTTAAGATTAACCAATAAATGAATTTAAGCAGAAACAGAGGGTTTAAAGTTGATTGGATTACCATAATCCTTTTTATGTTACTTGTTGGTTTTGGCTGGATAAATATCTTTTCAGCTTCACTTTCGGGAGAGGTTACAAGTTACTTTGATTTTAGTCAACCTTATGGTAAACAACTTGTTTTTATTATGTTCTCTTTAGCTTTAATTATTTTAGTTTTTTCTCTTGAAGTCAAATTTTACGAACGCTTTGCGAGTATTATTTATTTGGTTTCCATACTGTCACTTATTGGCTTATTTATTTTCGGGAAAACAGTTTCAGGAGCAACTTCGTGGTATGCCATTGGTGGCATAACCATCCAGCCAAGCGAATTTGCCAAAGTAGCCACTGTATTGGCAGTCGCAAAATACATAAGTGATATACAAACCAATATTAAAACAATAAAAGACCAATTAAAAACTGTTTTAATTATTAGTATTCCAGCACTATTAATCTTATTGCAAAACGATGCAGGAAGCACCATAGTTTATGCTTCATTCTTTTTTGTGTTTTATAGAGAAGGTATTCCACATATTTATTTATTAATAGGGTTTGGACTATTAATTTTAGGAATTTCTTCACTCAAATTTTTGGCTTTACCAACATCTGTTGTGGTTGCTGTATTAATTTTTATACATCATTTTTTTATAAAGAAAAAAAAGCGATCTATCCTCAACCCTATCGCTATTGCTTTAGTATGTGCTATGTTTTCTTTTGGAATCCAATTTTTTTACACAACTATTTTACAGCCTCACCAACAAGATAGAATAAGTTTATGGTTACGCTTGGAAAAAGATCCTGAAAAGCTTGAAAGCCTTAAGCGTACAATTTTATATAACCTTAACGAATCTGAAAAAGCCATAAGTTCGGGAGGTTTTACAGGAAAAGGATTTCTGGAAGGTACTCGCACTATAGGAAAGTTTGTACCTGAACAACATACCGATTATATATTCAGTACAGTTGGCGAAGAATGGGGATTTCTTGGGAGTACTTTTGTAGTCCTTTTATTTGTGCTTTTAATACTTCGGGTTTTATATCTTGCCGAATTACAAAAATATCAGTTTAGCCGGGTTTATGGTTATGGCGTAGCATCCATTTTATTCTTCCATTTTATGATAAATATAGGCATGGTTATGGGTTTAATACCAACCATAGGAATTCCGCTACCATTCTTTAGCTATGGTGGCTCCGGGCTTTGGGGTTTTACTTTACTCCTCTTTATTTTTATTAAATTAGATTCGAATAGAATCAATGAATGGTAAACTTTATGAAGCCATTTCTTTTAAAGCATTTACAAATACATCTAACTCCTCGGTAAGTGTAAAAACATTTGGAGAAATTCGGCATCCTTTTACGTTGGCATAATCGATAGCAACCGTAAAGATTTTATAATCGTCCATTAAACGCTTTGCAAATTCAGAAGGTTTCATATTTTTTATTCCAACATTAGCAATACCACAAGCTCTATGAGATTCTTTCGGAGTATTGACAATAATATTTGGATGGTTTCGAACTTGAGACGACCAATATTCCTGTAAATATCGCAGTCGTGATTCTTTACGTTCAGCGCCAAGCATATTATAATAATCTATAGCANTTTCAATACTTAGGTCATGATACACAGGATGTGTNCCTGTATGATTTAATCTGGATATATCTCCAGGTTCCCGATTAAATTCAGCAAAAATTGGCCATAATGTATCGATATGCTTATCGTTTACATATAATAACCCTGTACCTAATGGAACGGCTAACCATTTATGTAAACTCGATCCGTAATAATCACATCCTAAATCTTCGATATTAAATTTAAAATGACCAACGCAATGCGCTCCATCTACCATAACTTGAACACCTCTTTTATGTGCCATCTGGCATATTTTTTTTATTGGAAGAATATGTCCCGTAATATTAATCATATGGCACACCATAAGTAATTTTGTATTAGGTGTTATAGCATTGGCATAAAGGTTTACAATCTCTTCATCAGATTTTGGATGATTAGGTACAGAAACTATTTTATTTACCATCCCAAAACGTTTTGAAACTTGTTCGAACATAATTTTCATTGCTCCATAATCTTGTTCAGCAAAAATAGCTTCATCGCCTTTTTTCCAAGGAAATCCTTTAATAACCATATCTAAAGATTCGGTTGTATTTCTTGTAATAATTACATTTTTAGAAGTACAACCAATAACCTGTGCCAGTTTTTGTGTCATGCTTTTTTTATTGTCCCATTGTACAGTTCTCATATAATATGAACCTTCGTAATTCACCATTTTTGCATGTTCAATCATTCCATTAAGTGTTTGTTGCGGAATGATATTGTAGTAACCACTTTCCAGATTAATATAGTCGGGCTTTAGTTTATAATCCTGTCTTATTTTTAACCAGAAATCTTCGGTTGATGAAAGTTTATCGACTGGTAAATATTCAAATTCCTGAAGCCAAGTTTCTAAAGCACTTACCGAAAAAGGTGTTGATAGAGCAGCCAGGCTTAATGTTTTAATAAAGTCTCTTTTTTTCATGTGTATAAATTTTATTTTTTAGCTGAACACATACTGTTCGCTATTAATCATTCCCTTTAGTGATAAACTTTTAGCATGCTCGTTTCATAATGGTTGGTTGTTTTTCTAAAGATAGCGTTTTTTGAACTAAAAAATATTCAGATTCATAACAATGTAATGTTTCAAAGAAAATATATAGGTTTTAAAAGAAATACGGTGCTACGAAACTTATTTTAGTTATCTTTAAACTATAATCTATTTAAATTGAGTAAATTACCTTTAATAACGTTATCGAAAAAAATTTCATAGAAACGAACATCAAATATTGATAGAGTTCGATTATAATCTTATACTTATTAATATTGTTAAACAAATTTCGTATACCAGATGGAGTTCCAGTTTAAAAAGTTGGTATATAAGAAATAACCCTAATAATTTAAAATAAATTTTTTCTGCCTTTAAAGGGCACACTTATATAAATAGCCAAAATTTATATAAAAAAGCAATGAAAAAGTCTAGGNTTTACACCAAGCGTATTCGTGTTTTATCAGAAGAGAACAAAACTGTTTTAAATAATTTTTATAAGTATTTAAAAGGAAAACGTTACAGTATAAGTACTATAAGAATTTATACTTTTTTTGTTGCAGATTTTATACTTAATAATAATTTGAATCAAAGAACTATTGAGCAACTTTTGAAAACAACTCTTAACGTTTATATTAGTGGCAAATATGATAAAACC
>JGI26061J44794_1000161_pt1 | contig 32117 bp, 30 predicted proteins | sample MarorgKNORR_S2LV_5_FD_44794 | JGI IMG/M metagenome (IMG submission 44794) | reverse complement strand
GATGATCGTGGAGAGGGTGAGATTGCTATCGGATTTCACGACAGTGAGATCNATCATGTCCAGGTACTGTTTCTCGTCAGTACAAACTTTTCCCCAGAACCTGATCTTGTCGTCGGTAGAGGGTGTTATTTCCAGTTCACCGGCGAGTGCCCTTATTTTCAGCTCGTTAAAAGCGGATGCGTCAAAGTCGCGTTCGATGATTTTGGATTCAGCGCAATAGTCCGCCCGGACACAGGCTGAAAGAATAACGCTGATGATAGCCAGAGTGATGAGAGTTGCGATTTTCATTGGGTCCACCGGGGAATTGAATATTCCTTAGACGCAATGAGTCCCGAATTGGTTTGAATGGGTTAGGCGGAGATTGTTTACGCCGCGAGAGGCAAGTTAAATCTTTGGAGGTTGTTGACTCGAATGAGTTGCTGGATCTCTCTGACGTAGTCGATACCGCGGGACGAGTACTTTTTCAGCCCCTCAGCCAGAGCCAGCCCGCTGATATGCTGTTCACCATCACGAGATGTGGCTCGAATCTGACGTAAATCCAGGTAGGCACCGTTGGTGTTGATGGTGTGAATGTATGCATTCACGCTGTCTTGTACACAGTCATACCTTGCAACTTCGTGGGTAAGGCCATCATCCCTGGAACGTGGTGTGACACCACAACCGCGAGTGAAGCACCATACGCCAAATAGATTGTTCGCTTCACGCGCAAATCGGGAGGTTCCCCAGCCTGATTCATTAGCAGATTGAGCCAGTACCAGAGATTCCGGAACCACATCGACTCGAATCAACAGGATATCGACTATTGACGCAAGATGCTCCCGTGATTTCACGCGATACACCCTGGCCAATTCCCCGACAAATTGAACGTCATCCGGGTTAATTACGACGCCGGACCTCAGGTCATTGCGAATCGCAAGCAGCAAACTTCGGTCGTTAAGAATCCTGTCATTGGCATGACGAACCATCGGTAGCATGTAATTAAAGAATTCTTGTTTCTTGGTCCGGACATCACGGTAATTTGTGAAATCCGGCAGTTTAGAAGGCCTTACTTCAGCTATCGGCAGGATAGTAGATGCGCTGCTAACTGTCTGTTTTGAAACAGTTAACGAGGTATTGGTTACTGAAGCAGGGGCTTGTGCCTGAGTAATTTGCACGGCAACAGTTAGCGTTGCCAGTAGAAGCAGCAAGAAAATTGGTGTCCGGGTACTTAGGGTCATCAACATCGTGATGCATCGCACAAAATGGAATAATCTCGATTATATTTATTATTCCTCCATTATCAACCTAAAAGTGCCAGGTCTTGAATTTAAGGCATGAATTTGCCTGAAAAACACGCCTGGCCTCACCAGGTTAGAGGCTGATCAATGTCCGTGGAAGAGACTAAATCGATGATATGCTTGGGTTTTTCCTGATTTCAAATAAAGAGTTTTCAAATTAAAGATTCCAAAAGAGGATTCTAAAGTGGTACGGCAGCAGGTAATGGTCTTGTATCTTAAAAGTTCAGCACTCGATACCGGTGTGGTCGCCTGGGCCTTCTACGATGGTTCCGGAGAAACCAGCCCTATGTCAGGGGACCAGGGCGAACCGCCGTACAAAACTGGCGTACATGCGCTTCGGGACGGTTGGAGGCTGATTCAGGCAAGTCCGCTGGTTCCACAGGAGACAGGCGCAGAAAACAGGACGAGTTACCTGAAGTACGAGTTTTTCTTTGAAAAACTCGTTGAGTGCAACTAATGGCGCTTCTGAGTTCCGTTGATATGGCTACATTTGCAGCCCGGGGCTTCCTGCGGTTTGACGCGATCGTGCCAGAGGAAATCAACCAACAGTTTTTGGCTGATATTGGTCATCGCCCTGAAAACGAAATTACTTCTCCGGAATCCCACTACGCCAGGGTAATGGCAACCAGTACCATCCCGGTTATTGCTGCCGGTAGCCAGCTCAAGGGCGCCTACCCAGTGGGGGGTGCAGTTGAGCGTATTCTGGCGTTACCAGAAATAGCTGGCATGATTCGGTCGCTGGTCGGCTCAAGCCCGGTTCTGGATCATCATTTCCTGCACATTACCTTCCCTCCGGAATTTTACAAAGGAAATGCGCCCGTCGCGCAGCACACCCACCAGGATTCAACCATTGATACAAGATCTGCTTTCGATATACAGCTCCTGTACTTCCCCCATGAGGTCACCGCCGACATGGGTGGCACGCGGTTTATCCCGGGCTCACATCTGCGGGTGGTCAGCGAGGCAAGTATTGGCAGATACCAGAACATTGTGGGGCAACAGAATGTGGTTTGTCCTGCTGGCACCATACTGGTTCTGCATATGGGCATCTGGCATGGTGGAGGCGCGAATGTCAGTGACGGGCTCCGTTACATGTTCAAGATCCGTTTGGGTCCCACAGAGCGTCAAACCCGGCTCTGGAATGTCAGCGATTTACCAGATAATCATTTTGACCAGCGGCCGATTTTCTGGACAGGTGAGGAGCGGGCACCGGATGATATACACACCATATTGACCGAGCCGGAACCCTGGTTCGAATTCGATACCGCACGACTCGAATACATCAACCGGATCAGGTTCTGGCGCTATCTGCTGGGTGATGATTCATTTGATGCCGACTACTGGTTGACCCGAATTGAGAACGACTATTGATTAAGCCAGAAAAGGTGAACAGGATTGATCCCTGCTAGCCAACCATTCGCAGATTCCCCCGTGAATCAGGCCGGGCGGAGTCTGATCCAGCCCGATTCTACGTCTGTTAAACCGTCATCATAGCCGGGTTCACCGGGCATGATAATGATGCCTGTTTTCTGGTGGACCCTGGCGATTTGATCGGTTGGATTTGCGGCGGCAGAGCGTATCACCTCCGCCGCAGATTCAAACTGCGCCAGAGACTTGATCATTCGCAGCGTGGGACTCATCAGGATCATTTCTTCTTTACCTGCTCGCTCGAGTATTTCTGCCGGGGGCAACCAGACAGAATTCACTAGTTCGCCATCATCGTGTTCAGGAATCTGGTTACTCGGAATCTGCGCAATAAAAAATCTGGCGTCGAACCGCCGGGGTGAACCGTGCGGCGTTATCCAACGAGCTATGTAGTGCATCTGACCGACATCGGCCTGTAATGACTCCAGTTCCAGGATGGTTTTCAGGTCCAGCTTCCCCGCATTGAGTTGATCGCGATAATGTTTGAATCGATCAAATGCATCATCTTCGATTTGCAACAGGGTTTCGTCATCCCGGTGCAGTGCCAGTAACACACCTGCCTCTTCAAAAGTTTCTCTGATGGCAGCCATGTAATAGGCGAGGCCGCCGGACGTCAATTCCATCAGGGCACTCGCCTGCGCATCGGAGCGATGAGTGACGATACCATCGAAATAGGAGGCTTCATCCTGATGATCAACCGCGCCGCCCGGAAATACCCACATGCCCCCGGCAAACACGGTATTGGCATGTCGCTTCATCATAAATACCTGAAGGTCCGGGCGATCATCGATCAACATCACCGTGGCAGCAGGGCGGATAGCGACAGCATCAGGGTCAAAATCGGTCATTTGTATGGGCTTCTCGAAACCCCGTAACATACAGGTGGCCCGGGTTTGCTGCAATCAATTGGTACCAACGGGTGGAAAAGTGGTCGCTTATCAGTGGGTGATGTGCAAAATTAAAAAAAACGTNACAGGGACATCCCAGATGTTCGTTAAACAAATATTGGTCACTGGCATCCTGGGTTTCAGTCTGTCGGTGTGTATGGCAGAACAGATTGTGCTTCAGGATGGCAGTAATATTAATGGCCATATTCTTTCCATGGCCAATGGCAGCTACCAGGTTCAGACAGGCTCGATGGGCGTCATCACCCTGGAACAAAACCAGATTCGCTCGATTTCTCAAACGGGTGTATCAGGTTCATCATTTTCGCTGGCAGATCAAGCGAAACAAGCAGGTCAACCGTCGGTACAATCATTACAGTCCTCGATGACCAGCAATGAGGGGATTATGAACAGCATCCGTGCGTTACAAAATGATCCGGATATGCAGGCGATACTTGCAGACCCGGAAATCATGCAAGCCGTCCAGAGTTTCGATTTAACGGCCCTGCGGAACAATCCCAAGATCATCAAGCTGATGCAGAACTCGAAGATCCAGAGTATTCAGGGCAAAGTGAACTGATAGCGCTTTTTGGAGGGTGATAAAAAAAGGCGACCTGAGTCGCCTTTTTTGTTTCAACGAAACAGAATTACAGTCGATATCTGAACTGGAAAGATACTGTTCTGCCCAGCGGCGTAGTTGCTGCCTGGTCAAGACTGTTTGCTCCACCTGAGTTGTCACAGGAAAACGGCGCTGCAGCGGGGTTCGCGTTCGGGCAGCCACCAGGTTGCGCGCCGCCGCCGATAATGTAGATTTCATCACTGATATTGCGACCTATGAGCGCAAACTCGAACTTGCCGTTTTCTGAATACAGCCTGATTGACGCGTCTGCCGTCCAGAAGCTGTCCTGTTCAAATGGATTGAGTGTAGCAGTCCAGGCGTAGTCGTCAGTAAAACGAGCATCGGCAGACAGACTAATTCGCCAGTTGTCGTTTAGCCCACGGTCGTAGGTTGCGCCAATAAAACCGGTGATCTCTGCATTACCAGCCCCCGGCTCGCCTTTCAGGTTTTCACCCGTCGCGGTGAAAAAGTCGTCTGTATACTCCGTGTCAGTGTAAGCCCAGGCACTTCGCACCGTCAGCCCTTCAACATCGGTATTCCAAAGCAAATCGAACTCCAGACCCTGGGTTTCCAGCGCGGATGCGTTAAAGGTCTGGAACTGAATGATGGTCGAGTCGAACAACTGGACTTGCAGGTCACTGTATTCAAAGCTAAACAAGGTGGCATTGATTCGCATGGAGCCATTAAGGAAATTACCTTTCATGCCAAATTCATAGCCTTCCGCTTTTTCTGATTCGTAGACCAGAAAACCGAAGCCGTCGAAACCGGGAGCATTTTGGTTTAACGCCGCAGTTGGCAGGGCGCTATTGTCGATTCCGCCTGACTTGAATCCTTCCTTGTAGGCAGCGAATATGCTGATATCGTCGGTCAGGTAGTAATTGGCCGCGATTTCCGGGGAGATATCGTCATCGTCAAATTCCAGGGGACCGATGAATTCCGGTGCGCCAAATCCGAAAGCCGCGGCGAAGGCATGCATGTATGGAATTTTGATGTGCCCATCTTTTTCCTCGTCTGTCCAGCGAGCGCCTGCAGTGATTTCGAGCTTATCGGTGACGTTCCAGTATCCGGCGAAGAAGGCTGACTTCACTTCCGTGTCCAGAGAATGGTTCTTGTTGTAGTCATACGCCCAGCCGGTAACCGGATCTGGGCCAAAAATGGCGCCCAGGTTAAACGCGTACTGGAAGGCATTAAATTCCTGCTCGATATCCTGGTAGAAAAGACCTGCCTGAAAATTGAACCTTCCGTCATAGTTACTCGTTAAACGGAACTCCTGAGAAAAGCTTTCGTACTCATTGTTGTGCAGTCCGCCAAATACTCCGGAGCTGTAGCTGTAGTCATCCAGTTCCCAATGCGTCAGATCAACCCAACCGGTCACGGATGTCAGCGAGTAATTCTCGCTAAAATCCCAGTCAAGCGTCAGGGAGATCATATCCGTTTCCTGGTCCAGAAAGGCCTTGCCATTATCCGCGCCATGTGGAAGACCATTGCGTAAAGCAGGTATAAGATTGACGTGGGAGGTGTTGCCGTTGATTTTACAATCGTCGACACCTGGAAATAGTGCCAGTGCGTAAGAGGCTGCGGGTATGGCTGTAGGCTGTTTAGAATCTTCAGCGCAGAATTCCTCGGTCCACATGGTGCCGCCGCCATTATTTTCATACTCCGAATAGCTGTACTTTAACTTGGCTCTAAAGTTGTCCGTGGGCTCCCACACCAGTGTGAGACGAGCGTTAAGGGATTCATCGCCCAGCCATTTCTCTGCGCCGGTGGTAGCGACAGCAGGATCATGGCTGAAGGAGTAATTCTCAAACATCTCGTCATTATCTGTCGACCCGATGGCCAGTCGTGCGCCAAAAGTGTCAGTAATGGGACCAGAAATGATCATTTCGTAGTAGGTGCCATCGTGCTCTGTTTCGACACCTGCCATAAGTTCAAATTCAAATTCGTCGCCAGGATCATTGGTGATGATTGAAATGACGCCTGCAGTGGCACTTTTACCGAAGTAAAGTGACTGAGGTCCTTTCAGAATCTCCAGCTGTCGCATATCCATATAGGAGTTATGAATGAATCTACCCCGGTTTACGACGATACCGTCAATATTGATGGCCATGGACTGGTCAAATGCGGCGCTGATTGAGCTTGACCCAATACCGCGCAAACGCAGGTTGGAACCGTTACCGGAACCACCATGTGCAACGACCATGTTAGGTACCATTTTGGCGGCATCAACCAGATTGGTAATGTTGTAGCGATCCAGGTCCGCTTCGGTCAAGGCCGCGATGGTAACAGGGACGTCCTGCAGTGTTTCAGCCTGCTTTCGAGCCGTTACGATGATTTCTTCTAGTACATTTTCACTTGCATAAGCAGAAGTGCTCAGCAGGACCGCGGCGATAGCCCCTGACAGGTGGCTAGCCGGGTTCTTGAATAGATTCATGGAATCCCCCATTGATTGATATTTTTTTAACCGCCTGTGAATCTCACTCAGACGGCTGCTCATCACTTTAAGATAGCTGATGCTGGAGGTCAACGATTTAACAGGGTTTGGAATGCGTATAAACAGTGGTTATAAAGCTTTTGCGCTGTATCAAGCAGCCTTGACTGTTTTTCTGGTTCGCAAGGAAGAATTCCGTTTGGCGCTTGTGGTAGCAAGAAGAGGCTTCAGGTACTTTCCGGTTTCTGACCCGGGAACTCGCGCAATAGTTTCGGGAGTACCAACGGCCAGAACCTCGCCCCCGGTAGGTCCGCCGTCAGGCCCCAGATCAATGATCCAGTCGGCGGTCTTGATAACATCCAGATTATGTTCGATGACCGTGACTGTATTGCCGGATGCAACCAGTCGGTTTAAAACAGCCAGCAACTTTTTCACGTCATCAAAATGGAGCCCCGTGGTGGGTTCATCCAGAATATAAAAGGTTTTGCCGGTGGCAATTTTCGAAAGTTCTCGCGCCAGCTTGATACGTTGTGCTTCACCACCAGAAAGCGTGGAAGAAGGCTGACCCAGGTGCAGATAGCCAAGCCCTACATCCACCAGCAACTGCAGCTTATTTAAAATCTTATGATGTTCAGAGAAGTGCAGGACAGCTTCATCAACCGTCAATGCAAGGATGTCAGCGATTGATTTACCTTTGTACTTTACTTCCAGCGTGGCGTCATTAAAACGGCGGCCGTCACACTCGTCGCATTTTACATAGACGTCAGAAAGAAAATGCATCTCGATCTTGCGCACACCATCGCCCTGGCAGTCTTCGCAGCGCCCGCCTTTGACGTTGAACGAAAAGCGGCCTGGTTTGTAGCCACGCATTCTTGAGCTGGGGAGCTGTGAAAAGAACAGTCGAATTTCATCGAACACCTTGATGTAGGTCACCGGGTTGCTTCTGGGTGTGCGACCGATGGGCCTCTGGTCGATGGCAACGACCTTATCCAGCTGCTCAAGACCGGTGATTCGCGTGTGCTCTCCGATCCTCTGGTTAGACCCGTGAAATTGCCGGGCTAGTGCCGGGTGCAAAATGTCGTTCACGAGTGTGGATTTACCGGCACCTGAAACGCCAGTCACAGCGGTCATGATACCCAGTGGGAAATCGACATCAATTTGTTTCAGGTTGTTAGCGGCAGCACCAATGACAGAGACGTGACCGGTGGCCGTTCTTCGTTCCGCGGCAATCTCGATACGCATTCGATTCGACAAATAATTCCCGGTGATTGAACGTTTGTTTTTCTCCAGACTTTTTGGTGACCCGGCATGGACGATCTCGCCGCCATGAATACCCGCAGCTGGGCCAAAATCCACCACAAAGTCGGCGCTTCGGATGGTTTCTTCATCATGTTCGACAACGATGACGGTATTGCCGATGTCACGCATGCGGCACAGGGTGTTTAGCAATTTTTTGTTGTCACGCTGATGCAGGCCGATGCTGGGTTCATCAAGAATATAAATAACACCTGATAGCTCCGCTCCCACCTGACTGGCGAGTCGAATTCGCTGGGATTCGCCTCCGGAAAGTGAGGGACCCAATCGGTCCAGAGACAGATAAGCCAGGCCCACAGAATTCAGGAAACCCAGGCGATTGCAGATTTCCTTCAGAACCTCAGCGGCGATTTCTCCTGCTGCACCCGTGAGTTTGAGTGTGTTAAAAAAGTCATAGGTACGATCAATGGTCCATGCCGACACCTCAACAATGGTGACATCACCGACCTTGACGGCCGCACTCTCTGGCTTCAGGCGGACACCTTCACAGGTGATACAGGGGCTGTTGGCAAGGTATTGGGAATACCATCGCTTCATGCCATCAGACCGGGTGTTGGTAAACCGCCGCATCAACCGGTTTAGCACGCCTTCATACCTGGCATTGCTGGTGCCGTGACTGCCCCAATTAATTTTGTATTGGGTATCCCCGGTACCGTAGAGAATGGCCTGTTGTTGCTTCCTGGTCAGCTTTCGCCAGCTTTTATCCAGGGGAATTTTCAGATATTTGAACATTTGTCGATGAAAGACGGCACCCATTGAGTTTCTATCATCGTCAATTCGACCCACGGTTTTGAGGGCCCCTTCGCGCAGTGTCAGGTCTTTGTCGGGAATAACAAGATCGGGGTCAAACGCCACTTGCGTGCCGAGGCCATTGCAGTCATGGCACATCCCCTGGGGACTGTTAAAAGAAAATGACTGGGGAGTCAGATCGGGGAAACTGAGTCCGCAATGATGACAGGACAGCGACTCCGAAAATAGCTGGTCGCCTTTTTTGTCAATGGCAGCAATCAGTATACCTGCGCCCTGGGTCAGCGCCATTTCGACTGATTCCGTGAGCCGTTCTTCTATCTCAGGGCCTATGATTAGCCGGTCAATGACTGCTTCGACGGTATGTTTTTTTCGTTTGTCGAGGGCATCAATTTCATCGCTGCGAATCATCTTGCCATTGACGCGCAAGCGGACAAAGCCTTGCATCCGGGCATCTTCAATCATCTCCCGGTGCTCGCCTTTACGATTAACCAGTAAAGGCACAAGGATATGGACCCGGGTGCCCTCAGTTTTACTCATTAAATTCTGAACAATACGTTGTACAGTTTGACCCTGCACTGCTCTTCCGCATTCGTGGCAATGTTGTTCGCCGACGCGGGCATACAATACGCGCAGATAGTCGGCGATTTCTGTAATCGTGCCAACGGTTGATCTTGGGTTGCGTGAGGTTGTTTTCTGTTCAATGGATATCGTGGGGGACAAGCCCCGGATGGTGTCATATTTGGGCTTCTCCATCTGGCCCAGAAACTGTCTCGCATAAGCGGAAAGGGATTCGACGTAGCGTCGTTGCCCCTCTGCATAGAGCGTGTCGAATGCCAACGATGATTTTCCGGAACCTGACACGCCTGTGAGTACCACCAGCTTGCGCTTGGGGATTTTGACGTCGATTGATTTTAAATTATGTTCACGGGCACCCTTGATCAGGATGTGGTCTAGTTCTTCAGAAGCGGTTTTCATAGGACCCTTTAACTGCAAATAGTGCTCAATTTCGACGGTAATGGACAAGCTGCAAAGGTATGTATATATATACAGTTTTGTTGCCTGGATCAATAGAACCTTTCAGAGTCTCCCTTATTTAGTGCCATGGTCACGGCAACCTGGCCTTGTTTGCAATAATTATAACGAAAGCCTGCTGACAGGCTTATGGCAGCAGGTCTAAAATCGACGGGAGAAATGCGATGCGCCGCGCAGATAGATCATTTCAGCTAATGTTGTTGCTACAGGAAGGCAAAGTCAGGACCGGCCACTACCTGGCAGAAAAACTGAAAGTGTCGACCCGAACTGTCTACCGGGATATCGCAGACCTGGTAGGTTCGGGTATTCCCATTGACGGCGAAGCCGGTGTTGGCTATCTCCTGCGCGACGAGTATCGACTTCCGCCGCTGATGTTTAACGCCGATGAACTCAAAGCGCTGGCACTGGGTGCCCAGATGGTGAGGGCCTGGTCCGATAAAGAACTGGCCAGTACCATCGCAACTGCCATCAGAAAAATTGAATCCATACTGCCGGAAAACCTGAAGAAAGAAATTCGGCTTCAGCGTATTGAAGTACCCGGCTTCCAAATGAGCGATGAAGTGAGTAACAAGCTCCGAATTGTTCGGACCGCACTCGATGCGCAGGAAATTCTGGACGTGCACTACACAGCGATAGCAGGAGAGGCAACCCGCGTCGGATCAGGCCCTTGATTCTCTATTTCTGGGGCAAAACCTGGACCCTGGGTGCCTGGTGTGAATTACGTGAGGGTTTTCGGTCCTTTCGAGTTGACCGGATGGATTCCGTCGTCAATACCACAGAAGTGTTCGAGCCAACCGATGAGTGCAGCCTCCAGGCATATGTTGCCTATCAGATGGGAGACATGCCCTGGCGCGCTAGAGAGCATTTTGATTGATCCTCGATAGTCGTTATTATCAGCTCTCTTTGATTCCCGAAGTGTTTTTATGGCAAAGACCGTCACAGCGAAGACAGTCACCGGATGCTTGATTATCATCGGCAACGAAATACTCTCGGGCAGAACCCAGGATACGAATCTTGCTCATCTGTCAAAAGTGCTCAACGAGATAGGCGTTCGGATGGTGCATGCGCGCGTCATTCCGGATGTTGAGCAAATTATTGTGGATACTGTGAATGAATGCCGTGGAACCTACGACCATGTTTTTACCACGGGTGGTATTGGCCCAACCCATGATGACATTACTGCAGATTGCATCGCCCTGGCATTTGGGGTCGAGCTCTATTTCCATCCGGAGCTTGTCGAAATTATTGAACGCCGGGAAGCGCCGCCTGAAGTCATGGAATCAAGGTTGCGTATGGCGCGCATTCCTGTGGGAGCAACATTGATAGAGAATCCCACCAGCGGTCCAGGGGGTTTTCAGATGGAAAACGTTTATGTCATGGCCGGTGTGCCCATGGTCATGCAGGCTATGGCGAGTACGCTGACAAAGGAAAGATTAGGCGGGGGCGATCCCATAAGGTCGAGGTCCGTTGGCGCCTATCTGGGGGAGGGGCAGGTTGCTGTTCCCTTAGGTGAGATTCAGCAGCAACATCCCGATGTCGATCTGGGAAGTTATCCTTTCTATCGACAGGATGGTTACGGGACTAATCTTGTAATGCGTGGAACCGATGAAGCAGAACTGGACGAAATGCTCGAAAAAGTCAGACAGATGATTGTTGACCTTGGCGGGGAACCCTTCGAAGAATAGCGATCCTGGAGCGCTAGACTATGGCTGTACGATTGGAAAAGCCCTGGAGAAAACTTGTTCAAGAGGAACTTGGCTCTGTCCACGGTCAAATGGGAGTTTTTCAGTTGGCGAATGCCGACCACGAAATTATCTTCATCGGATTTGCAGGTGGGAGAAGCCTGTTCGGACTCAAGGGTGAATTGCAGGAACATTTGGGTTCCGCAGATTCATTTCGACTGGAAATCACGACTGCCTATAAAACCCGGCACCAGGAACTGTTAATGGTGCACTTTGCTGATCATGGCCACTACCCGGTATTAAACACCGCCGAAGAGACCCGGGGGCTGGGGCGGCTTTCGCCTTAAGGAGGAGACAGGTGCAACTGCAGCCTACACAAGAACAGGATCTGGTGGTCAACATGGTCCGCCGATTCGTTCGTGAAGAAATATTACCGCTGGAAATGAACCTTGATCCAGATGCGGATCAACTGGCGGAAGAAGATGAAGACAGGCTCAAATCTATGGTTAAGGACATGGGTCTGTACGGTATGGGGATCCCGCCGGAATACGGAGGCCCTGAACTGGACATGGTGACCCGAACACTGGTTGCCATCGAGATGTCTCAACACCGGGCGGGTTTGTATGCCCCCTGCTATGGGGTGTTTGGCGGTGCAGGGCTCGCACAGTTATTCGAGGCGAATGACGATCAAAAGGAGCGTTACCTGTATCCGACACTTCGCGGCGAAAAAAAAGGTTTCTTTGGATTAACTGAACCTTCCGGAGGCTCTGACCCGGCGCGTGCGATCCAGACCAAAGCCGTACAAGATGGTGATGACTGGATCATCAATGGTTCAAAGATATTCATTTCAGGTGCAGATAGAGCCGACTATGGTCTGGTCTTCGTCCGAACCTCCCGGGACAAGGGTAGAGGGGGTATTACCTGTTTCATCGTAGATACCGACACGCCCGGCTTCCACGTTCGAAGAATCGTTCATACCCTGCGGTCCGCTAACTATGCAACCGAGTTGCAATTCGAGGATATGCGAGTCCCAGCCAAGAACATTTTGGGTGAAGTTAACAAGGGTTTTGCCATTGCTAACGACAGATTATCGCGGCAACGCATTCCTTACAGCGCCGGTTGTATTGGCGTCGCGATCAAGGCGCACGAAATGGCAGTTGAGTACAGCAAGATCCGAGAAACCTTCGGGGCGCCTTTATCTTCTCGTCAGTCCATACAATGGATGCTGATCGACAATGAAATAGATATACAACAGGCGAGGTGGGCGACTCTGGAGGCGGCGGCTCTCGCTGATCGAGGTGATCCGTTTCGAAAACAGGCAGCCATGGCAAAATTGATATCAACCGAGGGCGCATCCCGGGTTGTTGATCGGTCCATGCAGATTCATGGCGGCTACGGTGTTACCAAAGATTTTCCTTTTGAGCGCTGGTATCGGGAGATGAGAATAAGGCGTATTGGTGAAGGTCCTTCTGAAGTTCAACGGCACATCATTGCAAGAGATATTCTTGGCAGCGGTCTCAGGTAAGGAAGATAAATGACTGGTAGCTATGTCATTGAACCGCTATCAATGCTGGCGGGCATTTGTGTGCTGGCCGCTATTGCTCAATGGGTTGCCTGGCGGGTTAGGTTGCCAGCCATTTTGTTTTTGCTGGTGTTTGGTTTGCTGGTTGGTCCGGTCGCAGGCGTTTTAAATCCAGACGAGCTTTTCGGCGATCTGCTGTTCCCCCTCATATCGCTGTCGGTGGCAGTCATTCTCTTTGAAGGCGCTTTGACGCTCAGTTTGCTGAACTGAAAGAAATCGGATCCACAGTTCGTAACCTGGTGACCATTGGCGCGTTGATTACCTGGATACTGACCAGTGTCATTGTTCATTATGTCGTGGGATTCGACTACGACCTGGCGCTGCTTATTGGTGCCATGGTTGTCGTGACAGGCCCGACAGTCATAGTGCCTATGCTCAGGACGGTAAGACCGGTAAAACGAGTCGCCAATATCCTGCGGTGGGAAGGCATCATCATTGACCCCATCGGTGCCTTACTGGCGGTACTGACCTTCGATTTTTACCTGGCCTCCCGGAAATTCGATGCAGCGGATGATATTCTGGCGCTGTTTTTTCTCGTTGTTGCCGTGGGGATTGGGATAGGACTGGCGTTTGGTTTTGGCCTGTCATTGGTTCTTCGAAAATTCTGGTTGCCGGATTACCTGCGCAGCCCAATTACCTTGCTAATGGTATTCATCGCTTTCTCGCTGTCTGAGGCTATCGAACACGAGTCCGGGTTATTAGCAGTCACTATATTTGGTGTGGTCGTCGCCAACCAGCGGGGTGTAGACGTTCATGACATTCTGGATTTCAAAGAGAGTCTGGTCATTTTACTCATCAGCGGTTTATTCATTATTCTCGCTGTGAGGGTCGATGTAGACGGGTTGGTAGCGATGGGGTGGCCTTCGCTTCTGGTGGTGGCGGGGATCATATTTATAGCAAGACCGATTTCAGTCTTCGTTTCTACACTGGGAAGCGAGCTGAGCATGAGAGAAAGGTTGCTGATTGCATGGATAGGCCCAAGAGGCATAGTCTGCGCCGCCGTGGCCGCGATCTTCGCACTGCGATTGGAACAAGAGGGTGCACCGGGTGCTAATTTACTGGTACCGCTTGCGTTCCTCGTGATCATTGGCACGGTTGTCTTGCAGAGCCTGACAGCGAAGCCAATCGCGGCCTGGTTGAAAGTGCGCGACCCTGCGCCGGCGGGTTATCTTATTATTGGCGGCGGCCGAGTCGCCAGAATGATCGCGCAGACACTGGCAACACAAGATGTTCGGGTAGTGATTGCGGACAGCGATTGGGATCACATTAGCCAGACGAGGATGGATGGCATCGAAACCCACCTCGGAAATCCAATTTCTGATCATGCGGATAAATTTCTAGACCTATCCGGTATTGGTAATCTCATCAGCCTGTCGGGCAGGGCTAATTTTGATGTGCTGACCTCGATGCACTTCAGACGAGAATTCGGAGTGGGTCATATGTATGAGTTGCCAAGCTCAGCTGAGGGCCAACAGGACGATAAACATCGAATAGCGGGTCGGCTACGGGGAAAGAGGTTGTTCGGCAGTGATGTGACCCACAACCAGGTTCTGGGGTACCTGCGAGATGGTTGGGTGACCAAGACCACCGGATTGACCGAAGAATTCGGCTGCAACAGTACCTTGAGAATTATCAGGACAGGGCATTAGTTTTGTTTGCCATCGATACTTCTGATAGATTGCGGCTGGTCACCGACCAGGAAGACTGGCAACCTGAAGCAGGTTGGCAGGTTGTTAGCCTGGTTGAACCGCAAGAAGATCAGAATCATCATGAGTAGCACTGATACCGCACCCCAGGATGTTAGCCGCCAGCGGCCTGCCGGCATGCGGCGCTTCATCATTATTTTCCTGGCTGCACATTTACCGCTCTTTATCTATCCTGTATTCCGGCTTTGCGCATGGCTTGAACTGAGCCTGTTAGTCACACTGGTTATTGTCATTCCCATTGCCTCGAGTCAGGTGATCAGCCGGTGGCTGCTGCGCGATGCAAAGCATCCTTCAGTGCGAATGTTGCGGCACATCGCAGACTTCATCCTTGGCATGAGCCCGATTTTGTTGATGTTGTTGATCGCCAACGAGTTTTTGATTGCATTTGATGTAATCGCTCCGAAGACAGCAGCACTATGCGTCCTGGGTACAGCGGGCGCGATTTCCTTTGCAGGATTGTTGGTCGCAGTTACGCCCGTAGTAAAAAAGATTTCATTCTCTTCAGCATCGCTTAAACAACCGCTTCGGTTTGTGCAGATCACCGATGTGCATATTGGATCTCGCAGCAGTGGTTTCCTGAGAAAGGTTATTGATAAAGTTTTAGCGCTGCAGCCTGAATTTCTCTGCATTACCGGCGACTTCGTTGATGCCAGCGGTATCACAGAAGAGGATCTGGTGTCACTGCGGGACCTGGAATGTCCGATATATTTTACGATTGGTAATCATGAGCGCTACGAAGACCTGGATGATATTCTGAATCGATTGGTGGGCCTTGGTGTGCAGGTCTTGCGGTCGGAATCGATTCATCACCGTGAGGATGTACAGATACTGGGTATTGATGACCGGGATGATGCGCTGCAGGTAGAGCGGGAACTGGATAAAATGACCGTGGACGAAACCGCTTTTGGTATTTTGATGTACCACCGACCCAGAGGTCTTGAAGCGGCAGCCCGTGCAGGTATAGATCTGATGATCAGTGGCCATACTCATAACGGCCAGATATTCCCCTTCAATCTGGTCGTTAATCGGGTGTTTGACCAGGTGGTTGGGATGTATCATTCGGGTAAGTCCCGACTCTATGTGTCGCAGGGTACAGGCACCTGGGGGCCGGTCATGCGGGTCGGAACCCGCTCAGAAATTACGCTATTTGAAATTGGTACAACCTGATCAGGAAAAATTGAACGATGTCGATTGAAACATTCAGAGAAGAAACCCGCGGTTGGCTCGAGGAAAATTGCCCGGAGTCTATTCGCACACCCATGCCGGGCAATGAGACACCTGGCGGTGGCCGGCGAGCGACTTATAAAAACCCGGATACAAAGCTCTGGCTTGAAAGGTGCGCAGAAGCAGGTTTTACAGCGCCCATTTGGCCGAAAGAGTATGGCGGAGCAGGCCTCAGTTCAGAAGAAAACCAGGTGTTGCGGCAGGAGATGGGTCGTATCAATGCCAGGCCACCCCTGGTCGGCATGGGTTTATCAATGATTGGCCCCGCATTGCTTGAATATGGCACAGAAGATCAAAAGGCCGAGCACCTTCCCAAAATTAGTAGCGGTGAGATCTGGTGGTGCCAGGGTTACAGTGAACCGAATTCCGGTTCAGATCTTGCGAGTTTACAAACCCGGGCCGTGGTGGATGGTGATGATTACGTCATCAATGGCCAGAAGGTATGGACCTCAGGCGCTGACAATGCGGACTGGATCTTCTGCCTTGTCCGAACGGACACTGATGCGCCCAAACATAGCGGTATCACGTTTATCCTGTTCGCGATGGATCAACCTGGTGTCACGGTGAAGCCGATTAAGCTGATCAGTGGACTGTCACCTTTTTGTGAAACCTTCTTTGAAGATGCCAGGGCCTCGAGAAAAAATGTTATCGGCCAGGTAAACGACGGCTGGACAGTAGCAAAACGTTTGTTGCAGTACGAGCGGACGATGATCGGTGGCGGCGGCGGAGGTCAGAAGGTGGCATCGGTCGCAGATATTGCAAAGCGGTATGTCGGCGTGACTGAAGGCCGGATCAACGACGCCAGTCTGCGCGAGCAAATAGTGACCCATGCAATGGATGACCGGGCTTTTGGATTGACGGTGAAGCGGAATATTGAAGAAAGTAAGTCGAACAAGGCGCCAAGTTTTGTCTCTTCCATGTTCAAGTTTTACGGAACCGAGCAAAACATAAAGCGATTTGAATTGATGATGTCTGCCATGGGATCCCAGATGCTGGGTTGGGAAGGAGACGGATTCGAACCTGATGAATTAACCCAGACCAGAGCCTGGCTGCGCAGCAAAGCCAATTCAATTGAAGGTGGCACAAGTGAAGTGCAACTCAATATCGTCGCCAAACGCGTGCTGGGTTTACCTGACTAATCGGCGTTAATGATTCGACAACTCTGCAACACGCGCTTGCCAGCGTTTGCAGTCAGTATCATCGGAATCAAATAATAAAAAACCTATGCGGAAACCCTCGGTCTCAGCGTCAGGTCGATCCCATTTAGCTTCTGCCACGAGATAAACAGGCTCAGCATCTTTCGGGTCAACGCAAATTCTAAGAATAGATCCGACTGAAATTTCTTCGTCGGCAATCACCTGCAGTCCGCTTGCTGAAATATTTACGGTATTACACATGATGATGCTTCCCGCTGAGGAACTGTCCGATGCGATGATCTCGATGAAAATGGTTTCTTCAAGATCAAACCTCTGTTCTCTTCGATCGTTATGATCCTGTGAGATCGTCATAACTTTTATCTCTGTCTTGCCTGAGTTTGGTCACGACCTGGGCCAGCGTGTCTTCAAATTCCACACCCGAGTCATTTATTTCACCTTCACCCGCTACCAGCAGGGTGATGAGTTGCTCGGTGGAATAGTCACCAATTTTCTCGCCCGTTCTACTGACAAAAATCAGCTTGTCGGAAACTGCCACTTTTACCGCTAACTTGCACTCTTCGAGTCTCCCGTCTGCCGCAGGCAACTTGAGCCATGCGCCAACATTGAGATTGTTCACTTGTTCGGTGAAGGCTGCAACCTTCTCCTGATTTTCGGCTTTGGCTGCCTCAAGCTTAGCGTTCTTGAGGCGGAGTTCCTTCTCCTCCTCCACTCGAATTGCTTCTGCTTCTTTCTTGGCGCGNGCCAGTTCTTCTGCCTCTTGCACCGCTTCTTCTCGCGCGGCAGCTTTTTGTGCCTCTTGTTCGTTCGCTTGCTCCGCAAGTTTTAATCTACGCTGATGCCCATCAATCAACCCCTGATAAAAGGTGGCAAAGGTTGAGGAAAATATTGCTTCATGATTGAGAGGCTTATTGACGCCGGAGGACATGAGATAGGCCATTTCATCGTAGTTTTTTTCCAGCGCCTTCATTCCATTTCGATTGGTAAATAGAAGCTGTTTTATATCTTCCAGTTTCAGGACGAGTTTGATTCGTGTGCTTTTTTCGTTTTCATTAAAAGTAAACCATTGGCCGGGTTCAAGAATGCTGACTTTGCGTAACAATATGCGACTAACAGAAGTTCGCTGGCTGACCCCGTTGCCATCAACTTCAATCGGCGAGAATTCGACGTACTCCAATTCCTGCCCGGAAACAATAGCCACGCGATCGTCTTCGAGTTCCCCCAGGGCTGCCTCGGAATCTTCACCGCTATGTTCCAGCGTTAACAAAAGGTCGTGAATCTCGGCAGGTAAATGTTCAATAATTCTGTANAGTCGTTGCCGTTCTGCTGCCGTTTTTTCTTCATCTTCACCGNCGATCGGCTGGTAAGTCCATATGATGGTTTCTGTCAGTNTTGAGGCACGTATCCAATCCTCGCCGTCTAGTCCTTTGGTAATCGCCAGCAACTGCATCGAATCATTCCACGGACCTTTGAGGAACTGGAGAATACTTTTAGTAAGTTTGGTCCCCTCGATGCAGGCATTGATCATTTCTGCTGCGACAATGCGGGCGCGTTGAGACCGAAGTTCCCCTGATTCAGATGATGACAACCGTTCTTCAAGTTTCTTGATTCTTGACTGTTCCTTATCCAGAAATACGCAGAGGTCTGCCTTGATTGATTTGTAATCGGCTTCCTCTTTGAGCAGTTCATCAACGACGGATGTGNCCTGGGTCAGCAAGTTTTCACCGGCGCGACCCTGGTCATTGGACCAGCCAATTGTGGCGGTTAGGAGCAAATCGAGGATCGAGAAAATTGAGTCAGGTGTATTCGCCAGGGAGGGCCGGTTGTTTGATGAGCTCAGCGGCAATGATAGGTGTGATGACTCCAATTCTGTCGAACACGGCCTCGTCCAGATTAACGAGCTTGAATATCATGGTCATGCAGTCACGAACAGAGTGCAGAATAGCAACATCGCTTCCGGAGAGAATCCAGTCTGTTTTGCTTAGCGCTATTGCTTCGAGAATAGAGTGATCTTCCGGTATCTGATCGGCCGGGAATGACCTCACGAAGACGGCCAGGTCCTCTGAGGAGATGTTAGTGGCGCTGTATTCTTCACCAACATATCGATGCTTCAGTGCCTCAACCACCTGTCGTGCTGTTACAGACATTCCGTTTCCTGTAAAACACCGGGCTACAAATGGTATCACGATTAGCGGTTCCCAGAAGAGCCTGGAGCGCGGTGTATTTGATATAATGCGGCGCCATCCGGCGGATTGGATACATTTATGAAATCAGAGCATAAAGAATCAGCGCACANAGAATCAGCGCTGGGCTAAGCGAGCCCCACATCACATACCTACTTTCCCCAAAGGCTTCGATTGCATTATCTCGATTGGGGTAATAGCAGTGCGCCACCATTGTTACTGGTACATGGCAATAGAGATCATTGTCACAATTGGGACTGGGTGGCGCAGGCACTCAGGGATGAATACCACATTATTGCGCCGGACTTTCGAGGTCATGGGGATTCCGCCTGGGTGTTTGGTAGCGCTTATAGTCATAGTGAATACGTCTATGATCTTGCCCAACTCATTCATCAGCAGCAGCTTGCGCCCCTGACAATTATTGCTCACTCACTGGGTGGTAGCGTTGCACTTCGTTATGCGGGTATCTACCCGGAAAATATCAAGAAGATAATCGTCATCGAAGGCACTGGTGGTCCACCGGCAATGTATGAGCAAAGACCTGTTCATGATCGAATGCGGGAATGGATCGATAACAACCGTAAAGTTTCCGGGCGCATGTCAAAACGGTATGACTCGCTGGAAGATGCGTACAAGCGAATGCATGAGGCGAACGATCATTTACGTGAAGACCAGGCAAGGCACCTGACCATCCACGGCAGCAATCAAAATGAAGATGGTTCTTACAGTTGGGAGTTTGATAACTACACGCATGTGATGTCGCCATTCGACATGACGCGTGAACAGACCCACGAGCTATGGTCCCGAATTGATAAACCTGTGTTGCTGGTGAACGGTAAGGAATCCTGGTTTAACGATGAGTCCCAGGAAGATCCCATGCCTCATTTTCAAAATGCGAAGCAAGTGCAAATCGAGAATGCGGGTCACTGGCTGCATCACGATCAATTGGAGAAATTTCTTCAGGTCTATCGCGACTTCCTCGCTGAGTAAGACTTCCATCATTTATTGGTCGGGTGGGTTGGTGAGTAAAGCAAGGTCAGAATTGAACCACGCGATGAGCTGGTCGTTTTCGGTTCTCGCATAGGTNTGCGAGAGGCCTTCAATCGGCCTGAAAGTCAGGTTTGCGCCTGCGGCTTCCAGTTCTGCCTGGGCCATGTAGGCAGTTTCGATGGGAAACATCCAGTCCTGTGTCCCATGAACCAGGTACACCGGCTTGTCTGCAGCGAATTTCATATTACCGTTCATGGAAATTTCCGGATGCAAGACACCAGAAAACGGTGCCAGATGGGTAAAGGGTGAATCTTCCTGCAAACCGGCGAGCAAGGCATAAGTGCCTCCGTCAGACATGCCGGTCAACAGAATATGATCCCGGTCGAGGCTAAAACTCTCAGCGACAAATTCGATCGTTCGCTGCAGTATGGGTAAATCGTGTTCTTCGCCCATGAGCGACCAGGTATCCTGCTGTGAAGTTGGCGCAAGTAACAAAAAGCCACGGGTTCTCGCCTCACGCAACCATGCCCACATAAAGTCTGCGCCGTGACCCGTGCCACCGTGCAGGGCAATCACCAGGGATGCAGGTTNGGCGGAGTCCAGATACTCAGGGACATAGAGAGAAAAACCACCCCGATTATNACGATCATTGGCAGCGTTAAGTATGCCGACTTTTTGTCCGGGACGATCCTGATTCAGTGATTCCAGCAGCGCGGTGTCCTGGCGTCTGGGCAGTTCAAGGAAATACTGGCTGATCGGACTCAGGATACTGGCGGTAGGGTAGAGATTCTCCTGTGCCCGGCATTGTGCCCGCATTGCTTTCATGGCGGCCATCGTATCTCCGTTGGCCTGGGTGATGCCATTGCAGGCACGGAGGGAATAAATGGCAGCCTGCTTCAATTGGTTACCGAATTTTTCAATGTGTCCTGGAAAAACCAGTTGATCGAATACGCTATAAGCCTCTTTTAATTCCGCCTCAAAAGGCGCGATGAAATCTGCGAGCCTCTCGATTCGCGATGGGTGCATGTTACGTTGCACTTGCTCAAAAGCTTCCATGGCGGTGAGCAGGCTTGGTGCCAGTGCGGTTATGCCCTGCAACAGATCATCATCGTTGGACGTCATAAACGGCCCTGTAATTGAAAATGTAATCAGGCACTATACGTGAATGTTGCCCCTCGAAAAAACAACAGGCTATACACATCATGTACCGGCGCCTTGCGATGATGAAGTCGAAATACTGTTTGCTGATGAACACATCCTGGTTGTCGTAAAACCTGCTGGCTTGTTGAGTGTTCCCGGCCGGATCGTAAAGGACTGCGTCTTACAGAGAATGCAGACTCAGTACCCGGATGTTCGAATAGTGCATCGACTGGACCTGGACACCTCTGGATTATTGGTGTTGTCGTTGTCGGACCTTTCGACCAGCGATCTCAACAGGCAGTTCAGGGAGCGGCAAATCAATAAACAATACGTTGCCATGGTCTTTGGACAAATGCAGGAAGACTCCGGTGAAATTGATTTGCCATTAAGTCCTGACCCCGACAATCGACCTAGACAGCGAGTCGATTATGCGGGGGGGAAATCAGCGCTAACAAAGTATGAGCGGCTGCTGGTCAGTGAAGATTCTACCCGCGTGTTGTTACGCCCGGTAACCGGTCGCAGCCATCAATTAAGAATACATCTTTCAGAAATTCACCATCCCATCCTGGGTTGTGATCTGTACGCTCACGAAGCTGCATTGTCTGCAGCAACACGTCTTTGCCTGCATGCGAGTCAGCTTGAATTTACGCATCCCGCTTCACGGGAAATGTTGTGTTTCGAGTCAGCGGTGCCGTTCTAAGGCACGCCTAGCCGCGGTGTATGCGTTTCTTTTTATTCTGGACATAGTCGACCAGAATATACTCGCCCAGATTGTGCGGTTCGGTGTAAAAAATTCTGCCGCCGTTGATCTTGCTCATCTGTTCGACAAAGGCTTTCAGGTAGTAGCTTTGGTCCAGCATAAAAGTGTTGATAGTAATATTCTTGGTGGTGCAGCTCCGCACGGCCCGGAGTGTTTTACTGATGGTCGTCGGCGTCGGCGGGTAGGCGAATATCGGCCTGCCATTCTCCAGATGGGCAGTCGGTTCTCCGTCTGTGATCATAATGATCTGTTTCGTACCTTGCTGGTGTTTGGCGAGCAACTTTTCTGCCAGTATCAGCGCATGCTGCATATTGGTGCCTAACAGGTAGTCGTCATATTGCAGGTAGGGTAAATCGTGTGCCTTAATTTCTTTTGCATAAGCAGAGAAACCCAACACGTAGAGACTGTCTCGTGGATAAGCAGAAGAGATCAGGTGATGGAGTGCCATGGCAACTTTTTTGGCAGACTGAAACGAGCCGCGCAGGGCCATCGACCATGACAGGTCCACCATCAGCACAGTTGCCGTCTGGGTAATCAATTCGCTTCGATAAATCTCAAAATCATCGGTCCTTAAATTAACCGGTGAGCCGGGACCTTCGCGATCCAGCGCATTACGAATGGTCCGGGACATATGAAGATGGAAGGGATCGCCAAACTCATAGGGCTTTGAATCTTCTATGCGTTCCCCAAAACGACCTTCTTCAGGTGTTGCGTGGTTCCCCAGGTCCTGCTTCTTAAGTCTGCTGTAAATTTCCACCAGGGCTTTTTGTCCAAGGCTTCGGGTGCCTCTGGGTGTCAGTTCCCATTTGTTGCCATCCTTGGTCACATAACCTGCTGCTTCCAGGATCTCGAGCATCTTCTTCATTTCTTCGAGATCATCGAGCGCGTCGTCACCCAGGAGTTCCTGTAGCTTCTCGGCATCAATGTTGTCCATCTTGCCGTCATACTGCGCCCGCTGCATTTGCTGCTCCAGCTGGTCCAGCTCAGCCATCTCACGCATAAGTTCCATTGCGGCGAGCAGGTCTATTTCCTCGTTACCGGCAAACTTGTACTGCTTGCCCTGTGGATTCAGGAAATCCAGCTCTTTGGCCAGTTTGGCCAGCTCTGATTCCAGCTCAGGGTCGCCGAAGCGGCCCTGCATCATCTCCTGCAGTTGCTGCTGCTGATCTGGTGACATGGAGTTGAACAATGATTGGGTCGCCGCCATCTGCTGTTGCATTTGCTCGAGCAGTTCATCCAGGGATTTTGGCGGATTGTCACCGAACATGTCGCCATATTTATCCATGAAGTCTTCGAATCCCGGATCTTCACCGGCGATTTTTTTCACCAGCATGGCNTTCAGGTCTTTAACCATCTTCTTCATGCGTTCGATGTCGCCTTCGGACATCTCGTTGACCATTTTTTCAATGTCTTTGAAAAACGACTGGGTCATGGCCTTGCGTAGCTGATCAATGAGCTTCAGGAATTTTTTCTGCGCATCTGTATTGAGAAATTCGTACTCCTGTAACGCTTTCACTTTACCGGCCGTATCCTCAGGGAGGTTTTTAATGAATTCCTTGTTTTGCTCACCAATGTTGCCGAGCAGCTGATTAGAGAAATTATCGCTGCTGTCGTCCTGAGACGGACGATCTGTCTGCAGGCTGTCTTCCAGGTCCTGCATCAATTCGTTCATGAATTGATTTGAACCATCCGGATCTTCTTTCTTGTTGACCCATTCATTGATGGTTGACCGTTCCATGTCGAGAATCTCTTCCAACTGGCGTTTGATGTCTTCCATCACTCCGCCCATATCAAATCGTTCGAGACGCTCGCGTTTTTGGTCTTTCAGCTTTTTAAGCAGATCCCGTAGACCCTTTATGTAGCCACCGTCCTCTGTTTCCATGCCGCGTTGCATGAGATAACGCATGGCCTGTTGCAAATCGCCAAATTCCATCAGGTCTTCGGACAAAGCGCTCAGTATGTCATCGGCGCTGGTTTCAACCTTCTGGGAACCGTCCCAATGGGAATAGCGATTATAGGATTTGAATTTGGCGTTCATAGTGTCAGCCCGTGTAGGTCGAGCGTCCCCCCACCCTGTCTTTATTGAGAAGCTGGTTAATGTGTAATCCTTCCAGGATAAAATCCACGGCCGATGCCTGGACCGCAGCGTTGCCATTGGGTACCAGCTTTTCTACCGCGTCACCCAGCCCNTCAATACGTTTGATGATGTCTTGATAGTCGCCCGATGAGAGAGATTCACCGGTCGTGACATGGATGCCATCTGAGAATTGAAGTACCAGTGTTTCTAAATCCATCGATTCAGTAAAACGGGTAAACACCGCTTTTACGGCATCGGCGAACAACCGTTCCATGATCTTTTCTTCGCGGCCTTCTTCCATTGCCTCGAATTCTACCTTGCCCTGCAGGGAAGGCATGACAAACGGCAGGTCAGATATTCTTGGGACCACCTCTTGTTCACCGAGTTCTATAGCACGCCTGAGTGCGTTGGCCAGAATCGCCTCGAAATTTGCCACAGAAGCCCTGACAGAGACACCTGAGCGCTGGTTGATGTCTGGAGACTTGCGAGCCTGCTGGGTAATTTCAGCGATGATTTGCAGCATAAATGGCGGCACCGTTTCGCGGTATTCACCCAGGTCCAGCTTGTGCTGTTCCTGTTCCATAATGGCGATTTCTTCGAGTATGGTTTCCGGATAATGGGTCCGGATCTGTGATCCATATCGATCCTTGAGCGGCGTAATGATCCGGCCGCGATTAGTGTAGTCCTCAGGATTGGCCGTCGCGACGATCATGATGTCGAGCTCCAGACGAATTTTGTGTCCCCTGATTTGAATGTCGCGTTCTTCCAGTACATTCAGCAAGCCGACCTGAATTCTCTCGGCCAGGTCCGGTAGTTCGTTGATCGCGAATATACCGCGATTTGTGTGCGGTATCAGACCAAAATGCAGAGCTTCTTCGTCTGATAAATATCTGCCTTCAGCAATCTTGATAGGATCGACCTCACCGATCAGGTCGGCAATGGTAATGTCAGGGGTCGCGAGCTTCTCTCCGAAGCGAGCTTCGCGGCCCATCCAGGAGATGGCAGCATCGTCGCCTTGTTCCGCCACAATTTTCTTGCCCTGGGCACTGATTGGGGCATAAGGGTTCTCGGGGATCTCGGCATCTGCCAGCACCGGAATCGACTCGTCCAGCAAGCTGGTGAGGCTGCGGATGATGCGCGACTTTGCCTGGCCTCTTTCCCCCAGCAGAATGACATCCTGGCCTGANAAAATCGCGTTTTCCAATTGTGGAATCACCGTATCCTGGTAGCCAATGATGTTTGGAAAGACGTCCTCTTTCTGCTGGAGTTTGACCATCAGATTTCGACGCATCTCTTCGCGAACAGTCTGCGCCTGGTAGTTGCTGGCCTTGAGTTCCCCCAGGGTTTTAGCTTGTGTCACGAAGACCTCCGATGTTTGTGAGTTAGCTGAGGAACGTCTGATTAAGGTCGGNATGCCGCATCACTATTTCCGCCATAACCGCGTCAGAGTCGCAATCTTACTCCGCTCGCCNCTGCCGGTGTGCCGGACCACTTGTTCTGACGATCCACTTAATCAGAGGTTCCCTGAGTCATATAAACAGTTTGCCACCTATGATTTCAAGTGTCCCACGGTTAATGGTATTGACCGGATGACTGGGGTAGATTTAAACCTGTTTAAAGGCATTGTTGTAATAGGAGAAGTTGTCATGGGAGAATTTGAGTGATTACCCTCGACCAGGTTCAGAGCGCCTCAGCCACCTTCTTACAGGAGAAATGGGGCGACGGGGTGGAAGTAACGAATATTGAAAAAATCTTCGGCGGAGCATCCCGCGAGACCTACAGACTGTCACTATTGGTGGACGGCGAAAAAAGAGGTGTGATCCTTCGTCGGGACCCGCCTTCCAGCCTGATCGATACAGAAAGGGAGCTTGAGTTTGGTGCCTACGCGCGGATTTATCCGACTGACATTCCCGTGCCCGAACCCCTGTTCCTGGTGAATGACAAAAAATATCTTGAGCAGCCTTTTTCGGTGATGGGGGCGATAGACAACTGCCAGACGGATGTCAGCCTGCTGTCCGTTCAGCAAAAAGACAAGCTCGGAACGCAAAAGTACACGCTGCTGGGAAAACTGGCAGCAAAGAACCCACTNGATTTGCGGTTTGATGAATTGCTGCCGGTACCGGACCTGAATCGCTGTGCGATAGAACAACTGACTTACTGGCAAGGCGTGATCAATGANGATGAGATTCACCCGCAACCTATCGCGCAAGCCGCCATACGCTGGCTCCACAAAAACCTGCCAGCCGCTGCCCAGAAGCTGGCGATAGTCCACGGAGACTATCGCACGGGCAATTTTCTGTTCAATGACGAGGCAGAGATCACCGCTGTTCTTGACTGGGAAATGTGTCACCTGGGTGATCCCCTTGAAGATCTTGCCTGGTCACTGGACCCGCTATGGTCCTGGGAAGAACCTCATCTTGCAGGNCGATTGATACCTGTCGAAAAAGCGATTGAACTATGGAAAGAATCCAGTNGGCTCGAATGTGNGCCACAGAATCTACATTGGTGGCGAGTTTTCGTGGCATTAAAAGCCATCGCTATCTGGATTTCATCGTCGGAAAATTTTGAAAAAGGTGAAAGCAAGGATTCGATTCTGGCGATGGCGGGCTGGGTGATGACCGATCGACAGAGCAGAATCCTGCTGGGCTATCTAGTGCCAAAGGAGGCCATCGTATGATTCCCAATACAGATGATGCCCTGCGTATGTTGTCACAAAGGTTGATGACACAATTACTACCTGACTTGCGCTCGACCTATTCGTTATCAGATGGTGCGCTGATCGGGTTATTGATGAATGCGATTGCAGACGAGACAGCAGAGGGGATTAACAGGCGTCTGGAGGACCTCAAAGAGATGCGGCAGATCTTTGATTCGGCGACAAGCTTGTTAAATGATGAACAAAAAGCAGATATTGCCAACACTGTTGAATCTTACCGTCTCGCAGATGTTAATAAACTTCACGATGCTTACACCCGGGTTTTAATTGATGTGCATGGTCGCTGTGAGTCCGATGAAAACATGCAGACATTGAATAATCAGATCTGGGCTTACCTGCAACGTCATGCAGAGCGGCACACCATTCGCGGGATGCCCTAGTCAATTTTGTATCCTTAAATATTGATAAGGGCTACAACAGTATCCGTTAAATAAAGTAAATACGTATAGCGGATACTATGATGTCTTTTCCTCTCATGTACCTGTATTGGCGCAGGCAATTAGCTCGAGAATCGAGTTGCAATATAACCAATAAATATTTTAAATAACAAGGGCTTGCTGATATTATACTGTATATATAATCAGTATATATGTTGTAAATAGGAGCCCAGATTATGCAAGTTTCCCCCGTTTCCCGCCGTACCCTCGACCAGCTTCAAGACGAAATTATCGCTGTTTCATAGCGTATGAATGCCTCTGAATATGAATTCCTGGTGCTGATTCGTGAGTTTGATATTCGGCAGGGCTGGAAGGAATGGTTATTCAATAACTGTGCGGAATGGCTTAATTTCAAATGTGGATTGTCCCTCGGCGCCGCGCGGGAGAAAGTCAGGGTCGCTAATGCCTTGTTCGACTTACCGCTTTGTTCGGAAGCATTTGCTGTCGGCAGCCTTTCCTATTCCAAAGCCCGCGCACTGACCAGAATTGCGAATTAACGAACCGAGGAAGAGCTTTTGGCGTTCGCCATTTCTGCAACGGCATCGCAAGTTGAAGATGAGTGCCGTCAGTTAAGAAATGTGCAACGAAGAATTTCTACTCAGGATGCCAACAGGGCGCATGCTGCCAGAAGGTTAACTCGCCATTATCGTGATGATGGCACCCTGTGCATAAACATCGAACTGCCCAGGGAGCTGGGTGAACTGGTCATGAAAGCCGTTGAACGTAGCGCAGCCTCACTTTCATCCGAATCACAGGCGTGTGTTGATGAAAAAGAAGGTGAGTTGGCCTCGCGGCAAGCCGATGCACTGGTTCACATTGCCAAAGCATTTCTTGGCGGCAATGCGGGTAAATCTACTACTACTGCAGACCATTACGAGGTGATGGTTCATGTCGACGAAAAGGCATTGACCCATGAATCGGGAAAGAGCGATTTACCCATTGAATCGGTTCGCCGGATTGCCTGTGACCCCAGCATTGTCAATGCTGGGGTCGGTTGTTCAAGTCCACCCGTATCTACCAATTTTTTGATATAAATCAATATCTTAAAGAAGTATTATTTATTGCAGCACCGCACCACATCCTCAGGGTTACCAATGGGTTACCTCGTATAGGATTATGGCTTTCTAATTATCCTTGCAGCCGCAACATGAGAAAAAATAGCTAAATATTTAGTTTTTGTTAAAAAAGGTCGTAAAAATTCGAGAAATATGAAGATGTCGCATGTTGTAGCGATATGTTGGTTAGGGCTTCACCAGTGGATTTAAATCGGGTTTGTTGTGCCATGAACTGTCCTCCGAGGGGCCCCTCCTGAGCTAGAATAGCTTCAGGCCGCTTCTGGAGGAATTAATCAGGCTCAAACGGCGACTCTTAACAGGTTACCAACGACTCGTTCCAGGTGAACGAGTGAATTGCAGACCTCGGTCTGGTGGCAGCAGGGTGCGTACTTCTTCATTTCCGCATCACCTACGGTCCAACTGGATTTTGGTTCAGGGTTCAACCATATGACCCTCTGGGCTTTGTCATAAACCTCCCTTAGAATCTCCGACTTGGGGTCTCCATAGTTATTACGTGCATCACCGAGGATAATAACCGTCGTTTTTGAGTCAACGTCCTTGAGTATGTGACTCCTGCAAACCCTTTAGTCCCATGGCTTCCATGATTTTGCGTGTATACAGGCCCTTTTGAGTAAAGACGACAATCTGGTTAACTTCTACTTGCCGGCCGGTTTCAGCCATTTTAATCATGACTTCCATTCGGTCACCGGAAAGCGGGAGTTTGCCCAGTTCTGATTGAGCCTCGAGTTGTTCAAAGTCGAGTTCTCCAGAAGCTTCAGCGCCACCCCCACCCCCCTGGCCGCCACCTTGGCCGCTTTGTTGGTTTGGGGCGTCTGACTCGGGGTCAAACTTTCCATCATCCTGGTGGGTGTCTTCGTCTGGTTCCGCTGCATTATTTTCGGAGGAAAACTTGTTGAAGGAAAAGAATCGATCGAAGCTGGTGTTGAAGGCTTCCTTAATTATGTCTGTCTCAGGATAGGGGAAGTGGACAACATCACCGCTGTAAAAAATATGCTGCTCGTGGGAGGGAACGCGGCCATCGCTGGGCATACTCCGAGCTGCCGCCCAAAGCAGAGTGGCCGACGATCTTCTGCCGCAAGATCAAGTTCGATGACATTGGTCAGCAGTTTCCTGAGGATATGCCCATCCTCGATGCCGACTCACGCCAGCGTGAAATAAAAATTCGCCAACAACATGTGCAACGGCGCTTCAGGGTGTTCTAGCTCTTTTTCCATGTAAGATAGGTGTCATTACTGAATATAGTTTTATAAAGATTGCTCACCTATGAAGTGGATATTCCCGATCGCGGTTGCAGGCACACTGGCACTAGTATCATCTGTTGCCTTTGCTGAACCCGCCAATCAACTGTTATTTGGCGATACCCACCTGCATACGTCCTATTCCTTCGATGCCTATCTCAATAAGAATGAGAGCGCCGACCCGGACACGGCCTATCGCTGGGCCAAAGGTCTGCCGGTGATTCATCCCTACCATCGCGCACGGGTACAAATTGAGACACCGCTGGATTTCCTGGTGGTATCCGATCACGCGGAGTTGATGGGGGTAATGCGGGTTCTGCATAACGACACCGCTGAGCTAGAGGATTTGGGTTGGTGGGGCAACCTGAAACGATGGTTTATGCTGATAATGTTAGTGCGTTCTATTGACAGCGGTGACGCGGTGGAGACCTTTAACGCCTTTCTGCCAGCGAAACCGGAGGGGCCTGTGGGCGACCCCGTGGCGGACCCCAGTAATGCAGCGATGATGCGCGGATTGAGCCCGTTTGGAGACACGCTGCCCACTGAAACCAGTGCCTGGCATGAGATTGTCGATGCCGCCGAGCACCACAACGAGCCCGGCGTATTTACCAGCCTGATCGGTTGGGAGTGGAGCTCTACCCCCACCGGTGCCAACCTGCACCGTATTGTGTTTACCCCCGATGGTGCCGACAAGGCCAAGCAGTTTGTTCCCTATGGGTCTGACCAGAGTCAGTACCCGGAGGACCTGTGGCAGTGGTTGGAAGATACGCAGGCCAGGACAGGCGCCCGCTTTATGGCGATACCACACAACTCCAATGTTTCCAAAGGCTATATGTACGCCGAGACCACCTTGAAAGGGGAGCCGATAGATGAAGCTTACGCCCGCACCCGTATGAAATGGGAGCCGATCTCTGAGGTGACCCAGATCAAGGGCGATTCGGAAACCCACCCGGATGTGTCGCCAGAGGATGAGTTTGCCGATTTTGAAACGTTCCCCTATTACCTGCAGAGCTACCCCGAGGATTACGTGGCGACCAAGGCCGACTATATGCGCTCGGCGCTGAAGACCGGCCTGAGCCTGGAGCAGAAGATTGGTGTAAACCCCTACCAGTTTGGCGTAATCGGTTCGACAGATTCCCACTCAGGCCTGGCTTCTCCGGATGAAGAAAATTTCTGGGGTAAATTTGCTCGGGATTCCACACCTGGCACCAAGCGATCGGATGACAAACTCGGCGGCANCGGCAGCACCGGCTGGAGCATGTCAGCCTCCGGATTGGCGGCAGCTTGGACCCGTGGCAACACCCGCGAGGAAATCTTCGCGGCGTTTCAGCGCCGCGAAGTGTACGCGACCACCGGTACGCGCCTGAGGGTTCGCATGTTTGCAGGCTGGCAATTTGACCCGGCTGCTGTCGACTCGATCGAGTTCGCCGAGGTGGGTTATCGCGACGGCGTGCCGATGGGGGGTATGCTCAGCCAGGCCGCGGACGGCGCCGCACCACAGCTAATCATTCGTGCGGAAAAAGATCCCAATAACGCCAATCTTGATCGTCTGCAGGTTGTCAAAGGCTGGTTGGATGACACCGGTATGGAGCGTGAACAGGTCTTTGACGTGGCCTGGTCTGGTGCGAGAGAGCTGGATGCGCAAGGCAAGTTGCCTGCGGTGGGCAATAGCGTAGACCTGGATACTGGCAGCTACGACAACAGCATTGGCGCAGCTTCACTCGCCACGCTCTGGCTGGATCCTGATTTCGATCCTAGCCAGCGCGCGTTTTACTACGTGCGGGTATTACAGATTCCCACCCCTCGGCATTCCCTGTTGGATTCGATAGCGCTGCAGTCGGAACTGCCGGAGGAGGGCCCGGCGACGATCCAGGAGCGCGCCTATACCTCGCCTATCTGGTACAACCCCTAGTACTCCTTCAATATCATGCTGAAGGAGTGCCTGTCCTCTACTTGCAGAGGTAGTTCAGCAACAACGTCAACACCTCTTGTCGAAACGCCGGGCTTTCAAGTTGCCCGGGGTCTTCGGCCAGTGCCGCCAACATCGTTCCCTCGAGACTGCGACGACTGATAAAGGCCATCATGTCTATATCACCCTCGCGCAGTTGTGCGCGATGTTTTCCCAGGAAGCGGGGAAACGAGACGGTCTCGAGGAGGTGTTCCACGACAACGGTCAATTAGAATCTAAAGTAAACTGGAAAGACGGGTATGGCACCGGTCTCTCCGAGTGGTTCTATGAAAACGGTCAATTAGAGATAAGAGGAAACTACATAGACGGGAAACGAGACGGTCTCCAAAACACGCTTTATAATTCCTATTCTCTCCAGGTCGAACCGGCCGTGCTGCTGGAAGAAAAAATCCTGTAGCAGCATTAATCTTCAGTTAATGCTTTCTGTGTTATTTTAAGCCTGTATAGGTATTGC
>JGI26061J44794_1000149_pt1 | contig 32914 bp, 37 predicted proteins | sample MarorgKNORR_S2LV_5_FD_44794 | JGI IMG/M metagenome (IMG submission 44794) | reverse complement strand
CTTCAAATAGAAAAATTAGAAATTTTAAAACAATGCACTTCTGTTGGTATTCAAATTTCTAAAAAAAGAAGCCATGAAAAGCTCTGACCTTGGAAAAGAAGTAATTAGAAAAGAACTTTCTTTAATTCCTAAAAGCCCTGGGATTTATAGGATGTTAAATCATAAAGGCGATATATTATATGTTGGTAAGGCAAAAAGCTTACCAAATAGACTTAAAAGTTACGTATCTGAAAAAAATCACATCATAAGAACTGAAAGAATGTTGTCTCAAACTTTTAAAATTGAGATTACAACAACTGCAAATGAAAGCGAGGCTTTACTTTTAGAAGCTAACTTAATAAAAAAATTTAAACCTAAATTCAACATTTTGCTTAAAGATGACAAATCTTTTCCATTTATTTTTATAGGAAATAAAGATCAATGGCCACAAGTTACAAAACATAGAGGAAAAAAGGATAAAGATGGTTTTTATTTTGGTCCATTTGCGTCTGCAGGATCTGCAAATTGGACTATTAAAATGCTTCAAAAAATTTTTTTACTAAGAGTGTGTGATGATACAACTTTTAAAAACAGAAAGAGACCATGTATTTTATATCAAATAAAAAGATGCTCTGGACCCTGTGTTGGTTATGTTGAAAAAAATGATTACAAAAATTCTGTTGATGATGCAATTAAATTTATTTCTGGTAAATCTCGAGAAATTCAAAAAAATTTATCAAAACAAATGGAGGAAGCGAGTGAAAAATTAGATTTTGAAAAAGCTTCAATATTTAGAGATAGAATTAAATCTTTAAATATAATTCAATCTTCTCAAAGAATTAATGAAGCCAATCTAGTAGAGGCTGATGTGATTGCAGCATATAAAGAATCTGGCAAAACTTGTATTCAAGTATTTTTCTATAGATCTAAACAAAATTGGGGAAATCAATCATATTTTCCAAAACATGATCCGGATCAAAATATTTCTGAAATCATGTCTTCTTTTTTAATGCAATTTTATGAAAATAAAAATGTGCCTAAATTAATAATATTAAACCTTGATATTAAAGACAAAAAATTAATTGAACAACTTTAAGCGCAAAAGATAAAAAAAATATCTCAATTACAATTGCAAAAAAAGGAGCAAAAGCAAAAGTTGTTTCTCTTGCAGAAAAAAACGCAAAAGAGTCTTTAAATAGAAAACTATATGAAACCAATAATAATAAAAGCTTATTTGAAGGAGTATCTAAAAAATTCAATTTAAAAAATAACATTGGTTTAGTAGAAGTTTATGACAACAGCCACATTCAAGGAACTAATAGCGTTGGTGCTATGGTTGCTTTTGGAGATGAAGGTTTTATCAAAAAAAGATACAGAAAGTTTGATATTAAAACTAGAAACGCTGAACAAGATGATTATGCCATGTTGAGAGAGGTTTTAACTAGAAGATTTAAACGAGCAATACTTGAAAAAGAAAATTATTTAACTTTTCCTGATTTAGTGCTTATCGATGGAGGAAAAGGTCAATATTCTGCTGTGAGAGAAGTTCTTAACGAATTAGGTTTATATGATATTCCCATGATAGCTATAGCCAAAAGTAAGTTAAGAAATAGTGGAAATGAAACCTTTTTTTACAATGGAAAAACATTTAAATTTGAAAAAAATGACCCCACATTGTTTTTTTTGCAAAGATTAAGAGACGAAGCTCATAGATTTGCAATAAATGCTCATAGAGCCAAAAGGCAAAAAGGTATTCGAAGATCATTATTGGATCAGATAAATGGAATAGGTTCCATGAGAAAAAGATCGCTGCTCAACCATTTTGGCTCTGCAAGAGCCGTAGAATCAGCTAGTTTAGAAGAGATAAAGTCTGTTGAAGGAGTTGAGGAAAAAGTTGCAAAAAAAATATATAATTTCTTTCACGAATGAAATTTAAAATACCAAATTACTTAACAATAGGCCGGATAATAATTGTTCCAGTATTTGTAATTACTTTTTATTTACCAGGATTTTATGGGGACATTATTCCATTTGCTTTATTTTTAATTGCCTCATTTACAGATTTTCTGGATGGTTTATTAGCTAGAATGTACAAAGAAGAATCTGAATTGGGTGAATTGCTAGACCCAATTGCGGATAAAATAATTGTTGCAACGGCACTAATATTGTTGGTGATGAATGGAACTATTCAAAGCTATGAAGTAATCGCGGCAATAATTATCTTAACAAGAGAAATATTAGTTTCTGGTTTAAGAGAATTTTTGGCAAAAGAACAAATTAAACTTCCAGTTTCAAATTTAGCAAAAATGAAAACATTCTTGCAAATGTTCGCTATTGCAATATTGCTTACCGGAGAAACTGGAAATAAAATTGTTAATTTTCAAGATTACAACGCTCAAACAATTGGAATAATATTGCTTTGGCTTTCAGCTTTTATAACTCTTTATACTGGGTATGAATATTTAAGAAAAAGCATTGATCATGCTATTTCTGAGGATCAAAAAAATTAAGCTACTTTTTTTTTACGAACTAATTTATCATAGCTCTCTGACAAATCTAAAATAACATTACAAACTTTATATTCATGATTAGAAATTTTAGAAACTGGAGTTATTTCTGCTGCAGTTCCTGTTATAAAACATCCAACAAAATTGGAAAGTTCATCGGGACTAATCTTTCTTTCATTTACATTAATATTTTTGGATTTCGCGATTTCAATCACTGTTCTTCTAGTTATGCCATCTAAAAAAGAATCTGGAATTGGAGTATGTAAATCACCATTTTTATCCTTAAAAAAAATATTTGCGCCAGTAGCTTCTGCAATATTTCCCTCGTGGTCTAGCATTAAAGAATCTGAGTAACCTTGTCTTTCTGCTTCATGTTTAGACAAAGTACAAATCATATAAAGACCTGATGCTTTAGTGTCCCACGGAATAGTGTTTGGGGCTGGTCTTCTCCATTTAGATATATTTAGTTTTATTCCTTCTAATTTTAACTTTGGATCAAAATAAGTTCCCAACTCCCAGGTTGCAATTGCTACATGTATTTTTGTATTTTGAGCAGATATTGCCATCATTTCACTTCCTCTCCAAGCAAAAGGTCTGATGTATCCATTTTGAACATTTTGTACTGAAACAATTTTTTTTGTTGCTTGATTTATTTCATCCTTTGAATATGGAATTTTTATATCCATTCTCTTTGCTGAATAGAAAAATCTATCAGTATGTTCTTCTAATTTAAAAATTTTTTCATCGTAAACTCTTAAGCCTTCGAATACAAAGCTACCATAATGCAGACCATGACTCAAAACATGAAGTTTTACTTCTTGCCAATCAACAAGTTCATTGTTGCACCATATTTTTCCAGATCTTTTGTCGTAAGGTATCATTTAGATTTATTTTTTTTAAAAAAATATCTTTGTATATAGAATATGTCAATATAACTTATCATTTATGAAAGAACTTCTATATTTAAAAGATGATCAGTTAAAAGAGTTTATAGAAAAGATATTCATAAGTTATCGTGAAACCTTTNTCGATGCAAAAAAAATCCTTGATAAATATTCAATTGGAATAGCTCATCACAAAGTTATCCATTTGCTCTCTATATATGAGGGAATTACTATTTCTAAACTCTTGAAAAAACTTAAAGTAACTAAACAAAGTTTAAATAGAGTTTTGAAAGATTTAATNAAATTAGAAGCTATTAAATTTAAAAAAGATGAAAAAGATACAAGATTAAAACATGTATATTTAAGTGATAAAGGTTTAAAACTTTTTGATGAAATATTTTCTATTCAAAAAAAGAGAATTTATAAAGCTCTTGTAAACTCTAATTCAAAAGAAGTTTTATATTTCAACAATGTATTAAAAAAAATAATTAATGAATAAATTTGTTGCACATATTTTAGTAGTTGATGATGATGATGGAATAAGAAATTTAGTCAAACAATACTTAAATGAAAATAATTTTTTAGTAACCACTGCTAATAGCGCAGAAGATGCTAGCAAAAAAATAGAAGTGGTAAAATTTGATTTAATTGTATTAGATATTATGATGCCTGGAAAAAGTGGACTAGAATTTACTCAGGAAAATAAAAATTCGATAAATACTCCTATAATTCTTTTGACTGCCAAAAGTGAAGTATCAGAGAGAGTTGAAGGGTTAGAAGTAGGTGCTGATGATTATTTACCTAAACCTTTTGAACCAAAAGAATTAGTTTTAAGAATAAAAAATATTCTTAATAAAACTAAAAGAAGAGATTTAAAAAGAGTAATTGAATTTGGAAGTATAAAGATTGATTTAAATAAACATTTAATTATTAAAAATAGCAAAGAATATAAAATAAACAACGCAGAAAAAATAATTCTTGAAGAAATGATTAACTCATCTGGAAAGACTTTTTCAAGAGATGAAATTGGAAGAATTTTAAACTTAGACAAAGAAAGATCTATTGATGTAATAATAACTAGATTAAGAAAAAAAATTGAATCAGATCCCAAAAATCCAAAATATTTACAAACAATAAGAGGTGCAGGTTATGTTTTATGGATTGAATAAATTTATAAAAAAATTATTACCAAAACAATTATTTTATAGAGGACTATTAATTGTAGCTACACCTATAATTGTTTTGCAAATTACTATTTTAATTGTTTTTTTTGACAGTCTTTGGATAAAAACAAACAAAGGCATGACTAGGTCATTGGTAAGTGAAATAGTTACTATTATTGATATTTATAATAATGAAAGTCATTATAATAAACAAATGATTACTGATTTATATAATCAAAACTTTAATTTTTCTGTTAGATTTTTAGAAAATGAAAAACTCCCCGATATAAAAGTTGAGAGATGGTTTAGTCCAATGGACAGAACCTTAAGAAGAGAGTTGAAACCAAAATTTAATGCTTATTGGTTTAATACAATGGCACATAAAGAAGTTGTTGATTTAAGGATAAAATTTAGAGAAGGAGTTTTACAAATTTTTTTTCCAAAGGAAAGAATTCAAGCTTCTTCTATTAGAATATTTGCTTTATGGATAACATTGCCTGCTTTTTTATTAATATTAGTAGCTATAATTTTTTTAAAAAATCAAACAAGACCAATTATTAAATTAGCTGAAGCATCAGAAAAATTTGGCAGAGGAGAAGATGTAGAGGAATTTAGACCTTCTGGAGCTTTAGAAATAAGAAAAGCAGGATATGAATTTGATCGAATGAGAAAAAGAATTATAAGACATCTAAATCAAAGATCAGAAATGTTATCAGGTATCAGTCATGATTTAAGAACACCTCTAACAAGAATTAAACTTCAATTGGCGCTAATTAAAGATATGAAAATTTCTAAAAAACTATCTGGAGATGTATATGAAATGGAAAAAATGCTGAATGAGTATCTTCAATTTTCTAAATCAACTTTTTCAGATAAAACTGAAACATTTGATATATCGGAGTTAATTAAATCTACTGTAAAAAAATATGAAAATGCAGATATTTCATTAGATCAACCAGAAAAAACAATATTTAACGGAAGAAAAAATCTTATTCAAAGATGTTTAAACAATTTAATAGATAATGCTCTTAAATACGCGACAAAAGTTAAAGTAAAACTGACAAAAATTAGAAAAACTATAGTGATTATTATTGAAGATGACGGACCTGGCATCCCCGCTTCAGAATATGAAAATGTTTTTAAACCATTTTACAAAATTGATAAAAGCAGAAGTGAAACTAAATCAAGTGTGGGCTTGGGCCTATCTATTTCATCAGATATAACTAGATCTCACGGAGGTACTATTGAATTGAGAAAATCAGAAACGGGTGGATTAAAAGTTATGATTTCTTTACCCGTTTAGATTTCCTTAAGGTATTTTTTTTTTCAAGTTTATCAATTTTTTTTTCTAGATTTTCTATTCTTTTATTAAGGATATCTGTTTCTTCCTTACTAGTTAATTTCATTCTAAAAATTATTTCATCTCGTTTTGATCTCAAAATATTCAAAATTTCACTGTTCAAATCTTTATAGGAAACCAGTCCTTGCTCAAATAATTTTGCTAATTTATCAATTACAAACTTTGATTTTGACATATATTTAATTTTTAAAATAATATATTTTAATTCATATATTATTTTTTAAAATGTTTATCAACAATTTTGACCCAGTGGCATTTCAAATATTTTCCTTAGAAATAAGATGGTATTCTCTGTCTTATATTTTTGGATTAATATTTGGATGGTTCTACTGTAAAAAATTCCTGATTAAAAATGAAAAGATTCTTAATCTTTTTGATGATTTAATTACCTATTTAATTATCGGTATCATTGTTGGTGGAAGATTAGGTTATGTTGTCTTCTATAATCCGATTTATTATTCAAAAAATTTAATAGAAATATTCATGATATGGAATGGCGGCATGTCTTTTCATGGAGGAGGTTTAGGTGCAATTTTTGCAACATACCTTTTCAGTAAAAAAAATAATATTAATTATTACATATTTCTTGATTTAATTGCGATGTCTGTTCCAATTGGAATTTTTTTAGGAAGAATATCAAACTTTATTAACTCAGAACTTTATGGAAGACAAACAAATATCTTTTGGTCAGTAAAATTTGAAAAAGTAGATAATTTATCAAGACATCCCTCTCAAATTTATGAGGCTTTTTTTGAAGGAATAATATTATTTATATTACTAAATTTTGTATTAAAAAAATATTTTTTTAAAACTCCAGGGATTACTTTTTCTCTATTTATAATATTTTATTCTCTATTTAGATTTTTCATTGAGTTTACTAGAGAACCAGATATCCAGTTAGGATTTATTTTCCTCAACTTTACTCTTGGTCAGGTAATAAGTGTTATTTTTTTTGTAGCCGGCTTAGGCCTATTTTATAAAAAAAATGAATCTTAAAAACGGAAATCATATCCCGCTTGATAAGTTTATTGATCAAGCTTTGTATAATAAAAAATATGGTTTCTATATGAAAAAAAATCCTTTTGGAAGCAAAGGAGATTTTATAACGGCACCAAATATTTCTATTTTATTTTCAGAAATGATTGCAGTTTGGACTATTGCTTTTTGGCAAAATTTAAATTGCCCTAAAAAAATTAATATAATTGAATTAGGTGCTGGAAATGGTGAAATGATTTATCAAATGATAACTTCATTTGAAAAATTTCCATTTTTTAAAAAGTCTTGTAATATATTCATATTAGAAAAAAGTTCTTATTTAAAAAAATTACAAAAAAAAAAATTAAAAAACTTTAAAATTTTCTGGCTTAATAATTTAAATAAAATAAAAAATGGACCCAAAATATTTATAGCCAATGAATTTTTTGATGCTTTGCCAATAAAACAATTTATTAAAAAAAATAATAAATGGTATGAAAAATACGTCGACTTATCTGATAAAAACAATCTAAAATTTATAGAAATAATATCAAATATAAAAAAACTCGAAAAAAAAATTGGTATTAAAATAACTGATAATCAAAAATTCATTGAGTATTCTCCCTTATCTTTTGAATATCTAAAAAAAATTTCCAACGTAATAAAAAATGAAAATGGTGGTTTATTGATTATAGATTATGGTTATTTAGAAAAATCAATGATTGATAGCCTTCAAGCGATTAAGAGACATAAAAGTACAAGTGTTTTAAAAGATTATGGAAATATTGATATTACTTACAAAATTAATTTTAAGTTGATTGAAAATCTAATAAATCATTTAAAACTTAAATCACANGGAATTACNTCTCAAAGAAATTTTTTAATTAGTCTTGGAATCTTGGAAAGAGCTGAAATTATTTCAAAAAATCTGCCTTTTTCAAAAAAAGCGGATATTTATTTTCGCTTAAAAAGGTTGATAGATAAAAATGAAATGGGAGAATTATTTAAAGTAATGTTAATTACTAATAAGAAAACTAATTTTAATATAGGGTTTTAAACTGATTATATCAAAAAAATTAATAAAATTTACAAATATAAATCATGCTTTTTTTAACAGCATTATTGGAAGTTCTTCTAGTATTTATAAAAGTTTAAATTTTGGACGAGGAGCATCCGACAATAAAAAAAATATTTCTCGGAATTTAAATATTGTATCCAAGAAAATAGGTTGTAAAAAAAACCATTTAATTTTATTAAATCAAATTCATAGTAACAAAATTATTCATGTTAAAAAAATAATAAAAAAAAAACTAACTGGTGATGGATTGATAACAAACAAAAAAGGAATAGCGCTTGGAATATTAACTGCAGATTGCGCACCCATATTATTTTATGATCCCAAAAAAAATATAATTGCTGCTGTACATGCTGGATGGAGAGGAGCTTATAAAAAAATTGTAATAAAAATAATTAAAAGTTTTCTGAAAAATGGAAGTTTTGTAAAAGACCTGAAGGTAGTTATTGGTCCATGTATAGCTCAAAATAATTATGAAGTAAAAAATGACTTCAAAAAAAAATTCATTAAACAAAGTAGAAAAAATATAGTTTATTTTAAATTTGCTAAGAATAAAATTTTTTTCAGCCTCAGAGACTATCTTAAAAGCCAATTAATTAACTTTGGTGTAAAAAATATAGAAATAATTAAAAAGGATACTTATAATAAAAAAAATAATTTTTTTAGTTCAAGAAGATCTTTAAATAATAAAAATAATGATTATGGTAGAAATATATCATTAATTATGATTAAATAGGGTCTTCATAAATGAAACTTCTTACAGGCAATAGTAATAAAAATTTAAGTAAAAAAATTTCAAAATACTTGAAAAATAAACTTGTCAATTCGAGTATAAGAAAGTTTGCCGATGGAGAAATTTATATAGAAATAAATGAAAATATTAGAGGCAATAGTATTTTTATAATTCAATCTGTTTCATATCCAGCGAATGATAATTTAATGGAATTGCTTCTTTGCATCGATGCTTTGAAGAGATCTTCTGCTAAGAATATTACAGCAGTAATTCCATATTTTGGCTATGCAAGGCAAGACAGAAAAGTTGTGCCAAGAACATCTATTTCTGCAAAATTAGTATCAAATTTAATAACTAAAGCTGGAGCTGATAGAATTGTAACTGTTGACCTTCATTCAGGACAAATTCAAGGTTTTTTTGATATTCCAGTTGATAACCTTTTTTCAACACCAATCTTTTCAAGACATATAAAAAAAAATTTAAAAAAGAATAATTTAATTTGTGTTGCTCCAGATGTTGGTGGAGTAGAGAGAGCTAGAGCACTTGGTAAAATTTTAGATGTTGGCCTTGCAATTATAGACAAAAGAAGACCTGCTCCAGGAAAATCGCAAGTAATGAATGTTATTGGAAATGTAAAAGGAAAAACATGCTTAATTGTAGATGATATTATTGATTCTGGAGGAACAATAGTTAATGCTGCGAAAGCCTTAAAGGAACGTGGAGCAAAAGAAGTACATGTTTATGTAACACATGGAGTTTTAAGTGGTGAAGCAATTGAAAAAATCAAAAAATCTCATATAAAAAATTTAGTTTTAACTGACACGATTGATAACGAAGATAAAGTTAAAAAAGCTAGAAATATTCATGTATTAACAATATCAAATTTAATTGGTGAGGCTATTAAACGTATATCAAATTCAACTTCGGTTTCTGATTTGTTCAAATAATTTTCTTGTAAAATTTACTTTCTTAAGTTAAAAACCGTCACGTTATGAGCTCTATAGAAGCAACAGCAAGAAATACAAATACAAAAGGACAAGTTCGTGCACTTCGACAAAAAGGCGAGGTTCCTGGTATAATTTATGGAGGAACAGAAGAAAATCAAACAATTTCTCTTTCAACAAAAAAAGTTAAAACATTAATAGACCAAGAAAATTTTTTATCAAACATAATCAGTTTGAAAATAGATGGAAAATCAATGAATGTTTTNCCTAGAGATGTAGCTTTCGACCCCATTAGTGATGATCCTATCCATATCGATTTTTTAAGAATTGTTAAGGGTGCAAAAATTATCTTAGAAATACCTGTTAAATTTATTAATAATGAAACATGTCCTGGATTAAAAAGAGGTGGAGTATTGAACATTGTAAGAAGAAAAGTGGAGCTGAAGTGCCCAACNGAAAATATTCCAACTGAACTNATCGTGGACCTTGAAGGTTTGGAAATTGGAGCTAGCATTAAAATTTCATCTATAAATTTACCTGAAAATGTTAAACAAACTATACAAGGTAGAGATTTCGTTATAGCAGGTGTTGCTGCACCTACGATATTTAAAGAGCCAGAAAAACCTGCAGAGGGCGAACCTGCTGAAGCTGCAGAAGATGCTGAGGGCACAGAAGGAACTGAAGCGACAGCTACGGAAAAATCTGAAGAGAAAGCTGCTGAAGGTGATAAAGCTGGTGACAAATCTAAAGAGGATCAGAAAAAAGAAGAAAAAACTCCTCCAGAAAAAAAATAAATTATTTTAAGTGAATATTTTCAAATTTTAAATTTTATATATGATTCTTTTAGTAGGTTTAGGTAACCCAACTCTTGATAGCCAAAATAACAGACATAATATCGGCTTCAAAATTATTGATGCAATTAACNAAAATTTTGGTCTTTCAAAACAAAAACCAAAATTTAAAGGTTTATTGACNACAGGAAATATTTCAAACAAAAAAGTTTATGCAATTAAACCTCTTACATTTATGAATAGCTCAGGAATATGTATTCGAGAGTTAATAGAATATTTTAAAATAGATGCTGAAGATGTGATTGTTTTTCATGATGACATAGATATAGATTTTGGAAATATCAAAGCAAAATTTGGTGGATCTAGTGCGGGTCATAACGGAATTACATCCATAGATAAATTTATAGGAAAAGACTATTCAAGAGTCAGAATTGGAATAGGTAAACCGGATTCAAAAACTTCTGCATCGGATTATGTTTTAAACAATTTTAATGAAGAAGAAGAAAAACATTTAGAAAAAATTACAAAAAATATTATTGATTCAATATCTATATTAATAGATAAAAAATTAGATCTATTTTCAAGCACGGTAAACAATAAGTAAATGGGATTTAAGTGTGGTATCGTAGGATTACCCAATGTCGGTAAATCTACATTATTTAACGCATTAACAAATTCAAACAAAGCACAAGCCGAAAATTTTCCTTTTTGCACTATTGATCCTAATATTGGAATAGTTCCTGTTCCTGATAGAAGGTTAGATGAATTGGCTCCAATATCTAATTCAAAAAAAAAAATAAACACAACAATATCATTTGTCGATATAGCGGGGTTAGTAAAAGGAGCTTCAAAAGGCGAAGGGTTGGGTAATAAATTTTTATCTCATATTAGAGAAGTAGATGCAATAATTCATATGATTAGATGCTTTGACTCTGATAATATTCAAAATGTTAATTCAAATGTTGATCCGGTTAGAGATCTAGAAATTATTGAAACAGAAATGAAACTTGCAGATTTAGAATCTATCCAAAAAAGAATTGACAAAAAAAATAAGAAAAATATTTCAGATGAACAATTAAAAATTCTAGAGATAGCTTTAAATTGTATTAATGAAGATAAAAATATGGAAATTTTGGAAAATAATTTTAGTAATAGAGAAATTAATCAGACTGGTCTTTTGTCCATAAAACCTAAGCTATATGTATGTAATGTTGATGAAAAAAGTATTAGAAATGGAAATAACTACACTAAAAACTTTATAAAGAAATATGGTGAAAAATATACAATTATAATATCAGCTGANATTGAGAATCAAATTAATCACCTTAAAGCTGATGAAAAAAAAAATTATATGAAAATGATAAATTTAAAAGAAACAGGATTAAACATTCTAATAAAAAAAGGATATGATCTTCTCCAGCTTGAAACTTTTTTTACTTCTGGACCTGAAGAATCTAGAGCTTGGACAATTCCTAAAAATTGTACAGCATTAAAAGCTGCTGGCATTATACATACTGATTTTGAAAAAGGATTTATAAGGTCCGAAACAGTTTCCTACTATGATTTTGCCCAAAATAATGGTTGGGCAAATTCCAAAACTAGCGGGAAAATGCGCCTAGAAGGAAAAGATTATATTGTAAAAGATGGTGATGTTTTAAACATCCGTTTCAATACGTGACCAAATCTTTTTCATACTAAAGTAAACTAAAATAGTGATTATAATTAAATAGAGTACAGCTCTAAAACCCATTTTATGTCTTTGTTCTAAATTCGGCTCAGCTGCCCATGCTAAAAAAGTTGAAACATCTTTTGCCATTTGCTCCTCTGTAGCCTGAGTTCCATCACTATATTGAACTAAATTCTCTGATAAAGGTTTTGGCATTTTTATTTTATTTTCGCTCNTATAAGTGTTGTAATAAACACCATCTTCTAAGCTAACATCTGGTGGTGGGTCATCATAGCCAAGCAAAATTGAATAAATATAACTAGCTCCACCTTTTCTTGCTTTTACTAAAACAGACATATCTGGTGGATATGCTCCGCCATTAGCANACTTGGCGGCTTCATCATTAGCATATGGTCCTACAAAATTATCTGAAAGTCTTGCAGGTCTTGTGAACATATCTCCTTCGCTGTTTGGACCATCTATAACCTCAAACTGTGAAGCAATAATTTTAGCTTGATCTTCAGAGAATTCCGGACCACCTTGNTGAGCTAAATTTCTATAACTCAAATATTTCATTGAATGGCAAGCCGCACAAACCTCTGTGTAAACTTGATAACCTCTTTGCAATGACGATCTATCAAATTTTCCAAAAAAACCTTTAAAGCTCCATCCTGGATTTAAAAGTTTCTGTGATTGTTCTGATGCAATTGAACCAAAACCAGTAGTTGTCAAAACAGTTACAAAAAAAATAAACTTTAAGATATTTTTCATATTTATTGGTTTGCTCTTTCACCTAAAGATTGATTTGTAGAACCTTCAAGAACTGGTTCGGTAATGCTTAAAGGAACATCAAGAGTTTTTTCCTTATANCCTAAAACTGGAAGTATTATTAAAAAATGAACAAAATAGTAACCTGTTGCAACTCTTGCTACTAATAAATATGTGCCCTCGGGTGGCAATGCACCCATATAACCCAATATAATTACATCGGCTATTAAAAACCAAAAAAATTGTTTATATAAAGGTCTAAAAATTGCAGATCTAACTTTAGAAGTATCTAACCAAGGCAATATTACCAAAACAAAAATTGATGCAAGCATTGCAACAACTCCTAAAAGCTTATCAGGTATTGATCTTAGGATTGCATAGAAAGGTAATAAATACCATTCAGGAACAATATGAGTTGGAGTAACNAGTGGGTTAGCTTCAATATAATTATCTGGGTGGCCAAATAAATTAGGTGAATAAAAAACAATAAAAACAAACAAAAGTAAAAAAACTAATAAAGCAAACAAGTCTTTAATTACTATATAAGGATGAAAAGGAACCGTGTCTTTTGATGGTTGTTTNACATCAATACCTATTGGATTATTATTTCCTGGAACATGTAAAGCCCAAATATGTAAAATTACTAAACCTAAAATTAAAAATGGAAAAAGATAATGCAATGCGTAAAATCTTGTTAACGTTGGGCTACCTATAGCAAATCCTCCCCATAACCAATTAGTAATNCTCTCCCCTATTAAAGGCACAGCGCTAAATAAGTTAGTAATTACAGTTGCTGCCCAAAAACTCATTTGACCCCAAGGTAAAACATAGCCCATAAATGCTGTCATTATCATTATAAAATATATTATCATTCCTATAATCCATATAACTTCTCTTGGTGACTTATGAGATCCATAATACATAGATCTAAATATATGAATATAAACTGCTAAAAAAAACATCGATGAACCGTTTGCATGAAAATATCTTATTAACCATCCATAATTTACATTTCGCATTATGTGCTCAACACTTGCAAAAGCTAGATCGGCGTGGGCTATATAATGCATTGATAATACAATCCCAGTAATNATTTGAGCAATTAAACAAAAAGTTAATATGCCTCCAAAGGTCCACCAGTAATTTAAATTTTTAGGAGTTGGATAATCTGTTAAGTGTGATCTAAGAGTTAATAAAGGCAATCTATCATTAAACCATTTTCCAAATTTTGATTTAGGTGTGTAATCGTGATCGCTCATAAATACGTATTAACCGATTTTAATTGTATTGCTATCAACAAACTCNTATTTTGGNACTTCTAAATTAGTCGGTGCAGGGCCCTTTCTAATTCTTCCAGAGGTATCATAATGAGAACCATGACATGGACAAAACCACCCGCCATATTCACCTTTGTTACCTAAGGGAACGCACCCCAAATGAGTACAAATACCCACTATCACCAACCACTCGGGATTTTTTGCTCTATCTTCATCTTTTTCTGGATCTTTTAATTCTTTAAGATCAACCTGTCTTGCTTTAGCTATTTCTTCCTCTGTTCTTCTTTTAATAAAAACAGGTTTGCTTCTCCACAATACAGTTATCGATTGACCTGGCTGTACTTCGCTTATATTAACTTCTGTGCTTGAATGTGCTTTTACTGAAGCATCAGGATTCATTTGATCAATTAATGGCCAAACCGCAGCTCCAACCCCTACTACTCCTAAAGTATATGATGCAGTAAAAATAAAGTCTCTTCTTTTTGTTTTCTTTTGATCAGACATAGATAATTTAATTTATTTTTTATGCTTCAGTATATGATTTAATATTAATAAATAAGTTTTTTTTCTATGGCAAGAATGACACATGATAGAAGTAATATACGCCCTAAAATAGCATTATATGAACCTGACATACCTCAAAATACAGCTTCAATTATAAGGACTTGTTCTTGCCTTGATGCATATTTAGAAATTATAGAGCCATGTGGATTTTTATTTTCTGACAAAAGATTTAAAAGGGTTGTGATGGACTATATGGATGAAGATAAAATTCAGTTTTACAAAAACTCAGAAGAATTCTTTGATTCAAAAAAAAATGATAGAGTAATTTTAATAACAACCAAATCAAAAAAATCTTACACAGATTTCAATTATAGTGCTAATGATACAATTTTATTTGGAAGAGAGAGTGCTGGAGTACCGGAACATATACATAAACTTGTAAATGAAAGATTAAAAATTCCAATGATTAAAAATAAAAGATCGCTTAATATATCAACATCAGTAGCCATTGTACTTGCAGAAAATTTGAGACAAATAAATGAGATTTAAATGAACGCTGAAATGAAAAAAAAACTAGCAAAAAATTGGTTTAAAATTTTGCAAGACATGATCTGTCGAGGCATTGAAGAATTAGAAGGGGGAAAAAAGTTTATTGTAACTGAATGGAAACGAAACAAAAAAAATGAAGGTGGCGGAGAATATAGAGTTTTAAAGGAAGGAAAAATATTTGAAAAAGTTGGTGTAAACTTTTCTGAAGTTTATGGAAAGTTTTCTAAAGAATTTAGGAACAAAATTCCTGGAACTAATTTAAATCCAAGTTTCTGGGCATCTGGAATATCAATAGTAATGCATACGAAAAATCCACATGTTCCAGCAATGCATTTTAATACAAGATATATTTATACTTCTCATGGATGGTTTGGTGGAGGAATGGATATAACTCCAAGTATTAAAGATACTAGATTAAAGAATTGGTACCACAATGAAGTGAAAAAATGTTGTGATAGACACAATAAAAATTTCTATAAAAAATACAAAAAATGGTGTGATGAATATTTTTATTTACCACACAGAAAAGAACCTAGGGGAATTGGAGGAATATTTTTTGATTATAAAAAAGATAATTGGCAAAAGGACTTTTCGTTTATAAAAGATGTTGGCATAACTTTTAAAAAAATTTTTCAAGAAATTATTGAAAAAAAAAGTAAAAAAAAATGGTCAAAGAAAGATAAAGAAATTCAATATGAAAAACGAGGTAGATATGTTGAATTTAATTTACTCTATGATAGAGGAACAAAATTTGGGTTACAAACAGATGGAAATGTGGAAGCAATTTTAATGTCACTTCCGCCGACCGCTAAATGGAAATAAAATTATGGAAAAAGAACCTATAACTATAAAAGGTTTAGAAAAATTAAAAAAAGAATTAATTTTATTGAAAGAAAAAAAACGTCCAAAAATAATTGAGGCTATTGCCGAAGCAAGATCGCATGGAGATTTAAAAGAAAATGCCGAATATCATGCGGCTAAGGAACAACAATCTCTTAACGAAGGAAGGATTCAAGAAATTGAAGATATGATTGCAAGAGCAAATGTGATTGATATTACTAAAATCAATAATGATGGAAAAGTAATTTTTGGTTCAACAGTATACTTGCAAAATTTAGATACTAGTGAAGAAATCTACTACCACATTGTTGGTAAAGCAGAAGCTGATTTAAAGCAAAAATTAATTTACTATAAATCACCTATTGGAAAAGGTTTAATTGGAAAAAATAAAAAAGACCAGGTCGAAATTATGACTCCTTCAGGCGTAAAAAATTTCAAAATAGTTGATGTTAAATATGTTGAAATTGAAATAAGCTAAGTTAAATTTACTTAACCATTAATTATTTTTTCAACTTGTTTATCTGTGATTTTAAAAGAGTTATTGATCCAAGCTATTTCTATTTCTTTAATTTTTTGTCCAAGCTCTTTACCTTCCTTCAAATTAAATTTCTCCATCAAAAATTTTGCTTTTACATTAAATTTTGGAGGCAATTGATGACTGAAAAATTCCTTTAATTTTAACAGTTTTTTATCTATTTTTTTAGATCTATATATTTGAAAATTAATTAAATCATTTAAATGATTTTTATTATTATAATATAGCATCTTCCACAAATTTTTTTCAGAAAATGTTTTTCGATCTACAAGTTTTGAGAACACGTTTTGCAATAATCTAATTCTTTTTTTATCTTCATTTGAAATATTAAATTTATACAAAAAATACTCACTATTATCTGTTTCATCAATTATCATTAAAGAAATCAAAAAAATAAAATCCTGAGATGTAATGTTATTTTTTGTGTATTCATTTAGATTTTTAAACAAACTAATATTTTTTAGCTGTGGAAATATAAGAGTTATAATTTCTAAACAAAAAGAATCCTTGGGTAGTTTTAAAAAACCATTTGAAAGTACTAGCTTTCGTAGTTCATCAAGCAATCTATCTGATGATATTTTGGATAATCCGTTTATATTCTGTCTTATAGTTTTTTTAATTTCGCTATTGTGTTTGATTTTACTATAATTTAGAAAAAATCTAACATATCTTANTATTCTTAGGTAATCTTCTTTTATTCTTTTATCTGCTTCTCCAATAAATTTAACTTCTCCAATTTCTAAATCTTTTTTACCATTAAATGGGTCAAATAAATTTCCATTCAGATCTGCATAAATTGAGTTAAATGTGAAATCTCTTCTAGAGGCATCTTGATGCCAATTATCTGAAAACTTTACTTTTGCATGCCTACCGTCAGTTGAAATATCTTCTCTTAAAGTTGTAATTTCAAATTTTTGTCTATTAATTCGTGCAGTAATAGTTCCATGTTCAACACCTATTTCATGAAATTCAATATTATCTTTTTTTAGTATTTCAATAACCTTTGTTGGCTCAATATTTGTTGCAAGGTCAATATCGTCCACTTCCTCTTGATTGATAATTTTTCTTACACATCCTCCAACATATCGAACTTCACTTTTTTCTGAAAATTCTGAAATTGATTTAAATATTTTTTCTACTTCAGTATTTTTTTTTAATCTTTGAAATACTGGATAAAACAAACTTAAGTTTTCATCTTTACTAAGAAATTTATTTATTAAACCTATCATATATGGCTGGGGCGCTAGGATTCGAACCTAGGAATGGCGGCACCAAAAACCGCTGCCTTACCACTTGGCGACGCCCCAAAATTAATTTCGTATAACACAAAAAAAAAGCTTTATATAGTTTTAGATAAAATACACCAATAGTTTTTATATTTTTTTTTTAATAATTTAGCCGCATTTAATGAGGCTTTTTTTGAATTAAAATATGCTAATAAACTTGAACCAGACCCAGTCATTCGAACGAATTTAACCTTAGGTAAATTTAACATATTTTGTTTAATATTTGCAAGAAATGGATATTTTTTAAAAGCAACTTTTTCTAAATCATTTTTTAAACTGATAATGTTACTAACACTAAATAATTTATTTTTGTTTTTATTAAGAGCTGGTTTTGAAAATGACTTGATATTTTTATAAATTTTTTCAGTTGAATATCCAAAATTTGGCTTGATAATTATTGTATAAAGTCCAATTTTTTTATTAGATCTAAATAGTTTTCTATTTCCTTGTAATATTAAATTTTTTTTTTCTATACCGAGCATAACATCAGAACCTATTTTATTTGCCATTTGTGAAATTTGAGAAGTATTTAAAAGGAGTTTATTTTTATTAATAAAATATCTAAGTACAGAAGAAGCATTCATGGAACCTCCTCCCATTCCAGATTTTAAAGGAATATTTTTTTTAATTTTAATTAAATATTTCTTATTTTTTAAAAAATTCTGTCTATCTAATAATTCTAAAAGCTTTGAAATAGTATTTTTATTTGGAATATTTTTTGAAAACATACCATAAAAAAACACTTTATGTTTTTTTTTATTTATTTGTTGAATTGATATTTCATCATGTAAATCAATAAAAGATACTAAACTTTCAATTCTGTGAAGTTTATTTTTTAATTTACCTAAAACACCTAAAGATAAATTAATTTTTGCATATGAGTTTATTTTAGAAATTGACATTAATTAAGTTTCTTTAGGGCCTTTGAGCAACTTTTTAAGTATANTTTTTTTNATATCATCTTCTGTTGTTTTAAAATTTAGAANACTTTCCCAAAAATATCTGGCTTGTAATTTTCTATCTAATTTCCAGAGAATATCTCCATAATGATCATTTACTATAGGATCATTCGGCATCAATTGTATCGCTTGTTTTAAATATTTTTCAGCTTTTGCATAATCTCCATTTAGATAGTAACCCCAACCAATTGAATCAATTATATATGGATCACTTTTTTTTTGTTCATATGCTCTTTCAAGCATTTGAATAGCTTCTTGAATTTTATAATCTCTCTCAAGCCAGCTGTAAGCGAGATAGTTTATCACATATGGATCTTCGGGAATGATTTCTAAAGATAGTAATAAATCTGAGTCCGATTTTTGATATTGTCCAAGTCTTTCATAGCTACCTCCTCTTCTGTAAAGAATGTCTGCATAAGCCTCAGAATTTTCTTCTATTTGGGATAACACAATTGAATAATACTCAATTGCTTTTTCATATTTTTTATAGTTTTTATACATATTTGCCATATCAAAAATAATTCTGGTCGATGGATTTTTGAACTCTAGAAGTTTTTTTTCTACAAATTTTAGAGATAGATTTTTATTTTTTTGTTTGGCTATTATTTGAGCTTTTTTTTTTATTTTATACCAATTATATATTTCATCTTCTTCATCAAATTTTTCTAGAACTTTTTTTGCTAAATCAAAATTACTATTAACAAAATAATTTTCTGCTAATAATGATAAATTAAAATAGAATTTAGGATTTAAATAATTTGAAATATTCAAAAAAAAATTTGATTTTTTATATTCGCCCTGAGAGGAATATAAGTTTGAAATTAGAAAGAAAAATTCAGCCAAAATATCTGCCTCCTGCTTACAAGAGAAATGTTTTTTAAATTTTTTAAAGTTTGATTGATCTATCCATTTTTTTGTTTGTGCAATTAATAAATCACTTGTTAAAGGATCGATAGTCGAAGCAATTTGAATTGCTGAGTCATAATCTTTATTTTCAATTAACTTTGTTAAATAAAAAAATAAATATCTTGAGTAATTGCCTTCTGCTGAGTTAATTAAATTAATAAAATGTGAATTTGTTTTATTTGAATTTAAATAACAATTTTGAAATGCAGTTGTAATTAAACTTATCTTACCTAAATTTTGATTTGGACTTTCAATTATTCCATCCAAAAATAATTTATTATAACTTTTTAATGTCTCATAAATGATGAATTCATAAGTGTCATTTTGTTGAAAAGCTTTCAGATTAGTAAGAAGTTTCGAGGTTTTTACAAAATTTTTCTTATTTAAACTATCTAATACAAGCAGAAGTTTTNCTTCAAAAAAATTGGAATTATTTTTATTTTTTGAATACTGAATGTATTTGATAGCTTTAGATATCTGTCCATCTGCAACTAAGGAGAATACATACTTTTTTAAAAATTGATCATGTTCATTCAATAAATTTTTTGAAGAATTAAAATATTTTAAGGCTAGATCGTTATTTTGATTATCGTAAGATAATAGCGCTGAAAGATAACTTGATAAATACTTGAGGTTGAATTCATTATTATCCGTNGTCTTAGAAGATGCTGTAGATTGATATAAAAGAGTAACTATAATAAAAAATATTTTTAATAAATTTAATCGCATATTATTACTTTATGATCTTAGATGACAAAAATCAAAATGACATATTAAACTCTGAATTAATTAATTCCTACGATATTGAATATGTTTTTAATAATAAGCCAATAAATAGAATTAAAACTAAACCAAAAGTAGAGAATAAATCAAAATTATTAGAAAATTTAAAAGAAAAAATATCAAATATAGACAATTGTGAACTTAAAAATCATGCAACTCAATTAGTATTTAGTGATGGAACTTCTGAAAGCCAATTGATGATTGTGGGCGAAGGTCCTGGACAAAAAGAAGATGAGCTTGGAAAACCATTTGTTGGAGACGCAGGAATGCTATTAAATAAAATGTTAATGGCAATCAATATTGATAGAAATAAAGTTTATATTACCAATGTCGTTAATTACAGACCACCAAATAATAGAAAACCAGAGCCAGCAGAAATTACAAGATATTCTAATTATCTAAGAGAACATATTACAATAATTGATCCAAAAATATTAATATTAATGGGAAGCTCAGCAATGGAAGCATTGTTTGGATCTAAAATAAGAATTTCAAAAGAAAGAGGTGCTTGGAAAGAAGTAATAGTTAACCAAAAAACATACTTAACAATGATAACTTTTCATCCTGCATATTTATTAAGACAGCCAGATCAAAAGAAATATTCATGGTCAGATTTAAAAGAAATAAGAAAAAAAATTGATGAACTAGGTTTAAAAATTTAACTATGAAAAAAATTATTGCAGGAGTCGATGAAGTTGGAAGAGGAAGCTTAATAGGTCCTGTTTATGCTGCTGCTGTGATTTTAAATGAAAAAATCAATAAAAAAAAACTAAAGGATTCAAAAAAAATATCAAAAAAAAATAGAGAAATTTTAGAAAGCTATATAAAAAAAAATTCTATATGGGCAATCGGATCAGCTTCATTAAAAGAAATAGAAAAAAATAATATTTTAAATGCAAGTCTCCTTGCTATGAAAAGAGCAATTAAAAAACTTAAAAAAAAACCGCAAATAGTCCTCATTGACGGAAATAAGTTGCCATATATTGATAACTACAAATTAAAAAATGTAATTAAAGGAGATCAAAAAATTCCTGAAATTTCAGCTGCTTCAATTATCGCAAAAGTTTCTAGGGACCGGTTGTTAACTAAAATGTCGAAAAAGTTTCAAAATTATCTTTGGGATAAAAACTCTGGGTATGGCACTCAAGATCATATCAAAGCAATTAAAAAATTTGGAATAACAAAACATCATAGAAAAACATTCAAACCAGTCCACAATATATTGAGTCTGAAATTATAATCGGCACAAGAGAACTTAAATTAGTTCAATCATAGGTTGACGGAGACTCTGAGCTGGAGTCTAATTGTTTTTTAAAAATGATTAACTCTAATTTAAAAAATAAAATAATTAACAGCGACAGCTTAAAGGAGTTAAAAAAAATTCCCGATGAAAGTATTGATTTAATTTTTGCAGATCCGCCCTACAACCTTCAACTAAGAAATCAACTAACTCGACCTGATAGATCCAGAGTTAATGCGGTTAATGATGATTGGGATCAATTTGAAAGTTTTAAAATTTATGATGACTTTACAGTAAACTGGCTAAGAGAATGTAAACGAGTATTAAAAAAAAATGGAAGCATTTGGGTTATTGGGAGCTACCATAATATCTTTAGAGTTGGAGCAAAAATTCAAGATTTAGGATTTTGGATATTAAATGACGTTATTTGGAATAAAAATAATCCTATGCCAAATTTTAGAGGCACTAGATTTACAAATGCCCATGAAACTTTAATTTGGGCTTCAAAGAATAAAAATTCAAAATATACTTTTAATTATCAATCTCTTAAGTGTCTAAATGATGATCTTCAAATGAGATCTACATGGAATTTGCCTATTTGTAATGGAAAAGAAAGACTTAAAGAAAATGGAAAAAAAGTTCACTCTACACAAAAACCGGAGTCTTTGCTGCATAGGATATTACTAGCTTCATCAAATAAAAATGATTTAATTTTAGATCCATTTTTAGGCTCGGGCACAACTGCAGTGGTCGCAAAAAAACTTGGAAGAATTTTTTATGGAATTGAAAAAAACAAAAAATATTTTGAAGCAGCTACTAAAAGATTAAAAAATACAAAACTTATTGAAGATAATTATTTAGATACTTTGCAAAATAACAGATCTAAAACTAGAATTCCTTTTGGATCTCTGGTTGAAATCGGCGTTATAAAACCTGGAACTGAAATCTATGATAAAAAGAAAAAAATAAATGCAAAAATCATGGTCGATGGAAGTATAAAATACCAGGAAGCAGAAGGATCAATTCATAAAGTTGCTGCAAAAATACTCGGTGCAGAAAGTTGTAATGGATGGACATACTGGTACTATAAATCAGGAAATACACTTAAACCAATAGATGAATTGAGACAAAGGTTAAGAACTAATAACTAATTTCTATAAATTCTACCCAAATAATTATCTAANAATTTATTATTTTTGACTAATACTTTTAAAATAGAATTTCTAAATGATGCAACTATTGGGTTTGATAAATGAAAGGAAAAATAGTTCAATTTAGATCTCCAATTTACAGAGTTTAATTTCTGTATTCTTTTTTCATAATAATCATCTTTGTTATTTTCAATTTGATCAAATAATTCTTTTGAAGATTCAATTGACTGAGAAGCTCCTTGTGCAAAAGATGGTGGCAGTGCAAATAAGGCATCTCCTATAAAAAAAATATTTTTATTGTCTGAAATCTCCAATTTTTTACTTATGTAAATTGGAAAAGATTTTATATTCTTTAATTTACCATCTAATTCTATTGCAGTTTTTTCATATAATTCTTGGGTTATAGATTTTAAAAAATTCTCATCTTTATACAGATTTTCGTCCAATAATTGTTGATTGGATAGTTGTTTTCTAATTATCGAAATAAAATTAAATTCTTTGTTTTGGTTAACAGGATAAATTACAAAATGAAAATTGGATCCAAGATATAATGAAATATCTTCATTAGGATAATCATTAAGATTTCCTCTCACAGCTATCGATTTAAAGTATTCACGTTTAATATTTTTATTCAATATTATTGATTTTGTCTTGGAAAAAACACCATCAGAAACAATTAAGTAATCAAATTCTTCGGTGGAATTGTCACTAAAGGACAAGGTTAATTTTTTTTCATAATTTAAATTTTTTAGTTCGGCATTAAGTTTAATTTTGTCTTTTGAAATATTATTTAATAAAAATTTTAATAAAGTAGATCTTTTAAGAGTTGTATATTGATTACTTCCATAATTAAATTTTGATATATCTAAATCACAAATTTCTTCGTTGTTTTTCGCATTAATAAAACTGATTTTTTTTGGATTGTAAATTTCTTTTTTATCTAAATTATTAAAACCAATTTCGTTAAGTAATTTTATGCTATTTACTGAAAGCTGAATTCCATAACCATCTTCTGTATCTATTGATGTTCTTTTTTCAATAACAGTAAAATCATATTCTGAACTATTTTTTAATAGGTTTGCAAAAAACAATCCTGAGATTCCAGCCCCAATGATAGCTATTTTTTTCATGAATAGTTTGAAACAGAGTTAAAAATTTTTTTTGTAAAAGATGGCAAAATTTGACTTTTAACATTTTTTTTGTCTAATAAGTAAGAGTTTCTAATTTTAATCAATTTGTTTTTTTTATTTAAAACAATCTTCATATCCATATTGGACATTTTAATAATAATTTTTTTATTCATAGAAGTATTAAATTTATTTTTTTTAACTTCTTTCATAGGAAAAATTAATAAATTTTTTAAAAATTTAAATTTGCTATTTTTAATTAATAAATATTTATTTTGATTTTGATAAATGTCTGCTTCAAAATATTTTATTTTGTTGAATTTATTTTTTGATTTTATTTCAAAATCATTTTTTTTATATGATTTACAATTTTTTGAAATTGGACATTCAAAGCATGATGGGTTGGTAGGCTTGCAAATTAAAGCTCCAATTTCCATAATGGCTTGTGCATAATCACTTGATCTATTTGATTTTCCAAAAAAAGATTTTTTATTAATTATATTATCTTTGCTAATTTCATTTTCATTTCTTAAATAAAATATTCTTTTCAAAACCCTTTCNACATTGCCGTCTAAAGGAATAATTGGCTTATTGAAAGCTATTGCCATTATTGCTCTGGATGTATAGTCGCCTATCCCAGGAAGCGTTTTGAGTTCTGCAATAGTACTTGGTAAATCGCCGTTAAATTCTGAAATGACTTTTTTTGCTGTTTTCTTTAGGTTCCTTGCTCTTGCATAGTATCCAAGTCCTTCCCAGCATTTCATTAGTTTTGGCTCGCTAACAATTGAAAGTTTTTTTAAATTCGGAATTTTATTTACAAAATTATTAAAATAAGGAATTACAGTTTTAACTTGCGTCTGCTGCAACATAAATTCACTTACTAGTGTAAAATACTGTGTTTGTTTTTTAGAAACTTGTTTTCTCCAAGGCAATACTCTCTTATTATTATCGTACCAATGTAGAATATTTTTTGGTATGTTTTGGTTTTTCATATGGAATTTAAATACAATACTAAGCAGAGAACTAAAACCATTCAAGGATTAAGATCTTTCAAAGATACTTTGCCCAAAAAAATAAAAAAAATCCTTAATAAAAAAGGACATATCTATTCTGAAACCTTGGAGAATTGGAGATATATAGTTGGTAATGAATTATTTGAGGTTTGTTATCCAAAATCTTTTAAAAATTCAAATAAACTGGGAACAAGTTGTTTAAATATAATGGTCAAAAGAGGCCATGAAGTAGATGTAGAATATTCTAAAAAATTAATTATCAATAAAATGAATAGTTTCTTTGGATACAATATAGTTGAAAAAGTTAAGTTAATTACTTTTGAAGGAGAGCAAGAAAAATTTAAAAAAAATAAAAGTACTGATGTGACAAAAAGTCAACATATTGACAAAATATCAACTATTAAAAATGACAAAATTAAGAATTCGCTTATAGAACTAAGTAAGCTATATAATAAAAAATGAAAAAAACGATCTTAGGAATATTTTATATAATATTTTTTGCAACTTCTGTATTTTCGGACACTAAAATAAATACAATTTACGAAGGAAATCCTGATGCCAAAATTCAATTAATTGTTTATGAGTCGCTTACGTGTAGCCACTGTGCTGACTTTCATAAAAATGTTTACCCTGATTTAAAAGAAAATTTTATTGATAAAGGTTTGGCAAAAATTGAATTCCGAAGTTTTCCCTTAGACATGGCAGCATTAAACGCTTCAAAGATTGCTCACTGCAAGAATGACGGCAAATCAGATATTTTACATTTTCTATTCGAAAATCAAAAACAATGGGTAAAAGGAAGTGAAATTGAAGAGATAAATTCTCACCTAAAAAAAATACTAGATTCTGGAAAATACGGAATAGATTTTGATAAATGTATTGATAACAAAAAAGTCGAAGATCACGTTTTAGAAGATCGAATCGAAGCTGTGAACAAATTTAAGATAAATGCTACTCCTACTTTAATAATCAATAACAAAAAGTTTGAAAAACCACTAAACTATAAAAATATAAAAAAAGCTCTTGAAAAACTGATATAAGTTGGAAATGGAATTTAAAAAAATTCAACTTAACGGCTTTAAGTCATTTGCCGAAAAAATAGACATTCTTATTGAAGAAGGTCTGACCGGAATTGTTGGTCCTAATGGTTGTGGAAAATCAAATATAGTAGAATCGCTCAGATGGTGTATGGGAGAAACCTCTGCAAAAAGTCTGAGAGGTTCTGGAATGGAAGATGTTATTTTTTCCGGCACTTCAAACAAACCTTCAAAAAATATTGCTGAAGTTTCGATCACTTTAGTCAATCAAGATAAAGATGGTCCTCACCAATATAAGAATCTAGATCATATTGAAATTAAAAGAAAAATAGAGAAGGACAAAGGTTCAAAATTTTACATTAACAGTAAGGAGGTAAGAGCTAAGGATGCTCAAATGTTTTTTGCAGATTTATCTACGGGAGCACATTCTCCTTCGATAATTAGTCAGGGACGTATCGGAGCATTAGTAACAGCAAAACCAGTAGATCGTAGGGCTATTTTAGAAGAAGCCGCAGGAATTGCGGGTTTACATGTTCGAAGACACGAGGCCGAACTGAGATTGGAAGCCGCAGAAAATAATTTGAAAAGAGCTGACGAATTAAGAAGACAACAAGAAAAACAATTGGTAAATCTTCAAAAGCAAGCCGAAGAGGCCACCAAATATAAGCTTATCTCAGAAGAAATTAAAAAAATCGAGGCTGGACTGTATTGTTTAAGACTAAAAGATATTGATCATGAAATTAAAGTGGAAAATGAAATTAATAGCGAAGCGGAAGATGAAGTCGGTGGTTTCAATATGCAAATTAACAACATTGAAAACTTAATTAAAAATGAAACCACAAAAGTTAAACCTCTAAGAGAAAAAAACTTTGAAAATTTATCGAAACTACAAAGATTAAATTTGGAATTAAAAAGTCTAGATGAAGAAAGCGACAGAATAAAGAAAGAAATTGAAAATATTAAAAATTCACTAAAAACTATTGAGGAAGATATTGATCGCGAAAAAAGTATTATAATGGATGCAAAATCAAACGAAAAAAGACTTAAAGAAGAAAAGAATGATTTAATAGAAATAGACTCAAAATATTATGAAACTGAGAAAAAATCTGATGAAGATTTAGCAGTAGCCGTTGAAAAATTAAATAAAGAACAAAAATCAGTTGAGCTCATTGTTAACTTAGTTAGTGGAGAAAATTTAGAAAAAAATGTTTCAAAATTAAGTGAAATAAAAAATCAATTAACACATGCTAAGAGTTTTTTGGAACAACAAAAACTAGATGAGGTTGCTTCAATCATAGAAGCCTCAAAAATNTATTTAGATGAAATAATAAATTCATTCAATAATAGTGAAAANAAAAGTAAAATTAGTGAAATAGCAACAAAGAATGAAAATATTAAAAAATTTCAAGAAGAATATGCAAAAAGCTTCAGCAAAAATCAATCAATAAAAAATGAATCAATAAAACGAAATGAAAGAATCAAGACAATAAAAACTGAAATTGAAAGTTGGATAAATTTGCTCTCAAATTCAGAAAAAATGATTAATGAGCTCAATATAAGAAAAAATAAGTTGTCAGAAAAATTTAACAAACTTGAATCTGAACCTCAAGCACAAGCTGAAAAGAAAGGTCAAATTTCAGAAAGTTTAAGAGCTTCTGAAATAGAGAAAGAAAAAGATGAAGTAACAATAAACGAAATTGACAAAAAAATAAATTCTCTTCGTACAGATTTATCTTCTTCTCAAGAAAAAATGATCCAAATAAGAGAAAGAAGAGCAAGCTCCTCTGCAACGATTGCTGGATTAAAGCAAAGAAGAAATGATTTACTAGAAAGAATTAATACTGAATTAAATTTAAATGAAAATAATTTACTTGAGTTCTCTGGCTTAGAAAAATTAGAAAATCTACCTGATACTGTTGAGCAAGAAGAGTTATTAGATGCAAAAAAAAGAGTTCGAGAAAAACTTGGTTCTGTAAATTTACGTGCTGATGAGGAAACTACTAAATATGAAGTCCAAATAAAAAAAATGGAACAAGACAGGCAAGATTTGGCTACAGCTATAATTAAACTTAAAGAGAGTATCAACGAACTTAACCTAAAAGGAAGAAAAAGACTTTTAGAGGCTTTTGAAAAAGTTAATCGTAAATTTAATGAAGTTTATACAAAACTGTTTAATGGAGGAAATGCTAAACTTGAGCTAGTAGATTCTGATGACCCTCTTGAAGCTGGATTGGAATTATTAGTAAGTCCTCCCGGAAAAAGGTTACAATCTATAACTTTACTTTCAGGCGGCGAACAAGCTTTAACTGCTCTTTCATTAATCTTTGCTGTTTTTCTAACTAACCCCTCTCCTATTTGTGTATTAGATGAGGTGGATGCTCCTTTGGATGACTCAAATGTTACTAGGTTTTGCAGTTTATTGAATGAATTAACTAAAATTACTACCACTCGATTTATTATTGTTACTCACCATGCTTTAACTATGTCAAAAATGGATAGATTGTATGGTATAACTATGCCAGAAAAAGGTATTAGCCAGCTAGTAGCTGTTGATCTGCAAAAAGCTGAAAGTATGGTAGCTTAGCTTTGAATGCCAAAAGATCGGTTTAAAACTCGCTTAGAAATTGCAAAAAATAAGATATTAAAAAAATCCACAGTTTCAAATCAATCTTCTTCTTCAAAATTAGGGGCTGCCTTAAAATTGAGCACCGAAATGGTTGCGGCTGTGGTTGTTGGGACAATTATTGGGTTTATTTTAGACAATTGGTTTGGTACTAAGCCATGGTTAATATTAATGTTTTTTTTTGTAGGAGTGATTGCGGGAATTCTTAATGTAGTCAGATCTGCAAAAGATATGCAATACAAAGACTAAAAAATATGGCAATAAATCCAATGCACCAATTCAATATTTATAGAATTGGACCTGAAATTAAACTTGGTGAAGTAGATATATCTTTCACAAACTCAAGCTTATTTATGGTTATTAGTTCTTTAGCTATATTAATTTTATTTAATCTTGGAACCAAAAAAAATTATTTAATACCAAATAAAATTCAATTGCTCGCAGAACTTAGTTATGGTTTTATATCAAAAATGATTAGCGATACCGCAGGCAGTAAGGCTAAACCTTATTTTGCGTTTATTTTTTCTCTCTTTATGTTTGTTTTGTTTTGCAACATGATTGGTATGATACCGTATTCATTTACAGTAACTAGCCATATTATTGTAACTTTTGTTTTAGCAGCATTTATTTTTATTGGAGTTACAATTATTGGATTTATTAAGCATGGCGTTGGTTATTTAAAATTGTTTGTGCCAAGTGGTGTGCCATTGGTTTTAATGCCACTTATAGTTATAATAGAAATTATTTCTTACTTAAGTAGACCTGTTAGTTTATCAGTTAGACTTTTTGCTAATATGATGGCGGGTCATACTATGATGAAAGTTTTCGGAGGCTTCGTAATAAGTCTCGGAATAGTTGGTGGATGGCTTCCACTGAGTTTTTCGGTTGCTTTAACTGGCTTGGAAATATTAGTCGCTTTTCTTCAAGCTTATGTTTTTGCAATATTAACATGCATCTACTTAAATGATGCATTAAATTTACACCATTAAAAACAAGGAGGACATAATGGAACTAGAAGCAGCAAAAATGATAGGGGCAGGTTTAGCAGCTATAGCTCTTGCAGGCGCAGGTGTTGGAATTGGTATTATTTTTGGTCATTACCTTTCTGGAGCAATGAGAAATCCATCTGCTGCTCAAAAACAATTTCCAAATTTACTTTTAGGCTTTGCTTTAGCAGAGGCAACAGGTTTATTTGGTTTAGTTGTTGCGTTAATTATATTATTTGCATTTTAATATTGATGGCAAATAGAGTTACCTTTTATCTAATTTTATTCAGCCTCTTTTTTTATAAGAAAGCTTTTGCCTCAGAAGGAGGTATGCCTCAATTAAATCCTGAGTTTTGGATCTCTCAAATTTTCTGGCTTACATTGATATTTGGAGCTTTATATGTATTACTTGCGAAGTTTATTCTTCCTAAAATAAGTAATAATTTGGAAACAAGAAAATCACAAATAGTAGAAAATATTGAAGCTGCAGAAAAACAAAGAGAAGATAGTGATCAAAAAATAAAAGATTACGAAAATATAATTAATGAAGCTAAAATTGAAGCTAAAAATATATTTAAGCGGGCTCGAGAAAAAATTTTAAAGGATATAAACAATAAAAAAGAAAGCTTAGAAAAAGAAATTGATGAAGAAATCAAAAAAGCTGAAGCCGAGATATTAAATCTAAAAAATAAATCACCTGAAAAAATAAATAAAATTGCAATTGAGACTTCTGTACATTTAATTCAACATATTATTGGGGTTGAGGTAAATAACAGCAATATTTCTGCAATTGTCGAAGATATTTCAAAAAAAAATAAGGAGAAATATTATGGTAATTGATGCAACTTTTTGGGTGGGAGTTTCTTTTATACTTTTCTTTGCAGGTCTAATTTATTTAAAAGTTCCTCAAAAAGTAAATGAAATTCTAAATAATCTAATTTCAAATATAAAAAATGAAATTGATGAAAGTGAGAAACTAAGAGCAGAAGCTAAAGTACTTTTAGACAATTCACAAATTAAATTTGAAAGTGCTCAAAATGACAGTAAAAAAATTATCAATGAAACCAAAAAAGAAAGTGAAAATTTAATTATTGAAATGAATGATAAATTTCACAAATCTTCAGAAATTAAAAAAAACCTTGCAAAAAATAAAATTTCTCAAATGAAAGAAGCTGCTCTTAAAGAAATTAAAGATAATTCAATTAGATTGGCAGTAACATCTGTAAAAAAATTAATTTCTACTTCAATTGACAAATCTAAATTAGATAATCTTTTTGAAAAAAATTTAGAAGAATCAAAAGTAGCATTAAAAAAAATTAATTCCTAAATTAATTAACATTAAACTTACAATTCTTTGAAAATAATTATAGATTCTAGAAAAAAAATGAATAATAAAAAACTAAAAATTTTACTTGCTGCTCCTAGAGGATTTTGTGCTGGTGTCGATAGAGCTATTGAAATTGTAAAAAAAAGTATAAATAAGTTTGGGGCCCCTGTTTATGTCAGACATGAAATTGTTCATAATAAATATGTTGTTGACAATTTAAAAAAAATTGGAGCAATTTTTGTAGAAAAATTAGACGAAGTAGAAGATAAAACAAGGCCCGTAATATTTTCAGCGCACGGTGTTCCTAAGTCTGTGCCAGAAAAAGCTAAAAACCTCAACATAGAATATATTGACGCTACTTGCCCGCTTGTATCAAAAGTTCATAAGGAGGCTGAAAATTTATATAAAAATAATTACCATATTTTATTAATTGGTCATCTTAATCACCCCGAAGTAATAGGCACTATGGGTCAGCTTCCAAAAGGTTCAATTGATTTGATAGAAACAGTTGAGGAAGCAAATAATTATGTAAAAAAAAATGATAAAAAAATTGCTTATGTAACACAAACCACTCTTTCGATTGATGATACAAAAAATATAGTGACTGTTTTAAAAAATAAATTTCCGGAAATAAAAGAACCAACAAAAGAAGATATTTGTTATGCTACAACTAACCGTCAGGCTGCGGTAAAAAAAATAGCAAAAGACTGCGAAATGTTTTTTATTATTGGTAGTAAAAATTCCTCTAATTCTTTGAGACTAGTTGAAGTTGCACAACAAGCAGGATGTCAGCAATCAGAACTTATTTTTTCGGAAAGCAAAGTGCCAATTGAAAAAATTATTAATTGTTCTACTATAGGAATTTCATCTGGCGCATCAGCTCCAGAAGTGTTAGTAAAAAACTTCATTGATCGAATTAAAAAAGAAGTCGATGTTGATATTAAAGAAGTAGAAATTATCAAAGAAAACATAATATTTAAAACTCCAGGAAAATTAAATTAAGTGGCTATATATACTAAAATTTCAAGAAATGACTTAATNCCCATTGAGAGAAGGTTTAATTTAGGAAAAATAATTTCATTTAAAGGTATTAAAAAAGGTATTGAAAATACTAATTATCTTCTTAGGACAAAAAACAATAAGTATATTTTAACAATTTTTGAAAAAAGAGTTCAAAAAAAAGATTTGCCTTTTTTTATGAGTCTGATGGATAAATTGAATAATCATAATATTAATTGTCCAAAACCACAAAAAAGTAAAACAGGAAATTATTTGATTAATATTAAAAACAAACCTGCATCTATTGTTTCTTTTGTTGAGGGAAGAGATAAAAATAAATTAAAAATAAAAGACTGTTATGAAATTGGCAAAAATATAGCAAAATTTCATGCAGTTTCGAAAAAAATTAAATTGTACAGAAAAAATTCATTGTCTCTTAGTTCTTGGCCCAAACTACTAAATAAAATCGGTAATAAATGTAATAAAATTGATGTTAATTTAAACAACTTAATGAAAACTAGTCTTACAGATATAAAAAAAAGATGGCCAAGGAAGCTTTCCAGTGGGATTATTCATGGGGACTTATTTATTGATAATATTTTTTTCAAAAATAACAAATTTTATGGATATATAGATTTTTATTTCTCTTCTAATGATTTTTTAATATATGAAATTGCTATTTGTATTAATGCTTTATGTTTTGACAAAAAAAAAGGAAATTTTATATTTAATAAGAAAAAATCAAAAAATCTGCTTAAAGGATATTCCAGCTTAAGAAAATTATCTAAAGATGAAAAAAATTCTCTGAATGTATTATGTAGAGGTGCTGCACTGAGATATTTATTAACAAGAACTTATGATTATTTAAATACTTCAAAAAGTGCGATAATAAAAATAAAAAATCCCCGTGAATATATTCAGAAACTT
>JGI26061J44794_1000147_pt1 | contig 32998 bp, 36 predicted proteins | sample MarorgKNORR_S2LV_5_FD_44794 | JGI IMG/M metagenome (IMG submission 44794) | reverse complement strand
GGGACTGTTTCCGGGACTGTTTTTGAGACAGGTTCCAGGACTGTTTTCGAGACAGGCTCCTGAGCAGATTTCTGCTGATTGGAGGCTGTCGCTGTAATCTCAGCCGACGCTCCGCCGCGCTGAATTTTCTCAGGCTTCTTCCCCTCGCTACCTTCTGGCGCAAAGGACATCATGCGCAACAGGACCATCTCGAATCCAATTCGAGGCATGGGTGCCAGGGGTAAGTCTCTCTGACCGATCAAGCCGATCTGATACAGCAGTTGCACATGTTCCCGGGAAATCTGATCTGCCGCGGACAAGACCAATTCCTTATCGCCCTGTGCATTATCAACGGCCTCCGGCACGGCGTGAGCAATCGCAACACGGTGCANAACGGCCAGAATATCATTGAGCAACGCCACATAGTCAGGAGAAAATTCGGCCAGGGTGGAGATTTTCTCCAATAGCCCTGCGCCATCCTCACGGGCGATAGCGTCGAGCAGATCAAACACCTGGCTCTGATCAATCGAACCCAGCATTTCCTTTACCTGTGCATCTCGGACCTCGTTGTTACCGAAGGAGATCGCCTGGTCAGTGAGACTGAGCGCATCTCTCATGCTGCCATCGGCAGCATGAGCCAATTGCCACAGGGCGGATTCATCGAACTCAATAGCTTCCCTGGGTAGCACGGTCCCCAGATATCGCACAATTTGTTCAGGTGACAGGTTCTTCAAATTAAACTGCAGGCAGCGTGACAGTACCGTGATGGGCAGTTTTTTCGGATCTGTTGTCGCAAAGAGAAACTTCACGTGCTCGGGCGGCTCTTCCAGAGTCTTGAGCATGGCGTTAAAGCTGCTCTTTGACAACATATGCACTTCGTCGATCAAATAGATCTTGAACCGACTGACGGTGGGCATGTACTGAACGTTATCAAGCAGTTCCCGCATATCATCCACGCCCGTGCGGGATGCCGCGTCTACTTCAATCAGGTCGATACTGCGCCCTTCGGTAATCTCCACGCAGCTGCTGCATTGGCCGCAGGGCTTCGAGGTAATGCCTTTTTCACAGTTTAGGCACCGGGCCAGAATTCGGGCAATCGTCGTCTTGCCGACACCCCTCGTGCCGGTAAACAGGTAAGCGTGATGTAACCTTTCGTTGTCGAGCGCATTGACGAGCGCCTGAAGGACATGTGCCTGTCCTTCCAGATCTTCAAAGGAGGCGGGGCGATATTTCCTGGCAAGGACTTGATAACTCATTGGGTAATTGTACGGGGTATAGTAATTACATTGAAGCGAAGGAACACACAATGGGGTCACCAATATGCATTGGCCATCGTGGCGCCAAGGGTCACCGGCCCGAAAACACCTGGCCATCGTTCGAGTATGCCATCGAACTGGGCTGTGACTGGGTGGAATTGGACGTCTACCTCGCCGGCAGCGAGCTTATAGTCATTCATGACAAAAAAGTAGACAGAACCACCAATGGCACCGGCGAGGTCGCCCANTTGTCTTTTGAACAACTCCGATCGCTCGATGCGGGTAACGGCGCGCAGATTCCGACGCTTAACGAAATCATTGATCTGGTGGACCATCGCTGTGGTATCAATATCGAACTGAAAGGCCAGAACACCGCCGAGGCAACCTGCGATCTGCTAAGCGACTACTGCACCCGGGGGTGGACGCCTGGCGATTTTCTGATTTCTTCTTTTGATCACGCGGAACTCAGTTTGGCGGACCCCACTTTTTTGCGAGGTGCTCTTTTCGGGAAACTGCTCCCGGACCAGTGGCAACGCGCGGCGAATCTTGAAGCCTGGTCGGTTAACTTTGACCTGAAGGATGTTACCCAGGGATTAGTCGATGAGGCTCACGAAAAGGGTTATCGCCTGCTGGTGTACACAGTTAACAATCCGGCTGATATTCAAAAAATGATGGCCTGGGAGGTTGATGGGCTGTTCAGCGACTATCCAGACCGCGTGCTGGCAGCTCGAAGTGACTGATATGGAACTCCAGATTGTCGATGTTTCCAAAAAAGGTCTGCTGGATCTCTTGATACAGGACTACCTTGGGGAGCTATCTGCCTACAATGACGATATCCAGTCAGTCGACGGCCGTTTCCAGTATTCCTACCTGGATGCCTATTGGCAGGACACTGCCAGGGATCCTTATTTCATTTTTTCAGAAAACCAACTAGCGGGGTTTTTGCTGATCAGACAGGACCATGACCCGCGTAACGGTCGAAGCCTGATGGAAGTCGCAGAACTTTATATTACCAAGGACCATAGAAGACGGTCTATTGGCGGACAGGCTCTCAAGAAAATCTGGCAGCACCACAGTGGGTATTGGAGAGTGTGTGTTCTGGCAAGTAACAAACCTGCCTATTGCTTCTGGCAATCTTTAATCCATGCGGCTGATTCAGACTACAGTGAGACAACACCCTCTGCCGCCACAAATCACCAATTCGTGTTTCTGTTTAACACCGGGGACCAGGGAACCTCTGATTAAGAAGATAGTTTTGTCATCGCCGCTATGTTCCCGCCGCGAGGTCGTCAATCTCACGGCCCAGATCATACTTTTGATCTGTGACGATCTTCTCCAACACTTCAATGCGCTGGCGCGCATCGGTTAGATCATGTGCCAGATCATTTACCTGTTCTTCCAGATCATCGGCTCGGGTACTGAACTTTCCACTAGATTTCGATGCAGAAATAATCTTTACAACCGTTCTTCCAATAATCGCGCAGATGGCGATCGCTCCGATTGCAACCCACATTGGACTAGCCATGATCTTCTCCTCGATCCTTGTGATCTTTATCCCTGCGGCGGCGAACCAGGGTGCCACACCCGGAAATCACCTTGGAAACATCCGGGAATCCGTTATAGGTCACGTGGCCGCTACCATTGATAACGACGCTTAGTTCATCGGTGACCGATACAGCAATCTCGCCGGAACCGTTAATGGTCACCTGCGCAAAATCACTGACCATATGATCCGCTTCGTAGCTGCCAGAGCCGTTGATGTTCACAGTTTGAGTTTCAACATCACCAGTGACCCTGACACTACCCGAGCCGTGAATGGTGGTACGGAAATTATCTGCCGTGAGATGTTCAAGTCTCACGTTACCGGTACCGTTTATTTCGATACGGACAGTATCGTTGTCAAGATCCGGCACGATAACGTTGCCAGGGCCGGTAACGGTGATGCTGCGAATGTCTTTCATGTTCAGATCGTAGGAGATCACTTCCTTCAATACTCTCAGCCGGGTGATCTTCGGGCTTTTGTAACCCACATGCAGCACGCCGCGTCTGACTTCTGCAACTATGTCCTGCATCACGTAAGCGGGCGCATGAATTGTCAGTGCCTCTCGATCTGTCTGGGAGATTTTCAACGTGCCCGGCCCCCTGAATCGAACCTGGTCAAACCGGCACACTTCTCTTATCTCGATCGACATAAATCAATCCTCTCCAGAGATTTTTTTCAATTCACGCTGTAGCTCGAATCGAGAAGAAGTGACATGAGATTCCATTTCCCGGAGACGCTGCTCTATGTCTGAAAACTTTTCCTTGGCAACCTTCATGGTCTGAACATTATTCATGACCGGATTGTCCATGCCTGGCTCCTTCGCCTTTTTGGCGTCACCTCGTGGCTCGCTGTGACCATCATTACGATCACGACGCCGTCTGTCTATCGTTTCTTCAAATCGATCAGTAACCCTACGGAACAGGGGTTTATCGTCCATCAGAAAATACATAATGAAGTAGCTTGGAATGGTGACCGAGGGAATAAAAATCAATCCCAGTACCGCATATAACCTGATCTCCCAGGTGGGCCTGCCGAAATAGTCAGCTGCGCCCGCGCAGACTCCGCAAATCTTTTTACGTTGGCGGTCCCGATAGAGATGAGCGCTGCGGCGTTTTCGAGCCCGGGCCCGGGAACCGCCGTANTCATGTCCCCAATCAAAGCCACGCCAGCTGTGAGAATAGCGGTAACCGCGATTTCTCGCTTTCTTTCTGGCTTTACGCGCTGACCGAGTAGATCGGGAGCCCATATCGAATTCTTCATCCAGTTCTTCACTGATAGCATCACCCAGATCAGATAGATCCTCTGCTGCCCGCTCGGCTCGATCTGCGTTCTCCCTTGCTTTGGCAGCGGCTCGCTGTGCGCGTTTTGCCTGACCCTGGGCGCGTTTGATTTCCCGTTCTTCATCCGGTGAATCGAATAACCGCTGGGTTTGTTCGTCAATCCATGCTTCCGCTTTCTGGGTGACCTCATCTACCAGGTCTTCGATGGATTGATCGAGATCTCGTTCTCTTCTGGGACGTTTCTGCACTCTTTCCGCCAGTCGTTCNGCACGTTCTGATGCTCGCTCTGCGTGACGTTCTTTCCTTCTGGCGCGCTCCTCGGCTCTCTCTGCTAACCTCGATGCTCTCCTGGCAGTCCGCTCCGCCTCTCGCTTGTCTTTGCTCACTCTGTGGCCCCTCTCAATCGCGTTACTAGGCTTCTGACTGCTTTTCCCGCCATTCGGGGCTTTCTACATCCAGTATANATTCCAGCGTTTCAATTCGAGCCGCCATCTTGTTGGCGACTTCGATCATCTCATCGAGTTCGACTCGCTCACCGGAAGACAAGCCATTCACCACATTGGCCTTGGACTTGTAGTGGAGCACTATCCAAATCGGAGCGACCACTATCAGAAATACAACTACCGGTACAAAAAAAGCCACGACAACACCTTCCATTGCTCACCCCAATTAGTTATTCAGACTCGCTTTGAGACTCGGACATTTTAGCTTTTAATCGGGCTAATTCCTCATCAACCTTCTCATCATCTTCCAGGTCAGAAATCTCATCCAAAAGCGTTCTCTGGCCCAGATCGTAAGCTTCAATCTCGCCTTCCAGATCGTCGATGCGTCGTTCATATCGATCAAATCGGCCCATTGCCTCATCGATATCAACATCATGGATCTGCCGCCTTACACCGATTCGGGTCTGCGCGGTTCTGCCGCGAACGATCAGCGCTTTTTGTCTGGTCTTGGCATCGACGAGTTTTTGCTGCAGCTGGCCTATGTCACTGGAAAGTTTTTCCAGATTATGATCGATGACCTCAAGGTCCGTTTCGATCACCATGGTTGCTTCCTCGGCAGCAGATTTCTCTTTCAGGGCGGCTCGTGCCAGATCTTCACGTTCTTTATTCAACGCAATTTCGGCCTTGCTTTCCCAATCTTCTACCTCGCGGTGCAGCCGCACCGCGCGTCGGTTGAGCTCCTTCTTGTCTGCGATGAGCTTGGCGGACTGCGTCCTCACTTCAACCAGCGTTTCTTCCATCTCCTGGATGATCAGGCGAACCATTTTCTCAGGATCTTCCGCCTTATCCAGTATGGAATTGATATTGGAGTTGATAATGTCGGTAAATCTCGAAAAAATTCCCATTACTTGTAACCTCTATTTGGACTGATGACTTTGTCAGTGTGGTCTATGTAATCCACTTTCTGTGCCAACTTCCCATATCCATGTAACTCATTGTTTTTATTAACCTTAACTNGATATCGTCCTGTTTGACCATCATTTAGTGAAAAATTATTAGTGAATCTGGCTAACAATTAGTGAAATAATCCACCCCGATAAGCCACAATTGACAACTATGAACGATAGACAACACGCTGAACACCTATTGGGAGAAGCGCCCGCTTTCCTGGAAGTACTCGACCGGGTCTCGCAGTTAGCGCCACTGGACAAACCGGCACTCATTGTCGGCGAGCGTGGAACCGGTAAAGAATTGATCGCAGCGCGCTTGCACTACCTGTCCCCTCGCTGGGACCAGGAGTACGTCAAGATGAACTGCGCTGCGATCAGTGAATCACTGCTGGAGACCGAACTGTTCGGGCACGACGCCGGTGCGTTCACAGGGGCAACCCGGATGCATCGTGGCCGTTTTGAACGAGCAGATAAAGGCACCCTGTTTCTCGATGAACTGGCAAATACTTCTCCGCTGGTTCAGGAAAAATTGTTACGCGTTATTGAATACGGAGAATACGAGCGTGTCGGCGGCAGTAAAACCTTGCAGACAAACGTACGACTCATCGCAGCAACCAACGTCGATTTACCCGGGCTTGCGGCGGAAGGGAAATTCCGTGAGGACCTGCTTGATCGTCTCGCTTTCGATGTCATTACCCTACCACCGCTGCGCGCTCGCTTTGAGGACATCCACCTGCTCGCAGAACATTTTGCAGTCAATATGGCGAGTGATCTCGGCCTTGAGTATTTCACGGGTTTCTCTGAACAAGCGCTCAAAGTTCTTACCAACCATCACTGGCCAGGCAATATCAGAGAGCTGAAAAACGTGGTCGAACGGAGTGTTTATCGAGCCGAAAATGACGGGGCAGCCATCGATATCATTACGCTGGACCCATTTGATTCAGTCTTCAGGCCCCTGTCTGGGATCAGTCCAGGTGTCAAAAGCCCGGTGTCAGCTGCCGGTGCAGCCGTCGCCGATTTCCCGATTGATTTCAAACAGACCGTTCAGGAATTCGAAATTGATCTCATCCAACAGGCCCTGGCCAACTCGCAGTTTAATCAAAAGAAAACAGCTGAAACATTAGGAGTTACTTATCATCAACTGCGCGGTTACATGAAAAAATACGAACTCTTCGAAAACGATTAGTTGCATGGTGAAATTCATTTTTTTGGTTGCTTTATTGTCACCCGCATTTGTACAGGCTGACGCTGAGCTATACCGACTGATCACAGAACGTCTGTTATTAATGAAACCGGTCGCCGCTTATAAATGGGTTCATCAATTACCGATTGAGGATTTGGACCGCGAAAAGATCGTTATCGACAGAGCAATCTCGGATGGCCTGGTCTATTCGATTAATGTGGATGCCAGCGAATCGTTCTTCACCGCGCAGATAGAAGCGGCAAAGGACATTCAATCTTGCTGGTTTACGCGATGGCGAATTGCGGGTGCACCCAACACCGCAGATGACCTTGCAAACATCATCCGGCCAAAGCTCATCAGCCTGGGCCGGGAAATCACTGCTCATTTGGTCGACACTGATTCTGCTCACAAGGACAATATCAATCATAGTTTTCAGCCGACCGTTGACTGTCTCTCGATTGACCAAAAAAACAACATTGTTGAAGCGTTGCAGGCAATCACGACCTATCCCGACAGACTGACCCAGATAAAACACAGCAAGCGCCTTCGAATCGGCACGACAGGTGACTATGCGCCCTTCTCAATGGCGTCAGTTGATGGCGGTTTCGAGGGGATCGATATTGACCTTGCCCGGGATCTCGCAGATGCACTGGATTCAACGCCGATGTTCGTTCAAACGAGCTGGCCAACGCTGATGCAAGATCTCGCCGCGGGACAATTTGATATTGCGATGAGTGGAGTTTCGCTCACGAAGACGCGGGCGCGGGAAGCACTCTTTTCGATTCCTTACCACACAGGTGGCAAGACACCGATCAGTCTGTGTTCGCGATCACAGGAATTCAATACCATTGACCGGATTGATCAAATTGGCGTGTCGCTGATTGTTAACCCCGGCGGGACCAACGAAAAATTCGTTAATCGCAAGATCACCCGGGCTTCAATTCGGCTGCACCGGAATAACCGGACTATCTTTGACGAGATCATTACCGGCAGAGCTGACCTGATGATTACCGATGCGATTGAAGTACAGCTGCAGGTAGCCCGGCACCCTGAACTCTGCGCCACCATGCCGGGTAAAACGCTTAACCTTCAGGAAAAAGCGTACATGATGCCAATAGAGACATCGCTTTTAACCGCAGTTAACCGCTGGCTCAAAGGGAAAATTAACGATGGCACGAGAGATCGAGTGTTCGCCACTCATTTGTCTCGTTAGACTGGTTTTTCTGCAACCAGCTTCGATTCCCACAACATGTACGGAACCTGCTCTCCCGTTAAGAAGGCCTCCATCATGGCATTGACCTCAACGGGTGCATCCTGCTGAACCCAGTGAGAGATTCTCGGAAGATATCGAATCGTCAAATCATTCACCCATTTTTCTGTGCCAAAGGTGGTCTCGATAGTCAGCGCCATATCATCTTCACCCCAACACATCAGAGTGGGTGTTTCGATAATTGGCAAACCCAAATCCTGCTGCCGTTTGCTACCGCCGCCACGTCCAAACATGGCACGGTAATAGTTAATCATTGCGGTCATGCCGCCGGGGCGCCGTGCATTTTCCGAATAGATCTCTATCACTTCATCTGTAAACAATTCTGGTCGGGCACTGGACTGCCTGATCATCTCACCCATGGCATCGCCCCGACGCCCAATCAGCCACTCGGGTAATGCCGGAATCTGAAAGAACAAGACATACCATGACTTTTTCAGCTGCTCCCAACCAATGGCGTTCCGGGTCGGGCCCGGATGAGGCACATTGCAAATAATAAGATTTGCCAGCGGCCGGATCTTTCGCATGGCGAAGTACCAGGCAATAACGGCGCCCCAATCATGGGCGATGAGCACGGTCTCGTCGCATTCCGCGGCATCAATCAGGGCTCCCACATCCGCCATGAGGTTCTCAATGGCATAGTCTTCTTTTAATGGTGGCACCGAAGAATTTCCGTATCCACGCATGTTCGGTGCCCAGACTTTGTAGCCAAGGTCAGCCAACATTGGCAGCTGATGGCGCCATGAAACAGAATGTTCCGGAAATCCGTGCAGGCAGATAGCAAGTTTCCTGGCTGACTGATCGCCGCACTTGTCAACTTCAAACCGAAGCCCATTGGCATCGACAAACTCAGTTGTAATCTTGTCACTGATATCTGCAGTCGTCTTCATAATCGCCTCGACAAAAAGAAACGAAGCTTATCGTAACAGCCGGTCGGTTTCAGCCACGCTGCAGGGGCAACGATTGACTCATCGTCCATGTATAATTCGTTCTTACCAGACATTCCAAGAGCCCAGTCAATGAATGACCTGAAATTCGGCGTCTTTCTTGCGCCATTCCATAGCCTGAGGGAAAACCCCACACTTGCACTGGATAGGGACCTGCAACTTGTCATCTATCTCGATGAGTTGGGCTATGACTATGCATGGATTGGCGAACATCATTCCGGCGGTATGGAAATCATCGCGTCCCCTGAGCTCTTTATTGCTAATGCTGCGGCCCAGACGAAGCACATCAAGCTGGGCACGGGCGTTTCCTCTTTGACATTTCACCACCCGTTTATCCTGGCGGATCGAATCATGCAACTCGATCACATGACCCGGGGTCGCGTTGCCTTTGGTGTCGGCCCTGGTGCCCTGCCATCCGACGCGCACATGATGGGCATAGATTCAGTTCTGCAACGAGACATGATGCTGGAGGCAATTGAGGTGCTCGTGCCGTTACTACGCGGAGAAGCAGTTACCCGCAAGACAGACTGGTTCGAACTCAACGACGCGAAGCTGCAATTGCAGAGTTATACCAAACCACACATTGAGATGGCGGTGGCCTCCCAGGTCTCCCCCGCCGGCGCGAGAGCTGCAGGTATTCACGGCCTGGGCTTGCTCTCAGTGGGCGCGACGACCGCCGGAGGATTTAATGCCTTGGCGGTGAATTGGGAAATTTACGAGCGCAAGGCAAAAGAGTATAACCAGCCGATTGATCGCTCAACCTGGTCCCTGGTGGGTCCCATGCACATCGCCGAATCAAGGGAACAAGCCATGATAAACGTGCGCCATGGTCTGGATGAATGGATCACTTACTTTAAGGATGTTGCGGCATTACCCATTGCACCTGATGGCCAGGATCCGGCACAAGCGCTGATAGAAAGCGGACTTGCGGTTATTGGTACCCCGGATGATGCGATTGCCCAATTGCACAGGCTGGAGGAACAATCCGGAGGATTCGGCACCTTCCTGCAGATGGCGCACAATTGGGCGGACTGGCAAGAAACGAAGCGAAGTTACGAGTTATTTGCGCGCTATGTCGCGCCTGTTTTCCAGAGTAGCAACGATCACCGCACGGCAAGCTACAACTGGGCGGCTGCTCATCACGATCAGTATATGGTGAAGGTTGAACAAGCCATCGGTAACGAGATCGCGAAAGATGAAGCGGAGAAAGCCGCTAAACAAAACCGTTAAATGGAACCACTCAACAAGCAGGCGATCACGACGGGTGTTGGTGTCCGAACAACTTAACTGATCTCTGTCTAAACCTGTGCGGAAAACTGTTACCTTACGAATTGTTCGCATTGACCTATCCAACAACATGAAACAGCACCGATTTATCAATATAGAAGGCAGCGTTAACCTGCGGGATTTTGGCGGTTACACCACAACAACCGGCAAACAGGTCCGACGCGGTCTGCTGTTTCGCTGCGGCAATATGGCCGAAATCCCGGAACATGCCTTCAGTGATTTTGCAGCCCTGGATATTGGCGTGATCTGCGATCTGCGCGGATTCGAAGAGGTCGAAAACACACCGCCGCCAATCGGCAAGCCGTTCGAATGTCGGGTTCACATACCCATCTGGCCAGGTAGTTCCACGCAATTTCAGGAGTCCATAGAGGACAGGCGACCCACAGCGGAAGACTTCATCGAATTTATGGAACGCGTCACACGGGAAATCGCCAGGGATCACGTTGAAGCCTATAAAGAATTGATGCGTGAACTCGTCAACGCAGACCGGGGATTTTTATTACATTGTTCTGCGGGCAAGGACAGAACAGGTTTTGGCGCCGCACTGATACTGACATTGCTGGGGGTGGACTGGGATACCGTCATGCACGATTACCTGGTGAGCAACGAAGCCACCGAGCTGGCTGTGCGCATGCGCCAACGCATGGAAGAAGATCTGAAACAACAGGGTAAGTCCATAAAAATTAATGAAGAAATTATCAAAATAATGTCAGGAGTTCGCGCTGAATACCTGCAGGGTGCTTTCCAGGAAATTGATGAGCACTATGGCGGCATCCATGGCTACCTTGAAGCCATTGGTATTTCATCGACAGAAGAAGCGCATCTGCGCAAGCGACTGTTGGCTTAAACCGGGCTAAGGAACAACAATCCGCCCCCGGGCAGAGTCATTGGCTGCCTTGGCAATCAGGTATGAACGCTACCTTTATGGCTTCATTTTCTCAAACCATTGACTGGTCTTTTCCTGACGTTACCCGTAGCCTGTGCGGATGTCTAAAGCTGAACCGGCAAAACCCTTAACGCGATCTACGCTGATGTTGTTTGCACTGCCGGAATATGCCGTCTACCTGGGCTCGATTCCGGTGGGCCTGTATCTACCCTTTGTTTACTCCAAAGATTTTGGTTTGGATCTCGCTGAGGTTGGCCTCATTTTGATGCTGGCCCGAATTTCAGATGTGGTGACCGACCCCCTCATCGGTTTTCTCAGCGACAGAACACCGGGTAAGTTTGGTCGCCGAAAGCCCTGGATGGCTGGCGGCGCCCTTTTCATGATGTTTTCTGCTTTCCAGCTTTTCAATCCGACCGTCCTCAATGATTTACCCATCGATAACTGGCATCTGCTCTTATGGTCCGTCCTGCTCTGGCTGGGCTGGACCATGATCAACATACCCTACTACGCCTGGGGCGCTGAACTCTCCGACAATTATAATGAACGAACTCGCATCACAGGCTGGCGGCAGGCATTCGGATTTCTCGGCAATGTCAGCGTGCTGACGGTTCCCGTTCTGGCGGGAGAATTCACAGGCTATGGCAGCCTGCCCAGGGAAGGCCTGACGATTATCGGTTCAATGGCACTGGTCGCACTGCCCGTACTGATCAGCATCACCCTTTGGAAAATTCCGGAGCGAGAAGCTTACCCTCGCCCAAAAACACCCATACTCAAACATGCGAAAACCATGTTCAGCAATGGCTCATTTATGCTGCTGTTCTTTGGATTTATGCTGATGTCGCTGGGTACTGGCTGGGGATCTGCCACTTTCATGTTGTTCGCCACCTATGTGATCGAAGCAGAAGGACAAACCCAGGCAATTCTGCTTGGATACTTTGGCGCAAACATTATTTCGCTGCCCTTCTGGGTCTGGATTGCCCAGCGTATCGGCAAGAAACCCACCTGGATTATCGGAGGTATTTTGTTCGTGATCGTGACTCCGAGTTTCCTTTTATTGGGCGCCGGAGATCTATGGGGATTCTTTATCTGCCTTGCCCTGTACGGCATAGCCGGTGGAAATTTTGGCGCACTGTCCATGTCGATGAAGGCAGATGTTATTGAGGTAGCGTCGCGGCGCTCCAGCGAGAATATCGCCGGGTCTTACATCGCGGTCTGGTCACTTGGCCAGAAATTGGTGACTGCCATGGCCCTGGGTGTGGCCCTGTCGTTACTGCAATACCTGGGTTTCGATCCTAATGACACCAATGGCCCGGAAGAAATTCGCGCCCTGTCGTTGGTTTATGTGTTACCGCCGTGGTTGTTCTATGCAACCGCTGTACTCGTCATCTGGCGTTACCCCATCTCTTCAGCGCGATTGTCGAGAATCAGAGCAGCTTTTGATCGGCGAGATGAACGCAGGGCGCTTGCCAGCTAAGCTGCTTCATTGATTTCTTGCAGCAGCCCAGGCCCTCGCATCACTGCTGGCAACCCACTGTAACGCGTTCTTGAGCAGCCTTCTGAAGTCAGGGTGACCAAACGCCTCAGGACTGTCTCCGATATCAGAGGCAACAACCGGAGAATTTCGTGCGGCATTGGCCCACACGACCAGATTGCTTCCCTGCGGATGCTCCCAGGTCTCCTGCTCCTCCGGCGAGGCCAACGGGGGAGCTGTAAAATTGCTCGCAACATAGTCGTAATCACTGCGCATTAATGGCAATACCCCTGCTTCGAAGTTCGACGACTTGATGTAGATTTCATCAGTCAGTGAAAAGCCATCTTCCAGTCCAGCCGTCACCGGATGGCCTGGGTCTACCGGGGTCAGCGTGAAAGTCGGATTAGGGTGCGGGCCGTGGCCACCGCGATAACCGGACCCCGGCACCGAATCACCGAAGACTTCGCCGGCACTCAACATGAAAGACGAACCATGTATTTCACGCCACAAGGGCCAATCCGGCCAGGACACGGTACCGTGATTAAGCAGGACAATGCCCTTGCCACTTTCCAGCAACGCAACCATGGACTTCTCATAATCTGCAGTTGGTCTACCCGTATCCATAGCCCCATCATGGAGCAATCCAATATTCGGTATCCCGGACATGTCGTAAAACAAAATGGCATCATATTGATCGACGTTTTCAGGTCGCAAAATGACCTGAGCGGCTGGTTGTTCGACCAGCGTTGTTGTGACTTCTTCGTCTTCTTCAAACATCGCCAGGAAGGCGTCATGGTTATAGGCGTGTCCTTTGCTCACAATCAATACTTTCGTGGCTGGCATTTACTTCTCCTGGATTACTTTGCTTCTGACCCGTTGCGGACAGCGGGAACAAGCCGTTCAATGTATGCCACCGGGTGGCGGCCTGTCCAGCTTGTTGTAGTCAGCATCACTTTTTCCGTAAAACCTCGCTATACTCCAGCGTCCAGGGCTAATCATGCATCCAACAAAAAGAGGAAAGCACATTGACGCAATTCACCAGTGACGAGATCCAGGAACTCCGCCAACTACTGGACAAGGAGAAGATTCGCAAACTGAAACAGCTCTATTCTCACCTGATGGATAGCGGTCAGATCGACGCGCTGGCAAACCTTTTCACCGAAGACGCAGTTTGTGAATTCGGCCCGGAATACGGCAACTGGGAAGGCCGGGAAACCATCAGGACCAACTATCACGATGTGTTCGATGCGCAGGATCAATTCAGTGCCATGCATCATATTACCAATCACTATATCGACATGACCGGACCAGATTCTGCTGTCGGTCGCTCCTACCTGATTGATGTGGTCACGACCACTTCCCCGGAAGACCAGCCCATTGTCTGGTTCGGTTTATACGATGAACAATATCAAAAAGTAGACGGCAACTGGCTTATCAAAAAGTGCAGTCTGCAATTTTTGTGGCCCAGCAGGATGACCATGCCCGAATTCGAAACACCCTACCCACAGTTGAGTTGATCCATTGAACCTTACCGATGCCATCAAAAAATGGGCCCTGCTCGAACCCAACCGAACCGCCGTTATCGATGCGCCTACTGATCGGCGAGTCACATTTTCAGAGTTACTGGCGCGAGTGATCAAACTGGCTAACGGCCTGGCCAGCGCAGGGGTAAAAAAAGGAGATAGAGTTGCTGTCTTGTCTATGAACAGCATCGAGTACTTCGAAGTCTACTATGCCTGCGCCTTATCCGGATTTATCGCTCAGCCTATGAACTGGCGGCTTTCAGCCGAAGAGATTGCGAGAATCATCGAGGACGGTGAACCTGCGGCATTTCTCTGTCAAGGCGATTTTCTGGCACTTCGAAATGAAGTTAAAGCATTAATCTCGCTAACCGATCTCCGGTATTTCGAGTACGGTGACGGTAGCGATGGCTCCTATGAAACTCTGGTCGAGAGTGGTTCGGACAAAGATCCTGAACTGGACATAGGCACCCATGATCCGGTCCTCATTCTCTACACCGGTGGCACCACAGGTCTGTCAAAAGGTGCATTGCATTCACACTACACACTTTACATGGGCATGATTAATCAGACGGTCGCCGAACGTATTGTGCCATCGGATGTCTATATGTTGACCGGCCAGATGTTTCATATTCCGGTCGCACTGGCCATGAATTACATGGCACATGGTTGCCCGGTTGTGTTGATGAATTTCGAAGCCAAAACTGCCCTTGAAATCATCGAGCGTGAAAAAGTTTCTGCGTTTCTGGGTATCACGACCATGTTGAACTGGATGATGGCAGTGGAAGGTTTCGAGAACTATGACCTGACCAGCCTGCGGAACATCCAGTACGGGGGCGGCCCCATGCCTGAAACAGTCGTCAAGTCTGCACTGGCATCATTTCCCTGCACCATCATCCAGGGTTACGGACAGACCGAAGGTATGACCATGACTTTTCTGTCGCAGGAAGATCACGCTGGCGCCATTGTCGGCATCCACACCGAGCGATTGAATTCCTGTGGGCGCGAAGGATTTGTCACCCGAGTACGCGTCGTGGACCAAGACGGCGTTGACATTCCCAGGGACGGTGAATCCACAGGAGAGATTGTGATCCAGTCAGAAGCCAATATGTTGGGATACTGGCGCAAGCCAGAGTTGACGGCTGACATCATGAAAGACGGCTGGATGTGGACCGGCGACATTGCCACCTGGGATGAAGATGGATACCTGTTTATCGTGGACCGTTCCAAAGATATGATCATATCGGGAGGCGAAAACATCTACTCTACCCAGGTTGAGGCCGCCATCCACAATCACCCGGGCGTTCTTGAGTGCGCAGTCATCGGTATCCCCGATGATGAATGGGGGGAAGCTGTCAAAGCGATAGTCGTGATGAAACCTGGTGAATCTGCGACTGAAGAGGAAATCATAGAAACGGCAAAAGCACACCTGGCTTCGTATCAAAAACCGAAGTCAGTTGATTTTCTCGACGATCTGCCTAAGGCACCGACCGGTAAAATTTTAAAGAGGGAACTGCGCGATCCCTACTGGAAGCGCGGGTCAAAACGAGTTTGACAGATACAAAATTCTCAATTGGTCAGCAGGTGGAGCACAAGCGATTTGACTATCGAGGGCTGATTTTCGACGTGGATGCAACCTTTGCTGGCACCGAAGCGTGGTACACACAAATGGCAACTTCAAAGCCACCCAAACACGAGCCCTGGTATCATGTGATGGTCCACGAGGCCGATCACACAACCTATGTTGCCGAAAGAAATTTGCGCGCCCACCTGGGGACGGGATACATTGATCATCCCCTTCTGGGCACCTACTTCAATGGATTTGAAGATGGCGTGTACAAGCCCGTTGCCGCACACTAGGGAACTTCTAATTAATCAGAGCTTCCCTAACCCCTGACATATCGTTCCAGTTGTTCTATCTTTTGATCCTTTTCGAGCAACATGGATTTCACCAAATCGCCAACAGAAATCATGCCGATCATCTGCCCCTCTTTTACGATGGGCAAATGGCGAATCCTGCGATGTGTCATCAGCGCCATACATTCATCAACGCTTGCGTCCTCATCGGTTGAAATGACCTCAGAAGTCATGATGGCTGAAATCAAAGTTTCCTTGGACAATCGGCCTTGCAAAATGACTTTGCGGGCATAATCCCGTTCAGACACAATGCCGATCAGCTCACCTGAGTCACTCACAACAGTGAGTGCGCCAACTTCCTTAAGAGACATCATTTCGATAGCTTGATAGACCGATTGAGACCGGCCTATTGACCAGACTTCATTTCCCTTTTCAGATAAGAGATCTTTGACCCGAAGCATCTTTTTTCCTTATCGGTGGTAGGACCTTGAGTGTCTCTCTCACTAAAAGTTCGCGCAAAGAACAGATCTGACGAAAGACTCCGTCCTTTATAATCAGAAGCTATATGCGCTGAATGCCTTACCTTTACTGGTCAGCAGCGGGGCCATCAAAGGATTTTAGTTCTTCATACCAGCCAGAGCCATTAATTTTCATCGGAATACTGCCAAATTTCTCCATGGTGGCCATGTGCCTGCGGCGTCCCTGCCAGGCTTCCGGGTCCGCCTGCCACGCATTCAGCACCTTTTCGGCTTCCTCATAACTGGGCGCATCGACTTCATACAGGGACAAATAACCAGACTTGGATTCCAGGTCCAGGTGGGGGCCAGCTAACTTATACACTGTGCCGCGCACAAAATTTGGACACTTGGTCGTGTCTTCGATGTGCTGTTCAATGAACCATTCATCAAAGGCTGCCTGATCTTCATCCCCGAGGGGTTCACACAATCCGATCAACATGAAGCGTGGCATCGTTATAACCCAAGGCCGTCGTCACGACCGGCAAGTCTGGAAGTTGCGAGCTGCGTGTCGGCTTCAGGGTTATTGGTGACCCAATTGCAAAGCTGCGGGTCTGCCTCGCGAATTTCACCTGAAAGGTGAATACCTTCACCAGTGAAAATACCCTCTTTATCGCCCTTACTCACCCGGACATTACCGTCCGCGTCAAGTTCATAGAGTGTATCTGTCTGAAACGGATGTGTTAGCGCAGCCATTATTCTCCTACCCACTCTGTCAGTTTTTGATGCAACCAGCGTACTTTCGATTCCTGGTAACCAGAAAGCGTAATACCCGCTTTATACGTTGATTCGAGCCCCATCTGGACCTTGGGCATATTGAACACGTCCTGGTCGAAGACCTTACCCAGGAAGCCCAGGGCGGTGGACCATTTCTCATCATCGCCAAGCCAGTGAATCGGCGCAGGCGGCGGACGCTCGCCCTGGAAAGGCATCAGCTGGTAACACTCCATAATGGCACTACGATGATCATTACCGTTTGGCCTGAAACGATAGACAATCTTGTTGTAGGCACCCCAGGGATGAAAATTCGGAAACTGGGTGTAGTCAATGCTATCGACGATCTCTGCATCACAATACTCATCGACCCTCGGCCCGGCATCAGCTCGCAGACCGTCCCGACTCATGGCTGCCATAAAGGCACGGGCATTCATGCCCTCAGGAATTGGAGGCAATTGGGCTTCCGGCGGTAAATCCATCATCGCCCGGAGCATATCTCCGTCGGAGAGTTCATAGTCCAGAAGCGGGCTTGGTGTCATACCCGGCGTAATCACACGGGCGCAGTTCTCCCAAACGTCTACCTGGCTGTTGACATCACCGATACTCCGCAGTATTTGCGGATGGGTGCCACTGACATGATACGCCTCGCAGAAGGCTTCCTGGGCGATCTTCCAGTTGCAGGGCATAATCCTGGCGACATGGGCCTGGATGTACAAAGAGCCCAGATCCCAACGCTCAAACTGCTGGGCGAGATCTTTGATAAAATCGTCGAACGGGTCGCAGTCCTGATCCGGATTGATAAAGACAAATCCTGCCCAGATCGCAACCGGGATCTCGGGCAGCGAAAATTCTTCATCTTTTATCTGCGGAAAATCCCACCTTGCCGGAATTTCTTTCAGGCATCCATCAAGATGCCAGGTAAACCCGTGGAACGGACAACGCAGTTCTGAGGTATGACCATCAAATTCTTTCAGCATCCGACCGCGATGCAAGCAGGCATTCGGATAGGCTTTGATCTCTCGATTTTCCTGCCTTACGATTAAAAAAGAAATGCCAGCGATATCGTATCGCATGTGATCGCCTGGTTCCGGGATCTCTTCTTCCCTGCAAGCGAACTGCCAGACTTTTTTCCAGAGGTTTTCCACCTCTTTATCGTGGTATTCCTGCGTGGTGTAGCGCTTGACTGAAAATTCATTCAGGCCAACATCCTTGGGCGACTGCAATCGCAGAACTTCCGGGACTTCATGGGAGTCTTGATCCAGAAGCTCCTGGTAAGTTATTCCCGGAGATCGCGTCATCGTCTCCGGGTCCAGGTCTTTAAACATTTCTGCCATGGGGAACCTCCTTATTGGTACAATTTTTAATTGGTAATATTTTTAATTAATCACTTGCCGGATTGTCAATCGCAGTCGCTTTGGAATCAACATCTACCTGGGTTGGGTCAACCCGGTCGCCCGGGGCTTTCGCATCGAATTCGATATGCAGTTCTTTCATTGCTCTCAATGCAAAATTGGGTGCGACCTCAAAATCGTTCTTGCCGGTTGCAAATCGCAGATCATCTACCCGGTCAATCAGCGCCTGAAACGCCCAGAACATTTCTCTTCTTGCCAGCGGTGCACCAAGACAGTGGTGAATACCAGAACCAAATCCCAAATGACGCCCAGGTTTTTTACGTTCCAGATCGATATCCGCGGGGCAATCAAACTCTCTTTCGTCCCTGTTTGCCGCTGCATAGCGCACGTTGACCATGGCGCCTTTGGGAATCTTCACCCCATGCAATTCAATATCTTCTGCGGCCATCCGGAATAATCCCTGGACGGGTCCTTCGAGCCGTATGACTTCTTCACAGAATGTTCGAAGGTATTTCTCGGGTGCAGATTTCAATTTATCCCACACCGCCGGGTTTTCAATAAGAAGTTTGATGCCGTAACCGATCGCGTTAGTGGTGGTTTCTGAACCACCAACAAATGTGTCTGCCATTGTTTCCGCATGCAGTTCGTTGTCATCAAGTGGTCGCCCCCATTCCGGAATCACCCGATTCACCATTTCAGATAACAGGGTGTCGTCTGGCTCCTTGCGAAGGCGCTCAAAGATCGCCTGAAAATAATGCTGCGCCTCTATTTCCATTTCCACAGACCATTTTTCCTCTTCCTCTGTCTGCATCATGCCGAGACGCTGAACCCAGGCATCGGTCCAGGCTTTGATCTTCCAGATATCCGCCTCGGGAACACCCATTTGACGACCAATGACAATAAGCGGTAAGGGAACGGCATATTGGCTAATCCAGTCACAATGGCCATCATCGACAAACGCATCGATGAGCTTATAGGCGGTATCTCGGACGAATGAATCCATGGCCTCGATTTTCTTCGGTTTGAACGCTTCGTTGAACATCGCTCGCATCTGTTTATGGTTGGGATCATCGCGGCCAGCCAGCGTCGCCCCTGGCACCCAGCCCTTTTCTTCGTATAGGGCCCGCATACGCATGGCTCGGCCTGCATCCAGTTGCTCCCGGCTATTCCCCTGGCCGCTGCGCATGTCGCTGGAGTAGTTCGTTGTGTCCAGCAAAATCTTGCGCAAGTCTTCAAAACGCGTCACGACGTAAAATCCTGTCACAGGATCAATCCATACCGGCGCTTCGTCCCGAAGCAACTGGTAAGCGTGATAGGGACAGTTCTGTAACTTATAGTCCAGGAAGTTGATAGCCTCCGGGCTTTCCGGCACGACCGCTTCGTAGGGTTCCTTTACCATTTTCTAACCTCGATTGATGACGAGTTCCAACTCGGTCTCAATATCAATGTGAGCTTGCCCTTGTGTACACGCGAACAACATGGACAGGATATTCATTTCCACGCGATGATCTATCTCCTGAAGCCTGATAACGCCTTTGTTCCAGAGCATAAAGCTTGACCAATAGACACCAACCAATGATGCGGACAGCTCTTTAATATCGACGCCGGGTTTGATCTCGTTGCGTTCCGACATGGCGATGAGTGACTCCAGATAAACCTGACTGAGCGTCGTGAGCAACATCTCAACCAATGCATCTCCAGGATTCGCGCGCAACAGGGAGTGTGTAATCGCCTCGGCATAGGCAGGTGCTGACTGCGATTGCAGCCCGCCATTGTGAACTCTTCTAACAATTTGTTTCCACCCGGGCCCGATAGATTCTTGTTCAATCTTGAGTGTATTTTCAACCAGCAGATCGCGAAGCGCCGCTAATACCAGTTCATCTTTAGTGTTGTAAAGGTTGTATAGCGTCGTGGGAGATACACCTGCCCGTTCAGCCACCTGGCTCATTACCATCCCTTCGTAGCCCTGATCTGCCACCAACTCACGGGCAGCAGACAATATTCGGTGCCGCCGATCTTCCTGCTTGGGAGTTAGTTGTCTCACTTGCGCCATTTCATTCCCCTTTCATGTAATCGAAGTGCCACTTTCCACAATTGCATCGACCTTCGCTCGCGCCTCATCTTTGTCTTTAAACCAGAGTACGTTGATCTCAGTAAATGCCACGGAACTTTTTGGCACCGCGTCGCCTTCGAATATAGCACCGACCGGGCACGCCGGTTCGCATACGCCGCAATCAATACATTCATTCGGCTCTATGTAGCACATTCGATCATCTTTTTCTTCGAAGTAAATACAATCGACAGGACAAACCTCGATGCAGGACTGATCCATTACATCGATGCAGGCATCGGCTATCACATAGGTCACTAAATTATTGCCTCCGGTTTTTCATCCGCAACTCTGCTGCACCCGTTCCAAGGTGTCAAACCACTTAACCGACTCAGTTGCATCAGCAGTAGGGAGAGAGTAGTCTAATCCAGATTATTGTACTTGACTACAGTTCCTGATTCATCGTCATAAGGGCCCCCATGACTCTCGATGAAATGCTCGAAAAAGAGACCATTAAAGAAATCCGCATAAAATACTCGCACTACTTTGACGGCAAACTGATCGATGATCTGGCGGACCTGTTTACCGAGGATGCTATCTGCGAATTTGGCCCGGATTACGGCGGGGATTGGGTCGGCAAAGAGCAGATCAGGGAAAATTTTGCCACCTATGCGGAACGGGAAGGCCCTCCTTTTGGTGTGCTTCATTCAGTCACCAATCCGCTCATCACACTGATCGACGCTACCACGGCGAATGGCCGCTGGTATCTGCACGATTTAAATACCCAGGAAGGCGTGGAAAACCCCCTTATTCTGTATGGGATCTACGACGACATTTACAAAAAGGTATTCGGCCAATGGCTGATCTACCGAACAAAAATCGATTTCCTCTGGCCAAAAAGGCACTATTCTGGCTTCCGCGAATTCTGATTTCAATCTGGAGAGACTATGAGCAGTGTTGAGAGTTTTATCGAAGAACTCGCCGAAATCAATGACAATGATTTTGCGTCCGCGAAGGATTTCCCTTTGATGCCTGAGGGCGAAGCCTTCGATATGGGCAAAGCAGAGGACGGAACACCCTTGATCGACCCGCGCATTTTCGATTCACAGGAATTTTTCAGAAACCCTTATCCTTATTACCGAATATTGCGCGATCACTATCCCGTTTTTCATGACAAGTTACACAATTGTTATTGGGTTACACGGTACGACGATATTACCGAGTGTTACTTCGATGACGAGGGTTTTAACACTATTCCCAAAGGCTCATCCAGCGGTGTGCTCGGTAACACGCAGCTCGAACTATCTGGTGTCGAACACCGCCGTCGTCGCAACCTGTATGGCCAGCATCTGGTAGGTCAGTCATTGAAAAACCGGGTTCCGGCTATCGAACGACTGGCTGATGAGATGATAGATGATTGGGATAAACTCGCCGCCAGTGGTTCAGATTTCGTCAGTGATCAAAACGGTACCCGAACCATTGAGCTGTCCACAGTCTTTGCCAATGAATTTCCCGTACGCGTTGTGTGTGAGGTATTGGGTTTCCCGAAAGAAGCCCAGACGCAGTTTTATTACTGGTACAACTCGATGATGAGCGGCCTGGGCGGTTCTGATACCCACAAGCAAGGTGTAGAGGCGAGACAGGACCTGGAAGACTACGTCGCCGGAATCGTTGAACAACGCCGCGTCAAGCCAACATTTCTGTATGACTCCGAAGGGAAACTGATTGGCAAGGACATCATTACCAAACTGTGTGAAACACGAGTCGATGGTGATTTTCTATCAACAGAAGAAATCACTTCAAATATTGCCCTGATAGTCGCTGCCGGTGGCGAGACGACTCGCGGCGCCATCATGAATATGTGGACATTGTTGCTAAGGCACCCGGACCAGTTCGCTGCTGTTGTTGCAAACGATGACAACTGGGACAGGGCATTTCATGAAACACTGAGGCATTCTTCTTCAATCGGCGGCCAACCGAGGCACAACACTTTCGATGTAGAAATGCACGGCGTGAAGGTACCGGCCGGTTCGCTGATGCAAATGGTGGACTTCGCCGCCAATCACGACGAAAGAATCTTTAAAGACCCTGAAACCTTCAATATTTTTCGCGATGATCTTTACTCGGGAAAGTTGTTGCGGTCTGGCTACCGAAAGGAAGGTAGATGTAGTCACATGGCTTTTGGGGTGGGTCCCCACCTGTGTCCTGGCGCATGGATTTCGCACCAGGAAGCCGTTGTCGGCGCAAGGATTCTCCTGGGACGCATGAAGAACCCGCGCATCAACGAAGACAAGATGCCAAAAGATATCGACGGAACCAGCCCCGCACCGATGGGGATTGTTTCCGTACGCCAGCTCTGGCTCGACTACGACCTCGCGTAACACTCAGGGACAATCAATGGCTTCAGTAATCAAAAACGAACCCTTTGCAGGTCGCAATGGTGTCGTTATTTCAAAACGTCCGATTCGAAACGAGGGGTCACCGGAATATCGTACCTATGAAGTACACCAGCGAGAACGTGTCGGTGAAAGCACAGAGAAAATAAAACCGGCACAGTTGATTTCCGAAGCCTATCGACAAAATCCCTATCCGCTTTTAGAAATCTTGCGTGAAAACTACCCCTGTTACCGGGACTGGTTATCCAATAGCTACTGGATCACGCCTTACAACGAAGTCACTTCAATTTTTACTGATGAGGCTAATTTCGAAACCCGTCCGAAAACCTGGTACTACGGACTTGATTACCTCGGCCGAGACCTCGGCCAAGAACCAGGTGTACTGGAGGCAGAAGAAAGACTGATCGATGCTCAGGGCAAATTGGTCGCCGCGGAAATATCCGGGGCACTGGCATCCAAAACCAGCGGAGATCTGGCAACAGAATTTGCCGCGCAGTATTCTATTCAGCTCCTTATGACTACGCTCGCTATCCCTGAAGAAGACACCGGTAGATTCGCATCAATCTTTTGGCGCATGCAACGAGGCACTTCCTGGAATCCGCAATTGCAGCAGGAAGGCAGAAAAGCCATTAATGCGCTGATCAGCTATCTGGACCCTATCGTCACGCAACGAACTTCACAGCCGGGTGATGACCTGATCTCGGCAATGATCCAGGTGGATTCACAGGTAACGGTGCAGGACGTAGTCGTTACCCTGCTTGAGAGAGACCATGAGACCCTGCAGGGAGCGCTGGCCAATATGTGGTTCCTGCTACTCACTCACCCAGGCGAATTTGAGAAAGCCTGCTCCGAAAAACGATTGATGAAACTTGCTTACATGGAAACACTGCGGCATTCGACCCCGGTCCTCTCAGCACATCGTTTTGCCCGTAACGAGGTGGAACGATATGGTCGACTCATTCCGAAAGGATCAAGACTGGTCTGTTCAGCGGCCGCAGCGAACAGGGACCCGCGGATATTCAAAAACCCTGATACCTTTATTGTTGATCGCAAGGACATGTGCCAGAGGGAACCAAGGGGCCAGTACAGAGCCGATGGCCTGGCCACCGGCATCGCCTTTGGACTGGGCAAACCTTCATTACAACCGGCCGTCCCTGAAGACCAGCCAAGATCACATTACGCCATTGCACGCGATACAGCTGTGACAGCATCACAAATCCTGTTGCAGCACATCGAAAATATCGAATTGATCGATGAACCTCATTTGTCATCCCTTACGGTCGGTGAAATGCACACCTGCTGGAAATTGCCTGTGACATTTAAGGCCAAATAGGATCATCATCTACTGACAAAAATCGGAAAAGAGGAACCACATCATGTCTGAAGCAGTGCAAGACCTGGGTCCAGATATTGATCCACGAATATTCGACAGCGAAGAATTCCAGAAGGATCCTTTTCCCGTCTATAAGGCACTACGCGACCACCATCCAATTTTTCATGATCGATTTCATAATCGCTGGATTATTTCACGCTACTGGGACGTCGATGGCGCATTCCAGGATAGCGATAGTTTTGATCGGGCGATGTATAAACCTGACGGCCCCTACGATTTTGGCTCACGCCACATCTTTGGTCCAAATATTCTGGAGTACGGCAACAGTGATGAGCATCGGCGATTAAGAAATATTACGGCTGGTCAATTCATCGGCCAGAAGTTGCAAGATTTTATTCCCATGATTCACCAGATCTCTGATGAGGTTATCGATCAATTTATTGATGATGGTGAAGTGGAACTCGTCAAGCAATTCGCAAGCCAGGTACCCATCCGGGTTATTTCAAACATGCTGGGTTTTCCAAGAGAAGATGAAGACACTTTTGTTGAGTGGTATCAATTACTGATTGCCGGGCTCGGTTTCGGCGGTGAACATCTTGAGCGCGGACTTCAGGCACGAAATGATATGTGGGATTACATCGATCCCATGATCACGGAACGCACCAAAAACCCGGGTGAAGATCTATTGTCGCGACTCTGTGTGGCTGAACTTGCAGGTAGTCGCATGTCGCGGGAGGAAGTAAAAGGATTCGTGGCCCTGCTCCTGGCAGCTGGCGGCGACACCACAGAAAAAGCCATCGCCAACATGTGGTATCACCTGTTGTACACACGACCGGATCAGTTGCAGGATGTCGTTGATAACGCTGATCTCTGGGAAAATGTGTTTACAGAAATGATGCGCTACGACCCGGTTGTGCATGCTCAGTTTCGTTACACCACCCGGGAAATTCCTATCCACAACGACGTTATCCCGGAGCGCGCCGGAGTCATCTTGTACCTTGGTGCCGGTAATCGCGATGAACGTGCTTTTAATGATCCCGACACGTTCGACATTCATCGTGACGATTTACATATGGGGCGAGAAAATCGATCCGGGCGCTATAAAGACAAGAAGAATGGACACCTGGGGTTCGGAATCGGCCAGCATTTCTGCATGGGTTACTCCATGGCTAGGCAAGAGTCAGCTATAGCCTGCTCAAAATTAGCGGCACGTATCAAGAAACCAAAAGTCAAATTTGGCGAACATCCCGGCATTTCATCACCGTCAATCGATTCAGGCGGATTTCGATCTCCCGATGAACTCTGGATGGAGTTTGGCCAATGAAAGTGAAAATCGACAAAGATAAATGTTATATGTCAGGTGAGTGTTACTACAATCATCCCGAGTTATTCGAAATGGGCGAAGATGGCTACCCCGTCGTGCTTGTGGATGACATCAATGACGATGCCATGCGCAAGCACGCAGATGAAGCCATTGAAGTATGTCCTGCCGTTGCCATCAGTATTGAAACCTAGCACAACAAACGGTTAAGCCAATCCATCATCAGTCAGGACTAATTTTATGGAAATGCGACTCCTGGGCCGTACCGGCGTTTCAGTCAGCAAGTATTGTTTCGGCGCTGGCATGTTCGGTTACTTCGGCAACACAGACGAAAAAGAATGCTTCCGCATGGTGGACCGGGCTATTGACGCGGGCATTAATTATTTCGATACCTCCGATGTTTACTCTCATGGGGAATCAGAAACCATTCTTGGCAAAGCCTTAAAAGGCAAACGCGATGACATCATTCTGGCAACAAAGTTTTCATTGCCAATGGACAGCAATCCGAACCACAGGGGCAATTCGCGGCGCTGGATCATGGAGGAGGTGGAGAACAGCCTTCGGCGACTAAACACAGACTATATTGATCTCTACCAGGTTCACAGGCCGGATGTGACGGTNGATATCGATGAGACGCTGGGAGCCCTCTCCGATCTTGTCCACCAGGGCAAGGTCCGTATGATTGGTAGTTCAACCTTTCCCGCAGAACAGATTGTCGAAGCCCAGTGGTGCTCCGCGAAAAATGGGAGAGAGCGTTTTCGAACAGAACAACCACCCTATTCCATTTTTGCCCGCCGTATCGAAGCAGACATCCTGCCCACCTGCCAACGCCACGATCTGGGTGTTGTCGTGTGGAGTCCTCTCAGTCAGGGTTGGCTAACCGGAAAGTGGCGTCATGGCCAGAAACCAAACGACACTCAACGGCAAAAGCTTCAACCGCATCTTTACGAGATGGATCGCCCGGATAATCAACGTAAACTCGATCTGATTGATCAACTTGATGATATCGCCCAGAAGTCAAACACGACGCTCATGCATATGGCAATCGCCTTTGTCTGCGCTCATCCCGCTGTCACCTCAGCCATTATTGGTCCTCGAACCATGGATCAGCTGGAAGGACTACTCGATGGCGCTGAAGTAGTGCTTGGCGATGAGACACTCGATAGCATCGATGAACTTATTCCACCGGGGACCAATGTCAGCCATGACGACGATGGATATGTTGCTCCCGAGATTGCTGACAAGTCGCTGCGACGTCGTCAGAGAAACACTGAGATTCATGAGGCTGCCCGCGAAACCGTTAGCAATATCGAAGCCTATCGCGAGCAACAAGAGAAAAAATAAACTTCACCCCTTTATCTATAATTCCAGAATGTGAGGACCACTCAAGGAGAGAAACAATGGCCCTTTTCCCGATTTTTCAGCACGCATACTTTGTCAATGATGTAGAAGAAGCAGCACACAAATGGCATCGATTATATGGCGCAGGTCCATTCGTCCTGGTGCCACATCATAGGACCGATAAATTTCAGTACAGGGACACTCAACAGGAAGCGGATGTTTCCTATGCATTTGGATATCTGGGGGACAACCAGATTCAATTTATCCAACAACACGACGACACGCCGTCAATATACCGCGACATGTACCAGGCCGGTGAAGAGGGATTCCATCATGCTGGCTGTCTGGTCAACGATTTCGCAGCAGCACGCCAGCGAATGTTAGACCTTGGCTTTACCAACGCCTGCGAACTCTGGGCTGATAATGTCAATGCTGCGTATTTTGACACTCGTGAAGTCAATGGTGGTTTTACCGAGATTCACGGTGACCCGGTCCATATACTGGGCACCTTTGCTACCTGGAAACGAGCCCACCAAAATCTCAAGCCCGGCGACAGCCCGATATTGATTTCGGAAACACCTTTCCCGGACGGGCGGGACCCTGACTACCTGTAGGNCGAGGGTTATGTAGTCGCCGGTAGTCGCCCCTCAATATAGTCGTCAACAAGCTCGTGAAAACGGCGAACCCGTTTTTCCTGGTTCGAGAGATAAACACCCTTGAAACCACGCGAGCGGAAACCCCGCTGTTGGGTGACAAACACGGAAATGTCGTCTTCGATACCCGGGCCAATGGAATCGTCAGGGAAATTCAGCCATTTTCTCTCTACATCAGGTATGACGCCAGTACCCAATGTGCCTGTCGGCTGCGCGGCTTCCACCGATGCAGGGCTCGAATACCACCAGTTATCAAATACGCACTGTTCTGGGTCCGAGCGGTGCGGACGTGCCCGCAGAAAATGGAATCCATCAGCCCAAAGTGATACGGCAAAATTGGGGAAAAGCGTGTAGTGGAATGCGTCGGTAAACTGTTCATCTGGAATCTTGTCGTAATGGGTGTAACCACGATCAGGTCCCAATTTGCGTTGTGCCTGCTGCAGCGCTTCCCGGGTAGCCTCTGGTTCGCCCTTGAAATCCGCTGGATCCAGCTCCCAGTATCGTAGCTGGCTGGCCAGGGGTTCCTGGATATTGCCTTCTTTATCGGTCTGACCGACACCAAAGCCGCCTTTCATGACCATGCGATTGTGGCCCTCATCGGATAAATCAAACTGTGTTTCTTTGAAATAGGTATCGATATTTCCACGAATCGCTTTGCGATCGGTATCCGGTGTTGCGCCCTGATGAACAGTCGGCACGTGGTAGGACTCGTTAAAATTGTCCAGCACTATTTTCCAGTTACAGGGTAATTTCATGGAATTCGCTGAGGTGCGTGTCCAGGTGTGAACGTCACGATCATTCCAGTCATCCCAGATCGGTCCGAGAAAGCCTTTTAAACTCCCACAGTTCGGATCCATATTGACCCAGATAAAACCTGCAAAGGTTTCACAGGCTAATTGCGCAAGTCTCAGCTTTCCACACGGATTGCCATCAGGGAAATCTTCCTTGTCTGGTGCAAAGTTGAGTTCACCATCCGGGGTATATGCCCAGCTGTGATACTTGCAAACAAATCGACTGAGCACATGACCCTTCTCACTATCAACAAGGGGATTGCCACGATGCTGACAGACGTTGTAGAAAGCCTTTACACCGTTGTCCTTCTGGCGAACCATGAGTATCTCCTCACGTCCTACCTCTTCCATTTGCCAGTCACCGGGCTTTGGTAACTCCGACTCCCTGCCAAGCAGCAACCAGACTTTCGTCCACATGCCTTCCCATTCCTTGTCGAAGAACTCACGCGACGTGTAACGATAGCCCGGAATCGAATGATCGCCGGTTTTCTGCTCTGGCCAACTCTCTATCACTCTAAGTTGATCGGACATGGTATTTTCTCCACTGATTTGCAGATTAATAATATGAACTATGACCTAGTGTCCCCGCGGCCTCAAGTTATGATGCATATAAACCGCGATGATATGCGTCCTCAAATCACAACTCAACTGGTATCCTGTTTCGCGAGGCCAGGTTTGATTTTCAGGGCCATTGACGTCAAAGTCACCTCTCAATCTGATGGAGAACACCATGCCTAGAATCGAAGAAACCGGCGAAATGGAAGGCTTCGCCGGCATCTATGCTCATTGCCCGGATCAGTTGCAGGGATTCATGTATCGCTATGGGTTACTCTGGTCGCACAGCCGACTGGACCCGGTTCTTAAAGACCTGGTGCGCCTCAAATCAGCAAACCTGAACGGCTGTCTTTTTTGAATTCCTGCACGATCTTCTGCGGCGCAGGAGAATGGCATGGACGAGGCGATGATCGAAAAAATGAAAGATCACCAAAACTCCGATCTGAACGATCGAACAAAAGCAGCACTGGATCTGACTGAAGACTTCATCATGAATCACGCTAACGGCGTTGATGATGCTTACATGGNTCGACTCAAGGAACACTTCTCGGATGCAGAAGTGGTCGAACTCACCATCGCCATCGGCATCTGGGACTCAGTTCACAAGTTCAATAATGTATTCGATATTCATCCCCCGGTTGAGGATGGCACCTTCACAACGGACCCGCCTGATGTACCCGATGCCATGCAGCAGCACATTATTGATCCTGGAAACAAGTACTAGCGACTCAGCTGATCCGGCTAACTTTTCAAGGCTGCTGCAACTACCCACCGGACTGACTGAGTGTTGAATCCCGTACCGGGGTCAACACCGTCCAACCGGCTAATTTGTTTCGAAACGTTTTACCGCAAGCTGACCTGCCAATGCAGCAAGTGTGGTTTCAGCCATCAACTGGTAGCCAGCGCTATTTGGGTGAAGGCCGTCAGCGGTCATATCCACGCGCATAAATAGTAGGGTCAACGGGATCGCGTAACGCTGCATCAAAGTCAACCACGATGTCGAAGGCACCGCTGGTTCGGATCCATTCGTTCACGGCCTGTCGTTTTGCTTCCATCGTTTCCCCTGAATAACCTGGAAGAAAGCTCCCCCGGAAGGTGACAAAGTTCCGCCAATGGTGACAAGTCCCCGCGCCTTCGCACGAGCAGCGATTTGCTGAAGTCCGCTTATGATCGTCTCGGCTGAAGTTACCGGTACGGGTATCCCCAGGATATTTAACAGCACAGGCAGGCCGATATCGTTGATGCCCCAATGACGATCACATGGGTGACCCCTGTTTGTGACAGTACATCGCGATCAAGTCTTGCCTGGGCATTGACGCCGAGTAAATCACTGACTACCTGGTTGCCTGAAATACCGAGGTTAATTACCCCAGCCGCCTGGTCACTACCGATGATGGCTTCGGCATTCGCCATAGCTGGGAGCAGTGAGGTAAGAACAAATATAAGTAGCAAAATCTTGGGTGCTCTGCGGATTTTCACTTTTCCACCTTATTTTTAGAGTAGATTTTGTTACACATAATTTCTGTGTTAGTCGAACCTCATGCCGAACTCAAAACCCCACAATAGCGGTGCGCCGTACTGTGAGAAGTTCCACAAACCCCCAACCGAGTTCGCTGATACCCGATATTCCTCATCCAGAAGGTTCTTCCCGAACAGGGTCGCGTAGTACTTCCCGTCTGGATCAGTGTAGGTGATATTAAGATCCACCAGCGTCCTGGATTCCAATTGCGTATAGGTTGGATGTCTAGCGACAGAACCAGCAAACTTCGGATTCGTACCACCCGCAGCATTGGGATCGAATGGGCTCATCTCAGCATCGTCCTGATAGTGTNCTGACAGATAGTAGGTAATCGTCGCACCGCTGCTCAAGGACTGAACGTAGGTTGCCTGTGCACCCACTTGCAATTCCGATGCAAAAGGAACATCCAGGCTGGTCAAATCCAATCCTTCAAATGAGAACTCGTCGTACTCAGCATCCAGATAACCGAGGGAAGCCTTAATGGTCAGGTTGTCAGTCGCGAGCCAGGTTGTTTCGATTTCAATCCCCTGGGCGGTCGACTCTCCGGCATTAAGTGTAATGGTTTCCTGGCCTTCGATACCGCTGATAGGGTCAGTAAATTTAAAAACCTGGTTACGCTGCAAATCTTCAAACTCCGTGTAAAAAACGGAGGCGTTAAATCGTAACGAACCATCTAGCAAGTCACCCTTGAAACCAACCTCAAAGTTGGTATTCGTTTCCGGGTCATAGGGAATACAGGTCGTAACCTGAGAACAGGTTTCGCTGAATCCGCCAGAGAGAAAACCCGTGGCTATACTTGCATACAACAAATAGTCACTGTCCGTTTTGTAATCCACCACAACACGCCACGTGGTCTCTGTCCACTCCTCACCGGTATCAACGAGTGTGGCAAATGCAGAGACAGGCGCCGTATTGTGACGCGGATCAATCTGCGAAGCTGAAATTCCAGCACGACTCACCCTGGTAGATCCCGCATCGATACAATTGCCATCAGCATCCGTCAGCGCATCTACTGGTTCAGTGTATTGATTACAGGGTCCGCCCGCACCAATGGGCCGATAGAGATCCTTCTCATCTTTGGTGTGGCGAGCGCCGATCGTCAGACTCCACTGATCATTGAGCTGGTAGGTTCCGTCGGCGAAAAAGGCAGTTGACTCTCGCTCCTGGGTGAGCCAGCCATTGCCAGGGTCACCAGTAATACCTCGATAGTCAAACGTGAGCAGCGACACGAAGCCGACGGTCGCCCAGGAACGAAATTCCAGATCATCAGTAAGATAGATCCCGCCCACTACGAAATTAAACGGTCCATCAAATTCCGAGATTAATCGGACTTCCACCTGAACCTGTTCACGTTCCAGGTTTCGGGTCGCATCGAATAGAGAAAGAAAAGCCTCACCTGTATAGGTACTCGGCAATGTTTCCTCCTGTTCACGGTAACCTGTGATGGCTTTAATGGTGTAGTTATCCATCGTATAAGATAGGTTCATGTAGTAACCATCGACATCCACTACGTGACCATTAAGAAGGTCGAGTCCCGCACCCTGCTGGGTCATACCGGTACTAAATGGATCACTGTGACCTGCCTCATGAATACCTGGAAATCCAAGTAGCGGCAACAAGAAACCCTCACCAGCCGGGGACTCGTTGATAGCAGCCGGTGAATCGGAGCGATCACGAACAACTTCCCAAATAAAATACGCTTCGAAGTTGTCATTCGGCTGCCAGAGTAATTTGGACTTGGCTGCGAAGACATCCTTCCCCGCAAGGTTTTCACCGCCGCCGACAGTTGCTGTATCAATGGGAATATCTGCTTCGGTGATCCCAAACAGTCCATTGTAAATTGAGTTCGGGTAGGTTGCGGTATCCTTGTCGTTAAAGTAGAAGCCATCTTCCTCGGTTTGCGAACCGGCAAATCTGAACGCCAATTCACCTGGAATCAGTGGAATATCGACTGCGACCTGGATCCTGTAATTATCTGAATCACTGCCGTAAGTGCTGGCAGATACATTAATACTGCCACCAAACTCTTCCATATCCGGGCGCTTGGACGTTATCGCAATCACACCGCCGGTGCTGTTCTTGCCAAACAGTGTGCCCTGAGGACCCCGATATATTTCGATCTGCTCAAGGTCGAACAGTTCGACGAACTGGGACTGTACGTGGCCGAGTGCAAATTCGTCAATGAGAATCGAGACACTGGGGTCCTGGGTGGTAAGAATGGATATCGACCCCGTGCCACGAATACCACCTGACAGTGCATTGAAACCTGTCTGAATCGTCAGGTTTACGTTAGGCGACAAGTCACTCACCGCCCGAATGTCATTGCCATAGGTTCTGGCAATATCGTTTGCAGTTAACGTTGAAACTGAAATTGGTGTGTCTTGCTGTGAGATGGCACGCTTGGTGCCTGTAACGATAATTTCTTCGAGCACCCTTTCTTCGGCACTCAAAAAAGTACTATAAGTAAGTAAAAAGGTTAAGAATGTGTACCCAATATTTCGAAACGCTGTTATTCGCATTACCTGTTCCCCCTCACGTTATTATGAAATAGAAACTTCGATCGGCTATACGTCATAACGCATGACT
>JGI26061J44794_1000144_pt1 | contig 33355 bp, 34 predicted proteins | sample MarorgKNORR_S2LV_5_FD_44794 | JGI IMG/M metagenome (IMG submission 44794) | reverse complement strand
CATAAGGCTCATCTCTTTTAGCTGACTCTCCTTCTCTCCAATTCTTAAATTCAGCTATGTCTCTCGTATTAATTTTATGAATTGGTTTCTTGTCGTATGGAGGTCGAGAGAAAAAAGGACTTAATACATTATCTAAAGCTGAGTTAATGGTGCTCAGGCTCCCTTTATTCCACAAGCCGTTCCCACCATCTATATCTTTTGATTTTTTGTAGGCAGGAGTTTTTCCAGTCGTGAGGAGTTCTTGATTGGCTAGCGTCTTTTCGCTGGCATATTCTTGAAATTGAATTGCGAAATCTAAAAGCGAAGGCTCTTCAGAAGGCAACCCATCGTCAAATCTACGTCTTATATTTTCTGCTAATTCCTTGCCCTTATTATAGGCTTCATTTTCTGATTTACGGTCATCTGGTTTGTAAGGCATCTTGAGAGAACGAACAACTTGCTTCTTTTCTGGCAAATTGAGTCTTAAAGCCCAAGTTAGCTTATCGTTATGTGCGCGAACGAAGATGTACGCATTAGACGTACCCAACTCTATTGGAGGAACTTTTGTGTATCTGGACGGCATAAATTGGTCTATCTTGTGTCCTACTTGTGTCCCATGCCGGCCCAAGATAGACTAATTTAAGGCTAATTTCAACCGTGTCCTACTCCGTGTCCTACGATATTTGCTGTTTTTTTGACCAATTTTGTTTGAAGGGGTAGTAATAATGGTGCCCCGAAGAGGATTCGAACCTCTGACCTGCCCCTTAGGAGGGGGCCGCGCTATCCAGCTGTGCCACCGGGGCATATACGACAGCGGCGAAGTATATCATGACGTCCATTAGCTTCAGTATTATTACAGACCAGAACCGGGAGTTATGTTAGCGTTTCGTTTTTGGCGCTACGTCAGTTGGGAATCAGGTTTATGCAGGACATGCAATGGAGCTGCCTGGAATTCGGCAGCTTGTCTGGGGAGCTTCTCTACGCTGTCTTGCAACTGCGGACAGCTGTGTTCGTAATTGAGCAGAACTGCGCTTATCAGGACATGGATGGCTATGACCAGGCGGCAGTGCACGTGACGGGACATCTCGATGGCAAACTTGTCTGTTATGCGCGGCTGCTGCCCCCTGGCTCGAAGTACGCCGGTGCCAACATCGGCCGGGTCATCACCGCAATGAAATTCCGGGGCGGTGGCTATGGCCGCCAGTTGATGAGCGTCGCCATCAAATATTGTCACCAACATTTCTCGGGTGAAGCCATCACCCTGTCAGCGCAGCAGCAGCTGGAGGATTTTTATCTGTCTATGGGGTTTGTTACCGTTTCCGAGCCCTATATGGAAGACGGCATTCCCCATATTGAAATGCTGATGAATTGGCCAGGATAAGGCTCGACCTCCAAACCGCCGGCAAAATATGAAGCAGCCTAGGACTGCGCTGTTAGGCGCACCGCAGCATCGTACTGCGCCAGGGTGGAGGGTTTGGTTTCCGGTCGCAGCAGACTAATGCCGACGATGGCGAGGGATGACAGCAGAAAACCCGGCACGATTTCGTACAGATCGAATATGCCGCCACTGAGATTCGACCAGATCACAACGGTAATTGCACCCAGTAACATACCGACAACCGCCGACAGTGCCGTCATTTTCCGCCAGAACAGGGAAAACACGATCAGCGGGCCGAAGGCGGCACCGAACCCGGCCCAGGCATAACTCACGAGGTCCAGCACCCGGCTGTCGCGATCGCTGGCAATCAGCAATGCCACCAAGGCAATGATCACCACGGCTCCTCGACTAACCGCCAACAGCTCTGCGTCTGATGCCCCCGGCCGGACGAACACCCGATAAAAATCTTCGCTGATTACACTCGATGAAACCAGTAGCTGGGAGTCGATCGTGGACATGATTGCAGACAAGATCGCGGCGGTAATAACGCCGGCCACCCACGGATTAAAGAGGCTCTGACTCAGAGTGATGAAGACTGTTTCCGGATTCACCAGAGGTGCATCCGCAAAATAGGCGATGCCCGCCAGGCCCGTCGCGACCGATCCCAGTAACACGAAAATCATCCAGAGCATGGCGATACGGCGCGCCGACACCAGTTTCGCCGGCGACTCTGCCGCCATGAAGCGGGCCAATATATGGGGTTGGCCCACGTAGCCCAGACCCCAGGCCATGAGTGAAACGAAGCCCAACAGTGTCAACCCGCTGAACAAAGAGGTACTGCCGGGACTCACGGCGCGCATCTGCTCGGCCAGGGCCGACACCCCACCGGCGTCGCTGATCACCGCCGCCGGGGCAATGATGATTGCCGCCAGCATCAATATGGCCTGGAAGGCGTCGGTCCACACCACCGCGAGGAATCCACCGACGAAGGTATAGCCGACAATGATAAACGCCCCGGCAAGCAATGCGGTGGAGTATTCCATACCAAAACTATTTTCAAAGAGTATGGCACCACCGACAAGCCCGGATGCGGTATAAAAAGTAAAAAACAGCAAGATCACAAACGACGATGAGACTCGAAGGATTCGGGTCTTATCGTCGAATCGATTCTCGAAGTAGTCAGGCAGGGTCAATGAATCGCTTGCATGGGCACTGAAAACCCGCAGCGGTTTGGCGACAAAATACCAGTTGCAGTAGGCCCCGATAATCAGTCCTATACCGATCCAGATCTCGCTGATTCCGGACAGGTAAATAGCGCCAGGCAGCCCCAGTAAGAGCCAGCCACTCATATCCGATGCACCGACGCTAAGAGCCGTCACCACCGGACCCAGCTTCCTGCCGCCGAGGATATAATCTCCCAGATTATGCGTACGCTTGTAGGCTTTAACACCCACATACAGGATGAGCAGCAGATAGGCTACAAACGTCACCAGTAAGGGTGTATTGAAAGTCATTACTTAATCAGAGGCTCCCTAGGGAAGGTTCCATATAACGCGGCTGCGGGGACTATTCTGTCCGTGCCATGCTAACGCAAAGCTGGATTTATTGGGAATAATCATTCCGGTGCAGCGCCCCAGTGCAGGCACTGCCGCGAATACAGAAGCTTCGCTCCCGTCCACTGGATTTTACCGTGATGTGATATGTTCCAGCAATTGTCTCTTCAAGCTCCTTAATCATATTATTAAAGTGTTTACTTTATTATAGTAGCTTTGAAGCAACGACATTAATTAAAGTAAATACTTTGTGTATATTGCCGATAGTTTAAAGACCCAAGGATTTAGCCTGTGGAATTGTCCAGAAGCCAACAACAGATCATGCATCATCTCAAGATGCGAGGTCCACAGTCTGTAAAAATCCTTGCAAAACAGCTAGATATGACAACAATGGGGGCCCGCCAGCACCTCGCAGACCTACAGCAGAAAGCGTTTGTGAACCAGACCCGAGAAGCGAGGCAGACCCGTGGCCGGCCCGTCCATCTGTGGAAGCTTGCCAAAAAAGGGCACCAGCAGTTCCCGGATACCCATTCACAGGTGAGCCTCGAACTCATCGACGTCATCAGAAGCAGATTCGGCGAAGAAAGCCTCAATCAACTTATCGATCAGCGCAATGCGGGCATAGCGGATCACTACCAGGGGGAACTCGATGCCAGTGGCGACAAACTCGAAGACAAGATCACCCGTCTGTGCGAGTTGCGTAGCGCCGAAGGCTACATGGCAGAAGTAAGATTGCTCCCGGAAGGCTGGCTGTTGATTGAAAACCACTGCCCCATCTGTGCCGCCGCAGAATCGTGCCAGCAATTTTGTCGTTCTGAACTGGCGATGTTCCAACATTTATTCACAGGCCTTGCCGCGGTAGATCGAGTTGACTACCTGCTAGCCGGCGCGCGACGATGCGCCTACAAGATCACGCCAGGCCCTGCTGCGCCCGGGTCTGAGTGATGCGTTACAGCGGCGGCGCCTTACCGCCCGAGACAGCTGGCGAAGCCCTTAAATTTACAGCCCAGCAAAGCCAAACTCTGCTATGATGAGCGGCTGTAATACAGGCCTATAGCGGCCCGAATCAACCACTTTAAACCTCTCCATCGCCGCATAATCTGCAGGCACACAGGCAACCTTCAGTGATACGACGATGCGAAGCAATACTCTAAAAATACTCGCCGCTGCTGCCCTGCTCGCGCTCATCGCCTTGGCCGTAATGCCTAAAGTTGTCGGTGTGGGCATTGAGGACGCCACTGTTACTAATCTGGTAGACCTGCTCCCTCTCGAGGCGCGAGATCAAATCACAATCACCAACAACCGCTTTGACGGTGGTTGGTTCAGCAGTACTGCGGTGATGGATATTGCGTATTCGCCGTTGGGGGCTATGCTCGGTGCGCTGCCGATTACCGCCCAGATTATCCTCGATATTCAACATGGACCGATTCTGTTCACTCCCAATGGTCTCGAGTTTGGGCTCGCCTACGCCCAGATTATTCCGAAACTACGCAATGTCGAACTCGAATCGGCTTTGTCACAACTACCATTTGACCTTCCCAGCATCGACATAGGTCTACTCGCCGGATTCGATCAGTTCCTGCGCGTAGGCCTGGAAGTGGCACCGATAAATTACAGCGACTCCCAGGGTCACCTGTTGTTCGACGGCTTGTCTGGTAGCTTTGTGAGCCATGGGGATAACTCGGCAGAGTTCTCCCTGTCAGTGGGAAAACTTGAGGCGCAGGAGAATGGTTCCACCATAGGCTTTACCTTGTCAGGCATAGAGTTGACCAGTAGGACCAGCCAGTTAAATGACGTGCTGGCGCCGAGCAGTGCTATCCTGACTATTCCCCGAATCACCAGCGACACCCCCTATCCTTTCACCGTCGATGGCATTTTAGTGGAGTCTCGCCTGCAGACCTCGACGTCAGGGGCGGCCCTAACCGATATATACCAGCGCCTGGAGGTCGCCAGTATCGACAGTGAATTTCCTCTCAAGTCAATTTCGTGGACCAGCGAAATCAATGAGATTCAAAATGATTTGTTCCAGCGTTACTACGACTTACTGACAAACCTGCAGACTCAAATCAGTTTCCCTTCCAGCCCTGACACCGCCGGCACCCAAATGAATCGGCTCAGCCAGGAACTGATGCTGGTGCTGGTGCAGAATCGACTGGTGTTCAATAATCGAATTGCAGCCAATGCCTACGATGGAGATCACAGCTTCGATCTCAGCATCAGCTGGAACGGTCTCCCCGAACTCGACAGCATTACTGGTCTCAATATGCGTACGGCGATCGACGCCCTCACCGTGAAACTGGACCTATCCCTCGATCTGGCAGCAATCATGAGAAGCCCCGCTGCCGAAATGGTCGACCCCTACGTACAGCAGCAATACATCAGGATCGACAACGGCAGAATACTATTGAATGGCTCTGTCGAAGATGGCGAGCTTGTACTCAACGGGGAGCATTCCCCTGGATCAATTATTTTAGCGCGCCTCGGCGACGCTCCTCTATCACCACAATGTCATTAACTTCATCCCAGCGAGATCGTAAGCTCAAGCAGACAGATTCACCACCGAAGCTGTATGCCCAGCCTAAATACTGGGCAGAGTGCTTTGGCACGGCACCCTATCTGCCCATGTCCCGTGAAGAGATGGATGCCCTGGGCTGGGATAGCTGCGATATCATTATCGTTACCGCAGACGCCTATGTAGATCACCCCAGTTTCGGCATGGCGGTGGTTGGCCGCGTACTCGAAGCGCAGGGCTATCGCGTGGGCATCATCTCGCAACCAAACTGGAGTGGCGCGGAGGCATTCAAGGCGCTGGGGCAGCCGAATTTATTCTTTGGCGTCACCGCCGGCAACATGGACTCCCTGATTAATCGCTTCACTGCCGACCTGCGCAAGCGTAGCGATGATGCCTACACCCCAGGCGGTGTCGCCGGCAAACGACCTGATCGTTCGGTGATTGTCTACAGCCAACGTTGTCGCGAAGCCTACTATGACACCCCCATTGTGATCGGCGGTATAGAGGCCAGTCTGCGCCGAATAGCCCAATATGACTACTGGAGCGACGCGGTGCGGCGCTCAGTTCTTATCGATTCAAACGCGGATATTCTGCTGTTCGGAAACTCCGAGCGGGCCCTGGTCGAGCTCGCCCACCGCGTCGCCGGCGGTGAGTCCATCGCGGACCTCTGGCAGCTCCGCGGCACCGCCATCGTCAAGAAAGAGCTGCCTGCGAACTGGACTGAAATCGACTCAACCAGAATCGACTGGCCGGCTAAGATTGACCAGATACCTAACCCTTACGATTTTCACAACAAGCCAGCGCAACAGCGGCAAGACACCGGCACGGAAGTCAAAGAACCCGCCTTATCAGCCGTAAGAATCATTCCCCTGCCCTTGTAACGCAAGGCTGAATTCGATCCGCGGACAAGCTATATTCGCCTGCCCTCTTTTAATAAAGTGACAAATGACCCCGCTCTGTACGCCCACGCCTCCCGCATACTGCACCAGGAAGCAAATCCCTATAACGCGAAGACGCTGGTACAGAAGCACGGCACCCAGGAGGTCTGGGTTAACCCGCCGCCAATTCCCCTGACCACCGATGAGATGGACTGGGTGTTCGATTTACCTTATCAACGCAGACCACATCCCAGTTACGGCGATGCCAGGATTCCAGCCTACGACATGATCAAGACTTCGGTGAATATCATGCGAGGTTGTTTTGGTGGTTGTACATTCTGCTCGATTACCGAGCATGAAGGCCGCATCATTCAGAGCCGCTCGGAAGCATCGGTGCTACGGGAGATTGAAAAAATACGCGACCAGGTCCCAGGCTTCACCGGCACCATCTCCGATCTCGGTGGTCCCACCGCCAACATGTACATGTTAAATTGTAAATCGCCGAAGATTCAAAAGACCTGCAAGCGATTATCCTGTGTCTATCCGAGTATCTGTCAGCACCTGAAGACGGACCATAGCGCCACCACCCAACTCTATAAAAAAGCACGGGCCGTACCCGGGATCAAACGCGTCGCCATCGCTTCTGGTTTGCGTTACGACCTGGCGCTAAAAGATCCCGAATATATCGAGGAATTGGTGACTCACCATGTTGGCGGTTACCTGAAAATCGCACCGGAGCACAGCGAGCATAAGACACTCTCGAAAATGATGAAGCCCGACATCTCCAGCTATGATGAATTTAAGCGCCTGTTCGACCAATTTTCCCGCAAGGCAGGAAAAGAACAATACTTGATACCCTACTTTATTGCCGCTCACCCAGGCTGCGATGAAGAAGATATGTTGAATCTCAGCCTCTGGATAAAGCAAAAGAATTTCCAACCGGACCAGGTACAGACGTTTTACCCATCGCCGATGTCACTGGCTACCGCGATGTATTATTCGGAAAGAAATCCACTGCAGAAGGTACGGTATAAGAGCGAGAAGTTGAGTGTTTGCAAAGAACTGAAGCAGCGACGCCTGCAGAAAGCATTCCTACGTGTTCACGATGAGAAGAACTGGCCCATGCTGAGACAGGCGCTACATAAACTGGGCAGATCGGACCTGATTGGAGACAGCGAAAGGCATTTGGTTCCAGCCGCAGGGCAAAAACACGGTCAAAAACCCAGACAGGGGGCAGGAAAGAAGAAGAAAAACAATCGCCGTGGAAAGTAATCGGGCTTGAGTATTGACGGCGAGACGGGAAGGTAAAAACTCTAGAGCACCTCACAGGCAAATTACTGTAACGTTCGTTCCTGTACTGCGGCTTCCGGGTTACTGCATTAGCTCCCCCATTGGAGTAGCTGCTTTGCACTATTTGATAGAGTAATACTAATGCAAGAACGAGTAACACTGCGGCGATAGGCCCGGCCACAGACTAGGTATTCGCTTTTAAAAAAAACCCCTTGATTCGACTCTGTGCAGGTGCCGATCGTTGTACCAGGTTCTCGAGTTCAGTCTTGCTTACAGCCCATAGGTCAGTTTCTCCCAGCCTCGCATCCACTACTAATTGACACAGGCGAGCGGCCAAGCCAGGAAAGCCTTTACTTAACTTGTAAAAAGTTGGCAGTGCTGCCGCTTCCAGCTGTAGTCCGGTCTTACCCGCCTGCTGCAGATAGAGAATCAGGAAACGATTGATCGTGTCCGCATCCATGGGCTGAAGATAAAACCGGTGGGATACCTGCAACAACAATTGCCGGAATTGTTTCTCGCGCCGCAGACGTTGTTCCAGTGCTGGCTCTGCGCACAGTACGATATTCAGGATTCGCTTCATGTTGACCTGAATTTCGGTCAGACGATAAATTTCCTTCAGGGTACTATCATCGAGGCGATGGGCATCATCGAATATCAGGATGATGGGTTTTCTACCCCCTGCCTCCTCAGCCGTGACCTTGTCTTCGAGCAGCCTGAAAAAATTGTGAGCGTCGGGTAAATCCAGTCCCCGGGCGAGCAAGGAACGGAGCATCTCTGGCGATTCAATATCGCCATCGAAATAAACCACAGTATGGGCTTCATCAATCAGATACTCGGTTAATCTCTCACACAGACTGCTCTTGCCTGTGTGGGCGATGCCAATCAGAGTGACCAGTGCTTCTTCCTGCAGCAATGTGCTGGCCAGGCCCTGCAGAGTTTGCAAGAAAGGACCATCGTTAAAATAGAAAGTATTTTGCTGCACAAGTTCCCTAATCTTGCTGGTCTGTGGTATCCCTCAGATTAAATTCGATATTGGATAAGATGCCACGCAATATGTTCATCTCCATCACATCGATACGAATGCGGCTGAATAATCGTCGCATGCGCTGCATCAATTGCCGGGGATTATCCGGATCGTGAAAATTGATCGCGATCATCACCCTTTCCAGATGCTCGTAGAAGTGTTCTACCTGCTGCACCGTGGCTTTTTCTTGATCCCAGAACTCATCTTCGGCAGTCTCTTTAATGCCTTTACTCTCCAGTCCGGCCTTGCGCAGTTCATAGCAAATCACCATGACAGCCGCGGCCAGATTAAGTGAGGAATAGTTTTCATCTGTCGGTATTTGCACGTGAAAGTGACAAAGTTGTAGCTCATCGTTATTGAGGCCGGAGTCTTCGCGGCCGAATACCAGCGCCACCTTGTTTATTTCCGATTCTCTCACCACCTTGACGCCAAGCTGCGCCGGAGAAAGCATGGGCCAGGGGATCTTGCGGGAGCGGGCGCTGGCACCGATAACCAGGCCACAATCAGTTATCGCCGCTTCGAGACTCTCTACCACTGTGGCGTTTTCCAGGATATCCAGTGCCGATACCGCTCTGCCCACGGCGACACCGCTGGGAAAGTCTGCAGGCTGTACCAGCGTCAGCCGGGAAACTCCCATGTTCTTCATGGCGCGGGCGCAGGCGCCTATATTGCCCGGGTGTGAAGTGTTAACCAGCACCACGGTTACCTGATCGAAATTAAGCATTGCGCTTGTCTTTGTTGCGTTTCCTAGTGGGCGAATTATAGCAATATCATCGCTGCGGCGTGCCGGCTTTTATTTGCTTTGGGCGTTTCTCCTTTGTTTGCTATGATGCGACCTGCCTTGGCAAGCTGCCAATACCGTTACCCCAGTCTGAAATCTGTCTGAGCCACAGCCTCGGCCTCGGGCGGCACTTTCTTCGAACTCCTCAGGATCCAGAACCATGCACCCAATGATCAATCTTGCCTTACAGGCTGCCCGCGATGCGGCGGAAGCGATTGCTCACAGCAGTGATCGATTGGATCGGGTAAAAATTATCGACGCCAATCCGGACAAATTCATCACATCCATGGATCTCTCTGCAGACAAGACCGTGCTCTATCATCTGCAAAAAGCCCATCCCGAACACAGCTACCATTCCCGAGTTTCCGGCTTTACCGAAGGCGAAAACAAGGATGTTATATGGCTCATCGACCCCCTGATTGGTAACAAAAATTTTGCCGCCGGCCACACCCAGTTTGGCGTGTCTGTGGCCTGTCGGATCGATGGTGTAATTAAACACGGGGTTGTCATCTGCCCGCTTACACGAGAAGAGTATGTGGCATCGCGGGGAGCCGGTGCCCGCTTAAATGCACATCGCCTGCGAGTCGGCAACTCGACGGATCTCGGCAACACCCTGATTAGTTTGAATCCAGAGCACCTGCCCCAGGAGGATTTCATTAATTTTCAGCGTGAGTTACTGCGGCTCGGCGCCGTCCCGCGTATTTCTGGTTGCACCGCGATCGATATTATCCAGACTGCGACCGACCGCCTGCAGGGTGGCTGGGCTGCCACCGAAAGCGAACCAAGCCTGGCCGCCCCCAGCCTGATCTTGCAGGAGGCGGGCGGCCTACTCGCCAGCGAAGCCGGCAATCCTGACTACTCAGAGGCGGCCGAGCTGGTTTTTGCGAATCCGAAGTTATTCAAGAAATTACTGAAGCTGCGCAAACAAGCGGCTAGCTAAGGCATCGTTCAGAGGTGCCCTAATTGCAACTTTCTGTGACCGCTGAAATTTAATCGGGCAATTACGGTATATTGAGAGTATGAGAAGAGTTCAGAAGCCATGGCTCCCTGATTTTAGCTCGAGTATAGAATACCGGCTGTTGCAAGCGGTTTGCGGGCAACCCATTCATCCAGGACCGAGAAACGGGTTTTAATCGTCAATGTCCCTAAAGGCCAATAATAACCACCACAACCTGGTCGACGGATCTATTCAAAAATCACTCATCTGCATGACCACGCCGATGATAATCGGCATGCTGATGTTGTTTACATTCAGCCTCGTAGACACCTGGTTCATCAGCTTTCTCGGTACCGAATCCCTCACCGCGATCAGTTTCACATTCCCTGTTACCTTCATGGTCATGAGTCTCGCCATCGGATTGGGGATCGGGGCATCGGCGGTGATTGCCAAGTCCCTGGGCCGGTCTGAATTTGATAAAGCCAAGGAAGCGGCTACGGTCATCAGTTACATATCATTTTTGCTGGCGACAATAGTGGTCGGGCTTTGCTGGTTTTTCATGGAGGATGTGTTCGGATTGATGGGCGCCAGCGAGCAACTCATGGTGCCAATTAGGAAATACATGGTGGTGTGGTTTCCCGGCAGCGTCCTGGTGGTGTGCATAATGAGCGGAAACAGTGTGCTCAGGGCCTATGGAGACACCAAGACCCCGAGTATCCTGATGGCGGGCGCCGGCATCATCAATGCCGTCCTCGATCCCTTTCTCATCTTCGGCATCGGCCCGTTCCCCGAGTTGGGTATCCAGGGTGCAGCGTGGGCTACCGTCGTCGCCTGGACATGCGGCTTCGGCTATCTGGCCTATTTACTGGTGATCAAGCTGGAATTGGTGAGCACCACCTTTTCGAGTCGCGAGGTGATGATGTCATCGGGAAGAGACATGCTGCGAATCGGCATACCAGCGGCCGGCGCCAACATGTTAACCCCGGTCGCGGCAGGAATAATGACGGCGATTGCCGCGAGATTTGGCGATAGCACCGTGGCTGCGTTTGGCGTCGGTGCGCGACTGGAACCTATCGCTATCCTCCTGGTTCTGGCCATGTCTTCATCGCTGCCACCCCTGATCAGTCAAAACTACGGCGCGGGTCGGGCCGATCGCATCGAAGAGGCTTACCATCTATCCACTCGCTTCGTGATGGCGTGGCAGATGCTGGTTTATGTCCTGCTGGCGGCAGCGGCCCCTCTCATCGCCGGTATTTTTTCCGATGACCCGGACGTCATCGCCGGCATTAAGCTGTTTATCTGGATCATGCCGCTGGGCTATGGACTTCAGGGGGTGATTATCCTGAGCAATTCATCGCTCAACGCCTTGCACCGGCCACTGTCTGCGCTTTACCTCAGTTTTGCCCGCTTCTTCATCTTCTACGTACCACTGGCCTATGTTGGCAGCCTCTATTTTGGTCTGTTCGGGTTTTTCGGGGGCGCGGTGTGCGGCAATTTCCTGATGGCGCTGATTTCCTGGCGAACCTTCAACCGGGCGATTTCCGGCGAACATCGATTGCTGGAAAAAGCAGCGGAAAGCACCTGAATGCCAGGCCAGCCCAGATCAACTATCGGATATCTCTGCCTGTCCTTCGGCGAGCCTTAACTGCGAAACAGATTCATCACGCCTTTAAACAGTGACTTTTCCTGCTTCTGCTCCATAGGGATCTCAGGCTCGATGGATGGCTCTTGCGGTGAATCGGGTGCGCCGACGTCATCGGCGGCATCCACCAGGCTGAAGCTCTTGTCCTCAACCCTTGCAGGCTCCGCTTCCGGGGCCATGCCATCGGTATAGCTAAGGCGGTTATTCGCCTCCTGAAATGCCAGCATCTCCCGGCAAATTTCATCATATTCCTTGGCAGTCAACAATTCAGGACACTCTTTCATGTTGAGGGTGAAATGACGATCATTAGCCGCTGATAAATAATGCAATTCCTTCTTGTTCTTCAGCAGCAACCCCTCTTTCTTGGCGATGTTGTACAGGGGTGTGCCGCGCAAGGGGATGTAGGGAAAGAAGAAGAAATGCTCCGGCGCAATTTCCCGGTTCAGCCGCAGGGTCTGGCGCATATTTTCCGCAGTTTCCAGTGGCGTGCCGACGATGTTGAAGGTCAAGCGGTTAATTCCTGCNTTCTTGCAGTTCGCCGCCGCTTCCAGCACCTGCTCATTGGTCATTTTCCTGCCCAACATCTTCGCCCGGAATTCTTCATCACCGCTTTCGATACCGAACCAGATCGTGTGGCAACCGGCCTCGGCCGCGGTCTGGCAGAATTTCTCATTCATTACCTCGACCCGGGAGTTGATGGAAAATGGCAGGTGAATCTTCTCTTTGTAGATTTCGAAGAATGCCCGTACGAATTTCAGATTTGACAGGAACAGTTCGTCCCAAAATTCGAAATAGCCCACCTGGTAAAGATCACGCAACCGAATTAACTCGTCCACCATGTCTTCCGGGTCATACTTACGCAGGAACGTCTTCTTGGTCTTCCAGGTTTCTAGAAGCGGTGTATTACAACAATAGGTGCAACGATATGGACAGCCGCGACCGGTCATGACCGGCAGTACCAATATGCCTTTCGGACCGAAAATTGAGGAATTCACGTCATCGAAGCCGTCCGCCTTGGCAAACACATCGTAGTCAGGGAAAGGCAGCGCGGCGAGGTCACCGATCTGGTGCGGCTCAGTCTCGTAGACTTCGCCGTCGATCAATTTTTCCCACATGCCATCTACCGGACCTGGCTTCGTGCCCTTGAGGTGCTGCACAAGATTGCCGATCGCATATTCGCCGTCGCCGACACAAATAAAGTCCACATTCGGGTTTTCGATGGTTTGCTGCTGCGACAGCATGGCCTGGTAGCCGCCGATGACCAGAGGCAGATCCGGCATTAGCTTCTTAATCTGCTCGAAGTAGGGCTCCATGGGATACCAGTGGGGACTCATGATCGAGAAGGCGATGACGTCAGCGTCTAATGCCTGAATGGTTTTGGCATAGTTCTCGGGGGAGTATTTATCCGCATCGCGCAGAATAAGAACCGCCTCCAGGACCACGTCCACCCAGGGAAAGTCCCGTTTCAGGTAGGCCGACATACTGGCGATGGGCATGGCAATTTCATTGCCATCCGGGGAATAGAACGCGAAAACCACGCGCAGTCGCTCGCGCTTGACCGCAGCGAACCAGCGCGATTTATCCTGAGGATAAGCGGCGAGGCCCGTGCTTACGGCGATGACGTCGGCTTTGGAATTCATGAATCGGCCCTTTGTGTTGACTCTCAAACCCGGTGTCGGGGAGCCTCGAGAAGGTCTACCATTCTAATATCGACTGGAAAGCGCGAAATTATACCAGCATNCAGACCAATAATCATGGCCGAAAAACCGGGACAAGCCTTGTATAGCGTGTGCTTACTCGATCATGCCAGTAACCTGGTTTGCACTTGCCTGTGTATGCTTTATGCTTTCCCCCCCTGGCGTGTCAGTTCAGCACTTGGAACCCGCAATAATCATGAAAGCACTCGACGCTCTCCACAGCCGCATTTCCTTTCCCAAGCTTGGCGACCCGGTACCGGCGCAGGAGGTACTCGATAACATCTACAAATCTGCCTTCAGAGCCGCCGATCATGCCGTGCTCCGACCCTGGCGCTTCCTCGTTATCAGGGGAGAATCCCGGGCCAGGCTTGGCGAGCTCTTCGTGAGTGCTGCCAGCGCCGACCGACCCGATATCACCGAGGCCGAAAAGCTCAAGCTAAGAAATAAACCACTACGTGCCCCGCTCATCCTGGTGACGGTCGTCAACCCCCGGGAACACCCCAAGGTTCCTGCTTGCGAGCAAGAGCTGTCGGCGGCGGCGGCAACCCAAAACATGTTGATCGCGGCTTATGCCCAGGGGGTCGGCGCCATGTGGCGAACCGGCTCCATGGCTTATCATCCATTGGTCATGGCTGGCCTGGGCCTGGCCTCCCATGAAAAAATAATTGCTTTTGTTTATATTGGCAGTATCGATAGCGCGGCCAAGAATTTGATCGAAGCCGATCTGAAGGCCCACTTCAGGGATTGGTAAATGCAAACCCNTAGCCTGGATATTCAATGTTGGAAATGCGGCAGTGAAATTAAGAAACTGCTGCTGCCATTCTCACGTAACGAAGAATGCAACAGTTGTAACGCCGACCTGCACGCCTGCCGTGCTTGCAAGAATTACGCTGTCGATGCGGCCGATGCATGTACGGAAGAGCGCGCGGAATTCGTTGCGGAGAAGGACCGGGCGAATTTCTGCGATTATTTCGACCCCCATGCAACGGCATTTCGAAAGCAGGACGCCTCCAACGCACTGCGGGCAAGAAGCGAACTCGCCGAATTATTCGGTGAAGAGCCCCCTGCATGCGACTCCGATAAGAACCGCAACACCCCGCTGTCAGAGGCTGACGCGGCGCTGGCGAAACTCAATCGCCTGTTCGGCGATGATGACTAACAACCGAAAATGCCCAAGGATGCCTCCTCAATGCGCACGACCGTTTTTACAACACCGCTGATTACACCTCTGCTGCGGATTATCGCCATCGTGATTCTAAAGCTCACCGGATGGAAAGCCATGGGAGAGGAAATTGAGAATCCGCGCTTCGTATTAATCGCCGCCCCCCATACCAGTAACTGGGATTTCGCCCTCATGTTATTGATCGTGTTGAAGCTAAGACTTCAGCTTTACTGGATGGGAAAGGACAGCTTATTCCCCTTCGGATTCGGCTGGCTCATGCGGTGGCTGGGCGGCATCTCCATAGACCGCGCCAAGTCTCATAACGTGGTGAATGAAACCGTACGCCAGTACCGTGAGCACGAAAGCCTGGTGATTTTGATTCCTCCCGAAGGCACACGCCGCAAAGTCACCACTTGGAAATCCGGTTTCTACCACATCGCCAACAATGCCAATGTGCCCATCATGATGGGATACATTGACGCGACTACCAAGGAAGCCGGCCTTGCCGATTTTTTCCAGCCCACCGGCAATCTGAAACAGGATATGAGCGAGATTCGAGCGTTCTATAGCAAGAAAAAAGGCTTACGAGCAGAGAATAGTTGATGCATCGTCTATTGAGGAGGATTCGGCAGATTCGTAGTGCAGGGACAGCAACAGGTTTTCGAAAATATACTGGGCATATTGCTGGGTGCTGACATCGAGCAACTTGAACTTCCACGGCTTCAGATGCCATTGTTGTAATTGCGCCGTTACCTGAGCCGCCAGCAGCTCTGGATGTTCACAAGAAAATTGTCCGCTCGCCTCCCCGGCTCTAATGGTATCTATAAGAAAACCCTCGAAACGCATTTCCAGATCCAGGGTCTGTTGTTGCTGTTCCCTGGGCAGCCCTTTTAATTCCATGAAGCAAAAGTAATACCACGGATGGAGGACTTCCGTCATGTAGATCTCGCCATAGATCATCGCCCGCAAGCAATGAACGGGCTCCAGGTCCGCACTGGCAAGACCGCCGATTACCTGTTCGATGGTTTTGCGCTGAACCCCGGCGATCACCGAGGCGAGATCATTTTTGCTACCGATATACGCGTACAGGCCGCCCATACTAATGCCCGATTCCCGGCTGAGATCCCGCAGACTCATGGCCTGAAAACCCTTGGAGTTGGCAAGATGAAAAGTCGCCCGGAAGATTTTCTCCAGGTTTACGATGGCGACTCTCGGGTTTTTACCTGCATCTTGTCTTTGTGCATATCAAAGACACTGCGCCAGAAATCCTCTCCCTCCAGGGTCCAGGCCTGGCGAAAGGCATCGATACTAATCTCCTCAGGCCAGCCAGCCATATGTCCATTCCCCCCGATTGTCCGAACTGTGCCGCGTTCAGTATAGCAGCTGCCCGCCGAACTCATAGCCAGTACGAAGCGATTGCCGCGCAGCCGGCGGCGCCACAGAGAACCAGGGACAGGCGACGCAAATTGTTATCGGAGATGAGGTGTAATGTCTTCGTCGCCATCCAGTATCCTGCCAGGGTCGCCGGCATCAACGGCAAGGCGATGAGAAGATGTTGCAGCCCAAATCGACCGACTGTGGTGAGCATCGCCAAGGTCATCAGGCAACTGACGATAAAGAAGGCCGCCAAATTCGCCCGGATGTAGTCGTTTTCTTCATGCTGCATCACCAGGGCGATGGGGGGTCCGCCGATGGAGGAACTGGTGGCCATAAAACCGGACAGGACCCCGGCAGAAAACATGGCTGTCGGGGTCGGCTTGAGTACCAGCTTACTCATACTCAGGCCGACGGCGGCGAGCACGGAGATTCCCAGCCACAGGGCCAGTGCGCGTTGGTCTATCCACAACAACAAAAAACCACCGGCTATGGTACCTGGCACTCTGCCAATGATGGCAAATTTCAATTTCTGGAACGATATCGCGTTCCAGTGCTTGTAGGTAATAGCGATGGAAAGCGTCAGCGCCGAGGTGGTGATGGGTGCTGGCACATAGAGGGGATCGATGAAGAACAGCACCGGNGCCGCGATGATGGCCAGGCCGAAGCCTATGGAACTCTGCACATAGGAACCTACAAAAATCACCACGATGGCGATTGCGATTTCCATAATTAACTCAACATTTTATAGGACAGAAAAAGGCAGGACCCGATCGAAGCACTAGAGGCCGGGCGCTGGCAGCAGAAAGTCATTGTTCGGCTGCGGCCTGCTTCGCAAGTACGTTCTCGTAGCTGCCTTCATTGACAACTTCCTGAAAGCCCATCTCCGTGAGTAGTTCCAGGGCCAGGCCGGCGAAGGTACCGGAATTACCATCGTAAATATGTACTTCCTTGAACACATCATCCACGAACTGAAAAACCTTGTGGCCAATATCACCGTGATAGATGTTTATCGCCCCCTCGATGTGGCCCTGCCGAAATTCACGGGCGGGTCTCACATCGATCCACACGGTGTAATCGTTGGCCTCTGCGGCGAACGGCGCCGGGGATTGCAACACCGTAAGACAGAGAATAAAAAGAGCCATCAGCGGCCTGAACATGGGTGGCGCTCCGCAATTGAAACTTCGCGGGATAATACCTGCTATCAGCTCCCGGCGCCAATTCCTATGCCATGAGCTGGGCTTGTCACCAGGTTCCGATCATCAGCCGGGAACATCGTTGTCAAGGTGAGAAACGCCCTCCCCTCAATTTGTTGGCGGTAAGGGCAGCGGTCTTTTACAATGTGAGTAATCGAGCATAGGTAGAGAGAGGTTGTCATGAAATCACGCGCTGCTGTCGCCTTCGAAGCTGGCAAGCCCCTGGAAATTGTCGAAGTCGATCTCGAAGGTCCACGGGCGGGCGAGGTATTGATTGAAATAAAGGCGACCGGTATCTGCCATACCGATGCGTTTACGCTCTCCGGTGACGACCCGGAAGGTGCGTTCCCGGCCATACTGGGCCATGAGGGCGCAGGTATCGTGGTGGAAATCGGGGCCGGCGTGAGCTCAGTGGCGGTGGGTGATAGCGTAATCCCCCTCTACACCCCGGAATGTCGGCAGTGTGACTTCTGCCTGAATCCCAAGACCAACCTCTGTCAGTCCATTCGAACCACCCAGGGTCAGGGACTGATGCCCGACGGCAGCAGCCGCTTTTCGCTGGACGGGAAACCGATTCTTCACTACATGGGTTGTTCCACCTTCTCCAATTACACGGTGCTGCCTGAAATCGCAGTGGCCAAGATTCGAGCCGACGCGCCCTTCGACAAGGCTTGCTACATCGGTTGTGGTGTGACCACCGGCATCGGTGTGGTCGCCTTCGATGCCAAGGTCGAAGCCGGCAGCAACGTTGCTGTATTCGGATTAGGAGGCATCGGCTTGAATGTGGTACAGGGAGCGAGGATGGTCGGCGCCGACCGTATCATTGGCGTCGATATCAATGCCGAAAAAATCGACCTGGCGAGGTCATTCGGCATGACCGACTTCATCAACCCCGCCGATGTAGATGATGTATCACAGGCCATCGTCGATCTTACCGATGGTGGCGTCGATTACAGTTTCGAGTGCATCGGTAATGTCGACACCATGCGCCAGGCGCTGGAGTGCTGCCACAAGGGTTGGGGTGAGTCTTATATCATCGGCGTCGCCGGCGCCGGCCAGGAAATTTCCACCCGTCCCTTCCAGTTAGTCACCGGTCGGGTCTGGCGCGGCACCGCATTTGGCGGTGCCAGGGGGCGTACCGACGTGCCCAAAATTGTTGACTGGTATATGAGTGGGAAAATTCAGATCGACCCATTAATCACCCACACCATGCCCCTGGAAGAGATCAACAAGGCCTTCGATCTCATGCATGCCGGCGAAAGCATTCGCTCGGTTGTTATCTTCTAAGGCGGAAGCAGACGCCGGCATTGCCGGGCAGGAAACCAAATAAGCAATGACCGAAGGTGCCTAGGGGCCCTTCTTATTTTAATTATCTAATTTTGCGGGTAGCACAGACAAGACTATGAAATATCTTCACACCATGATCAGAGTAAGCAATCTGGAAGAGTCTCTGGATTTTTATTGCAACAAACTTGGCTTAAAGCAGTGTAACCGTCGAGATTTCGAAGACGGCAGATTCTCCCTGATCTTCCTGGCAGCAGAAGGAGACGAGGAGGCCCAGGTTGAACTGACCTATAACTGGGATCCGGAGGACTATGATGAAGGCCGAAACTTTGGTCACCTGGCTTACTCGGTGGCGAACATTTACGAAACCTGCCAGCGACTGATGGATGCTGGCGTCACCATCAACCGTCCGCCCAGAGATGGGCGTATGGCCTTCATCAGATCGCCGGATAATATCTCCATCGAACTGCTGCAAAGCGGGGAGGCCCTGGAGCCGATGGAACCCTGGGAGAGCATGCCCAATACCGGAAAATGGTAACGGAATTTCCCGCCGTGACTTGAGCTGACCTGGTGACTCGTTTATCATGGCGAGCCTTCAGTTTCCTACTTCCTAGATTCGTAACAAGCTAAGTCACACATACTGGATCCAACCACATGCAATTACTTGATGGTAAGTCTTGCTCTCAACAAATTCGTCAGGAAATCGCGCAAGAAGTTGATGCGATCAAGGCCTCGGGGGGACGGGTGCCCCATCTGGCGGCGGTTCTGGTGGGCAACGATGGCGCCAGCGAAAACTATGTGGCGCTCAAAGTGCGGGACTGCGCAGAGGTGGGTTTCGAGTCCACGCTGATCCGTCTGCCGGATAGCATTAGCGAGCAGGAACTGCTCGACAAGATTGCCGAGCTCAATGCCGATGACGCCATCGATGGATTTATCGTACAAGTCCCGTTGCCGCAGCACATCGACGAGAAAAAGGTTATTCTTGCCATCGATCCCAGCAAGGATGTCGATGGCTTCTGCCCCGAAAACGTCGGCAACATGACCCTGGGCCTGCCTACGTTTGTCTCGGCGACACCCAATGGCATTATGGAGTTGTTGCGGCGCTACCAGATCGAGACAGAAGGCAAGCACTGTGTGGTGCTTGGCCGTAGCAATAACGTGGGTACACCGATGGCGATACTGATGTCACGCAATGCCAATCCCGGTAATGCCACGGTAACCATCGCCCACAGCCGCACTAAAAATCTGGCCGAGTTGTGTCGCAGCGCCGATATCCTGATCGTGGCCATCGGCAAAACGGAATTCATCACCGCCGATATGGTCAAGGAAGGCGCCGTGGTTATCGACGTGGGTCAAACCCGGGTGCCAGACAACAGCAAGAAAGCCGGATATAGAAATGTTGGCGATGTAGATTTCGATAATGTTAAGGACAAATGCTCCTTTATCACTTACGTAACGGGGGGCGTCGGCCCTATGACTCGCGCGTCGCTGTTACAGAACACCCTCAAAGCCCACCACAGAAGATAGGGAACTCATCATGTTTCAATCACTTCAGGCCCTGCCCGCCGACCCCATTCTCGGACTCATGGCTAGCTACAGAGCCGACAGCAACCCACGCAAGATCGACCTTGGCATCGGCATCTACAAGGACGAACACGGCAAGACACCGGTGATGACATCGGTGAAGAAAGCCGAAAACAGCATTCTCGAATCCCAGCTCACGAAAAGTTATGTGGGCCCAACCGGCGCCGCCGATTACAACGACTCCGTGGCGGATTTACTACTCGGCAGAACCCTGATAGACAGCCTCGGCAAGCGCCGTGTCACCATACAGTCTCCCGGCGGCTGTGGCGGCCTGCGCCTGGCTGCCGAATTGATCAAGAGCGCCAATCCCGGCGCGACTGTGTGGGTGAGCGACCCTACCTGGGCCAACCACAGGCCACTGCTGGGCTCGGCCGGTCTCGGTATCGATCAATATCCCTACTATGACTATGACAGCCATAGTGTCCGCTTTGAGGAAATGCTGGCCTGCCTCGGCAACATAGAAGCCGGCGATGTGGTGATGCTGCATGGCTGCTGTCACAACCCCTGCGGTGCAGATTTATCCCAGGAACAGTGGCGACAGATCAGAGATATCTCCCTGAAGCAGGGCTTTACGGTCTTCATCGACCTGGCCTATCAAGGTCTAGGGGACGGCCTGGAAGAAGATGTGTATGGTGCCCGGCTGCTGGCCGAGTCCCTGCCGGAATTGATCGTGGTCACCTCCTGCTCAAAAAACTTTGGCCTCTACCGCGAACGCACCGGTGCTATGACGCTGATCGCCGACAGCGATGNAACGACGGCGATAGCCACCACACAGATTGCCGCCGCCGCCAGGGCGATGTATTCCATGCCACCAGATCACGGCGCCGCTGTGGTACAGCTCATCCTCAATGACGGGGCTCTGCGTAGCGAATGGGATGCGGAGTTGACCACCATGCGCAATCGCATTAATGGTTTGCGNGCACAACTGGTGAAGCAATTTAAGGCCGCGAACATGGATGAGGATTTCAGTTTTATAGAGCGAGAAAAAGGCATGTTTTCTTTTCTCGGTGTCAACGTCGATCAAGTCCAGAGTCTGGTCAACGATTACAGCATCTACCTGGTAAACTCTAGCCGCATCAATGTTGCGGGTGTCAACGACGACAACATCGACTACCTGGCATCGAGCCTGGCAGCTGTACTGACCGCTTAATCCGGCCTGTCAGAGCTCGATCGACAGCTGCTCGACACATCTTGGTTAGGCGGTTGATCTAACTCAGGCAGATCTGGATTCGAGCGCAGGCGCTATCGTTGCCGCGAACTTCCTGAGCAGGACCTCGGTAGTTTCCCAACTTATGCAGGCATCGGTAACCGATATACCATATTTAATTTCATCCAGATCATCGGGAATCGGTTGATTCCCCTCTTCCAGATTGCTCTCTAACATGAAGCCGATGATGGAGCGGTTGCCGTCGAGCAACTGTTTCGCCACGTCATCGAGTACCAGCGCTTGATTGGCCGCATCCTTGCGCGAATTGCCATGGCTGCAATCGATCATGATGTTTTCTATTAGCCCGGCTTTTCGCAAATCGCCTTCACAGGAAGCTACACTTTCCTTGTCATAGTTGGGAGACTTGCCACCTCTCAAAATNACGTGACAATGAGGATTGCCTTCGGTTCGAAAAACCGCGACCTTGCCTTCTTCGGTCACACTGATAAAGCTATTATTCGCCGAAGCAGATCGAATAGCGTTAACCGCCACCATCAATGCCCCGTCAATATTATTCTTAAATCCTATTGCCGAAGAGATTCCACTTGCCAGCTTGCGATGGGTTGGCGATTCTGTGGTGCGCGCGCCTATCGCTGTCCAACTCACCAGATCTTGCAGGTATTGTGGGGAAATGAGATCCAGCGCTTCGATTGCAATAGGCAATCCTACATCGATAATATCGAGCATCAACTGTCGACCGATACGAAGACCGTGATCGATTCTATGACTGCCATCGAGGTGGGGGTCATAGATCAGCCCTTCCCAGCCGATCGAAGTTCGAGGCTTCTCGAAGTAAACCCGCATTAGTATCACTATCTCATTGGCCAGTTCATCGGCCAGGGGTTTCAGGCGGCGGGCGTATTCCAGTGCTTCTTCGGGGTTATGAATGGAACAGGGGCCGACGATGGCGATCAGGCGCGTGTCCTTCCTATCCAGTATGCCTTTTACGTCTCGATGTCCGTTTTTGACAGTATCCAGGGCCGAACCCCGCAGACCCAGTTCATCTTTCAAGGCACCAGGCGCGGGCAGTTCTTCGTAACCGGTGATATGAAGATTATCGATTTCCTTGTCGCGATCGGTCATGAGATGGCTCTGTGATTTTCGGATGGGGGATTATGTTGGAATTGTAAGTGTAACTCAAAGCCTAATTACAGATAAAATTGAAGAATGCATCTAGTTGGAAAGGCCCGGGGCCGGTGATGGCGCGCTGGGCTCCCGACTAGTTGAAATACTTCCAGATCATCTTTCTTTTCTTTCAGACTTGGAGTTCATCTATGAATTAAGCGTGGCGTGACGGGTATGTTTCACGCGAACAATCAGGGCCGAAGGACCGTGAGCGGGGAATATGGCCGTCGCGGTGCGCGATAAAGAACACCAAACTGAGATAAAGAGGAAGTTTACTCGAGCGGCTAGTTCATGTAGATTTCGGCTCCGGATTCCTTTACAGAACTAATTATGCCATCGAGGGGCAGCACAGCGTGCCGAAAGCCAGCGAATTGAAGAAAGGCATGATCATCGATATCGAGGGTGTGCCGCACATCGTCAAGCAGTTTGAGAGCAAGAGCCCTTCTTCACGTGGAGCAGGCACGCTGTATAAAGTGCGTTTCAATAACCTGCAAACCCGGCAAAAACTGGATACGTCGTTCAAGGGTGACGATTTCCTGAAAGAGGCTGACTGCATGAGGGTGGGAGTGCAATATTCCTACCTCGATGGCGACACCTATTACTTCATGGACATGGAAGACTATAGTCAGTATGGCATTAATTCGGAACAGCTGGAGGGCCAGATCGATTATCTGGTGGAAGGGCAGGAAGGCATCGTAGCCCTGATAATGGATGACAATCTGGTGGCGATCGAACTGCCGCAGTCTGTCATCCTGACAATTGTGGACACGCCACCCGCGGTTACCGGTTCCTCGGCAACCAACCGCACCAAGACGGCGATGCTTTCCACCGGACTCGGAATCCAGGTGCCGGAATATTTAGCGCCAGGTGAAACAATAAAGATCAATACGGTGACCGCAAAGTTTATATCCAGGGCCTAAGCTCCCACCGGACCGTCCAGCTCTAGTCTGCTTCGCCAGAGGCCACCCTCTCTGCCTGACAGTTCCAGCACAGGTCGAAATTTCCCGCGTTTTCTTCTGCACAGGCACGGCACCGCCAATCTGGCTCTTCGGTTTTTGCGGTGGACTCTAGCTCCTTTATGATTTGCCCGGCGCGTATGTAATCCNGATCATTCTGTACCCAGACCTCTGGCAGACACTCGATAAACGGTATTTCTCCGGCCACGGAATAAAGCTTATCGTTCTTAACCAGCGCCTGAATGCCGTGATATTCCAGCACGTTGGCCATGTGCCAGGCCATGGGAACACTGTCGGCGGTATATACTTGTTTCATTGTGAAATATCCAGGCTAGCGATGAAGGTGTTTTAATCTTAATCCGCTGGTGTACAGCGCTGCCACGTATAGAGCCATGCCACCGAATACCAGCAGCGCCATGCGAATGACCCGGGTCATGAGATCCCAATCCAGCCACGTCAGCCAGTCACCAGAATATCTGATCAGGAAAAACGCCAGCAGCGAATTGGCCAGCAGCAACCGTAGCACCAGCAGCAACCATCCCCCGTGAAAACTGTAAACCTTCTCCCGTCTCAAACCTCGCAACAACAAGCCCGCATTCAGATATGCCGCCAGCGATGTGGCCAGCGCCAAGCCGACGTGGGCCATGCCGTTTAGATAGAACAACACGTTCATGATCATGTTGGCACAGAGGGCGATCACGCCGATCTTCACCGGCGTCCGGGTATTCTGGCGGGCGTAGAAACCTGGCGCAAATATCTTTATGGACATGAAGGCAAGAATACCGAAACTATAGGCTCGCAGGCTGCCCGCCGACTGCTCCACATCGAAGGCGGTGAAATTATCATTCTGAAACAATGTCACCAGCAACGGTTTGGCGAGGATAATCAGCGCCAGCGTCGCCGGTATGGAAACCAGGCAGATTAACTTCGTTGCCCAGTCCAGAGTTTCTGAAAATTCCTGCATCGACGACTCGGCATGCTTGCGCGACAGACTCGGCAGTACCACGATAGCCACGGCGATACCGAATGTGCCAACCGGCAATTCCATCAGCCGGTCGGAAAAGTACAACCAGGAGATACTGCCGGTAACCAGCAGCGACGCGATCATGGCATCGAGCAATAAATTAATCTGGCTTACGGACACCCCGAAAAGCGCTGGCACCATGAGCTTCTTGATTCGATCCACCCCTTCATGGAATTTTCCCAGCCGCGGCCGCGGCAGCAATTGCATGCGCGCCAACAGCGGCAGTTGAAAAAGCAATTGCGCCACACCGGCAATTAGCACGCCCCAGGCCAATGCCAGCTCGGGCACACGCAGATGGGGAGCCAACAAAAATGCACTGGCAATCAGGGAAATGTTGAGCAGAGCCGGCGTGACAGCCGGTATGGCGAAGCGTCCATAGCTATTGAGAATTGCGCTACAGAACGCCGTCATTGAAATGAGTAGCAAATAGGGGAAGGTAATGCGGAGCATTTCCACGAACAGATCGAATTTCAGCGGTTCGTCGGTAAAGCCATAGCCTATGGGTACTGCGACCAGCGGCGCCGCCACCATCATAAACGCGGTCAATAAGAAGAGAAACCCACCCAGGCTACCGGCCACGGCAGCAATTAAATTCTGTACCTCGGCCAGGGATTTGGTGCTGCGGTATTCGGAAAGCACCGGCACAAACGCCTGGTTGAATGCGCCCTCGGCAAACAGTCGACGCATGAAGTTCGGTATCTTGTTGGCGAGGAAGAAAACATCTGCCGCATCGGTGGCGCCGAAAAGCCGCGCGATAACAATGTCCCGGGCCAGGCCCAGGAAGCGAGATACCATGGTCATGGAGCCGGTAATACCGCTGGCTTTTAGCAGGGCGCTGCTGGAACCATCGCCATTTTCGGTTTCTACTGCTTCGGATCGAGGCTCTGACATACCGGCTCTGACATACCCATGTTTCTTAGCTTTGAATCTTATCGGGGCAATTATGACAGCTCTAAATTAAAAAGGGGTAGCCGACGGCATCCGGATCCATGCCCAAGCCGCAGCACTATTGACATCACTATTCGAAAACGGCATAGTGTCGCGTCTCAAAATTGATGGGGAACTGCAGTGTCTGACTGCCCCGATCTAATCCCTCGATTTTCATTGAAAATCGAAACATCGAAACAGTATTGAATACGGTTTAAAGGAGCTCCAATTGGCCAATTCTGCACAAGCTCGCAAGCGCGCACGACAGGGTGAAGTCCGCCGTCGTCACAACGCTTCATTTAGATCCATGGTTCGCACCTACATCAAGAAGGTAGATGCCGCTATAGCAGAAGGCGATCACGCCGCCGCCACCGAGGCTTATAATACTGCCGTGCCGATTATTGACCGCATGGCAGACAAGGGCATCATCCACAAGAACAAGGCAGCTCGACACAAGAGCAGACTAAACACGGCGGTTAAGGCACTGAAATAAGTCATTGGCCAGCGCATAAAAAACCGGCAGACGCCGGTTTTTTTTCATCCGCAGCCCGGACATTCCGGCCCGGCCTCCTGCATTCCTAATCACAAACTCCTTAAGGAGCCTCTGATTAAGCTAATCAGTACTGATATCGCTGATAACCATGTTATCACGGTGAATGACTTCTTCCTCGCCCACATAGCCCAGCAATTGTTCTATCTTGTCGCTACTCAAGCCTTTGAGTTTTTCGATTTCATGCACGTCATAATTGACCAGACCCCTGGCAATTTCCTGACCCGACTCATCGATACAGGCGACGACATCGCCGCGGGAAAATTGACCCTGGACCGACCGAATGCCAACCGCTAGCAAACTCCTGCCGGATTTTTGTAGCACCTGGACGGCCCCGGCATCGAGGGTCAGCTTACCCTTCAGGCTCAGTTGTCCGGCCAGCCACTGCTTGCGAGCAGTCACCGGCTCACGATCCGCCTCCAGCAAGGTCCCCAACTCCTCCCCCTGTAACAGGCGTATAAGTACCTGTTCCTCGCGACCATTCGCTATCACCGTGTTGGTACCGGAGCGGGCTGCAAGGCGCGCTGCCGACAGCTTCGTCAACATCCCACCTCGGCCGAGGCTCGCACCCTTGCCGGCCATCGCCGTCAGACTGCTATCGCTGGCCGATGCCTGCGGAATGAATTTCGCTCCGGGGTGAATGCGGGGATCCGCATCATACAAGCCATCCTGATCCGTCAGCACCACCATCACATCGGCGTTAATGAGATTGGCCACCAGCGCCGCCAGTGTATCGTTGTCGCCGAAGCATAATTCGGCCCTTGCCACAGTATCGTTCTCATTGACCACCGGCACCACGCCCATGTCGAGTAATGTGGTGAGGGTGCTGCGGGCGTTGAGATAACCGGTTCGGTCAGACAAGTCCTCGTGGCTGAGCAGGATCTGTGCAGCATGCACACCATGGCGCATGAAGCAGCTTTCATATGCCTGCACCAGGCCCATTTGCCCGACGGCGGCGGCGGCTTGTTGCAGATGTAGCTGTTTCGGCCTGGTTTTCAATCCCAGTCTCGCCACGCCTGCGGCCACGGCTCCGGAGGAAACCAGCACCGGCTGGATACCGGCTTTCTGCATTGCCACCAGCTGGCCGGCGCAGGATTCGATGGCGTTCGTATCCAGGTCCAGGCCGTTGTTGGTAACCAGGGAGCTGCCTACCTTTATGACCCAGCGTCTGCCTTGTTTGATCTTGTCACGCATGCCCTAATCCCAGTCTTCGTCCAGATCGCTGTCCACATCTGCCCTGCCGGCTTTACTCTGCTCGATGCTGCGCCGAATTTCGAATGCCATGGCGGTTTCCAGCTCCTGCTGTTGCCGCCTGTACTCCTCATCCTCAGTCAATTGTTGCCGGTGATCCTCNATGGAACCCATCAACGCCTCGCAGAGCTCGTCACAGCCGCTAGTATTGAGCGCGGATATTTCATGGATATCGCCGTCCCAATCCAGAACAGCACGTAATCCCTGCTTCAGCCTTGAGATTTCTTCTGCATCGATCAGGTCCACTTTGTTCAGCACCAGCCAACGTTCTTTCCTGGCCAGGGTCGGGCTAAATTTTTCCAACTCCCATGCTATTTTTTGTGCGTTTTCCACCGGATCCCCCCCATCGACTGGCAATACATCAACTAAATGCACTAATAATCGCGTTCTCGATAGGTGCTTTAAGAACCGGAATCCCAATCCGGCGCCCTCGGACGCCCCTTCGATGAGACCCGGAATATCGGCCATGACAAAACTTCTCTCCATGCCTCTGCTGATAACTCCGAGATTGGGTACCAGGGTAGTGAAAGGATAATCGGCCACCTTCGGTCTTGCCGCCGATACCGTCCGAATCAGGGTTGATTTTCCAGCGTTGGGGAGCCCAAGCAATCCCACATCGGCGACCAGCCGTAGCTGTAGTTGCAACACTCTGGCTTCACCCGGGGTACCCTTGGTGATTTTCCGGGGCGCACGATTGGTGCTGGATTTGAAACGCGTGTTGCCCTTGCCATGGAATCCGCCCCTGGCAACCATAACCACCTGTTCGGTATTATTCAGATCGGCGATCAGCTCTTCCGTATTCACATCGATGACACTGGTGCCCAAGGGCACCTTGACCAGGAGGTCCTCACCGCCCCTGCCTGTGCAATTGCGGCTCTGACCCGGGCGCCCGGCCTGGGCCCGGTAGCGAGGCTGGAAGCGAAAATCGACCAGGGTATTCAACGACGCATCTGCCTGGATGAAGACACTGCCGCCATCGCCGCCGTCGCCNCCATCGGGACCGCCTCTCTCGACGTATTTTTCACGACGAAAACTAAGGCAACCGTTACCGCCGTTGCCTGCATCTACCCTGATTTCTGCTTCGTCTACGAATTTCATATGTCTGAANCTGGGAATCTGGTGACAGTGTACTAATTCGATCAATTCTTGTACGAGGACACTATCCCCAACATGGCCAAACAAAAAAGCCCCGTCGAATGACGAGGCTTCACTACGAACTCAGTGTTCTTCAGGCCGTTTCGACGCTCACGAATTTACGATTATGCGGCCCCTTGNTGGCAAATCTGACGATACCGTCTGACTTCGCAAACAAGGTGTGGTCTTTACCACAGCCAACGTTTTCACCCGGATGGAAGCGAGTACCGCGCTGACGCACGATGATGTTGCCGGCGATCGCCGCCTGGCCGCCAAATAACTTGACACCGAGCCGTTTCGACTCGGAATCGCGGCCGTTGTTGGTACTACCACCTGCTTTCTTATGTGCCATAAATGCCTCTGCTACTTTTTAATGCCTGTCAGGCCTTAATACCAACGATCTTGACTTCGGTGAACCACTGTCGGTGACCCTGTTGCTTGCGAAAGTGCTTGCGTCGATTAAATTTGATGATATGAATCTTCTTGGCCCGACCTTGTTTCAAGACCTCGGCAGTCACCTTGCCGCCTTCCACATATGGCGTGCCAATCTTCACAGACTCTCCCTCTCCAACCATCAGCACCTTGTCAAATTCCACCTTTTCACCAGTGGCGGCATCCAGTTTTTCCAACTGCAGGATTTCGCCTTCCTCAACCCTGTGCTGTTTGCCACCGCTCTCAATAACCGCGTACATATCTGTCTCCAAAACCTCTATTCGAACGGGAATCTGGCCCATTCCTATTGGGGCGGGCATTCTACGGGAACACCGGGATGTAGGCAAGCACAATCAGCCCCGAGGCAGTACAAATATTGGCCCTCCGCATGGGTCCGAGGCAGGACCGATCGCACTTTTTCCGGCTTTTTCCTACGCCAGTCGAGGCCAATCCCGGCAACTAGCCCGGTCGCCAATCCTGCCGTGGCTTGACAGCATCTGACTCGCTCCCTAGCATGCACACACGAGTTGTATCCATACCAGCCATCCCCACACCCAGAGCAGTTTCACAATCCAGGCAATGTCTCAGCAAACCTATCAGCAAATTCGAGCCGTCGTCGAGTCCGATTTCCTTGCCGTAGACAGCTTTATCGTCGCGCAGCTGCATTCCAATGTGCCGCTGGTGGAAAACATCGGCCACTATATAGTGGCCGCCGGTGGTAAGCGCCTGCGGCCCATCTTAGTGCTGCTTGCGGCTAGGGCCTGCGATATAAAAAGCGATCAACAGATTCCTCTGGCAGCCGTGATTGAATTCATTCACACGGCGACGCTGCTGCATGACGACGTGGTGGATATGTCCTCGCTACGGCGTGGCCGCCCTACCGTGAACGCCGAATGGAATAACCCTTCCAGCGTGCTCGTGGGTGATTTTATCTATTCCCGCGCCTTTCAGATCCTGGTGGAGATAGGCGATATGCGGATCATGCAGATTGTTGCCGACACCACCAACAGGATCGCCGAGGGGGAAGTTCTGCAACTGATTAGTAAAAATAACCCGCAATCGACGGAGCAGAATTACATGCAGGTTATCCAGGACAAGACTGCCATTTTATTCCAGGCCGCCGCGCAATGTGGCGCTATTCTGGCGATGGCGGAGGACAGGGTCGAAACCGCATTAAAGCAATACGGTATGCATCTGGGGATCGCCTTCCAATTGATCGACGACGTTCTCGACTACGATGGAGACACCGAGGCCCTAGGCAAGAATATTGGCGATGACCTGGCAGAGGGCAAGCCCACCCTGCCGTTGCTGTACGCCATGCAACACGGTTCCCCAGCACAGGCGGCGTTAATCTCGCAGTGTATAAGCGACGAAACCGTTACCGCCGAGACCTTCACCGAGGTCATCGGTATAGTCCGCGACAGCGGTGCGCTGGACTACACTCGCCGGCTGGCCGCTGAGCAGGCCCAGCTGGCCCTGCAGTCGCTCTCGGCATTGAGTGCCTCCGAGTACAGGGATAGCCTCGAGAGCCTGGTGAAATTCTCCGTCGACCGGCAAAGCTGAGCCGCCGCTGCTACGCCGCATTCACTGCTGTGCATTCTATAGCCGCCCTAAAACTAACGTGGTATAACGCCGCATAGGCGGGGCGATACCAATCCGGTAGTGCACCCCGATGTTTTCAATTAAGGGAGACAGTACGTGCTTGATTTAACCCGGCTTCCAACCCCCGAAGCTGTGATGGAGACCATCGAAGACGTAGAGAAATTCGAACGCACGCCTCGGAAACAACAGTTTCCCTACACCGACAGCTACCACCTGATTAGCGACAGCGCGAGTCGCTTCGGCGGTGATATTGCCCTGGAATTTCTTCTGCAGGGTTTGGTCGACGAACCGAGCCAGTCAGTTAGCTTTGCCGAACTCAGTGCCCAAATTACCCGCACCGCCAACGCGCTGCATGGGCTCGGCATTGGCCCGGAGGACGCGGTTTCCATCGTCCTGCCCATACTGCCACAGACTCATTTCGCCACCTGGGGAGCGCAGGCCGCTGGCATCGCCAATCCCATAAACCCGATGCTGGATGCCGACCATCTCGGTGAAATCATGGCGGCCGCCGGTGCCAGGGCTGTCATTTGCCTGGGGCCGTCGCCCCACAGCGACATCTGGGACAAGGTCTTAATAGCAGCGAAAAATTCCGGCAGTGTGAAGACGATCCTCTGTGTGAATATTCCCGGCTTGTGCGCCGAACGGCCGGATAGCGAAATACCCGACGCCTTGGAGATTCTGGATTTCGACTCCTGTATCGCCCAGCACGATGCCAGCGTCCTCGATAGCCGCCGAAAATTCAGTGGCGACCAAATCGCCGCCTACTTCCACACCGGTGGCACTACCGGCCGGCCGAAGCTTGCGCAACTGACCCACGACAATATGGCCTTCCTGGGACAATTGATGCAGGTCTATACCGCGCATCTGGAACGCCACACCGTGCTCTGTGGTCTACCGCTGTTTCATATCTACGGATGCATCATCCAGGGCATCGCCGCCTTCAGTGTGGGTTATCGTATCGTGTTGATGACGCCCTCGGGATTTCGTTCGCCGGAGGCGATGAAGAATTTTTGGCATCACATCGAGCGATTCCAAGTACAAAGCTTTGCGACGGTCCCCACGGTACTGATGGCGCTATCGGACATTCCCGTCGGTGACGCGGATATAAGCTGCCTCACCACGATCAACTCCGGTGCCGCCCCGCTGTCCCATGCATTCGAATTGGGCTTTGAAGAAAAATTCGAAGTCGAGATTGGCAACGGTTACGGCATGACCGAAACCACCGCCCTCATCTCCCGAGCACCCCTGGTGCAACCGCCGGGCAGCGTCGGNATGCGAATTCCATACTCACAGATTCGAATCGTTCACCTGGAAGAAAACCAGGTAAGTAAAGACTGTGATCTGGGTGAAAGTGGTGTCATCCTGGTGCAAGGACCGCAGGTATTCAAGGGCTATAAGAGCGCCGTCGATAACGCCAATGCCTGGATCGAAGACGACTGGTTCAACACCGGCGACCTGGGTTATCTCGATGCCGAGGGCTACCTCTGCCTCTCCGGTCGGGCCAAGGATCTTATCATTCGCGGCGGCCACAACATCGACCCGGAAACAATCGAGGAACCACTGAATGCCCACCCCGAGGTCGCTGTGGCTATCGCCGTGGGATTACCCGATCCCTATACCGGCGAACTGCCCATGGCCTATGTGGTGACGACGGCCGACAGCAAGATAAGCGAAGACGAATTGCTGGACTATTGCAAGCAGGAAATATCCGAACGGGCGGCGGTGCCGAAACGCATCATCTTCGTCGAAGCCATGCCGCTTACCGTAATCGGCAAGGTATTCAGGCCCTTGCTTCGGCAGATGATTTCTGAAGCTATCATCAGTGAGCACCTGCTAAGTGAATCAATCACCGCCACGGTGTCCAGCGAGATTGAAAAGAAACGTGGCCTGGTACTGAAGATTGTCGTCGATGATAAGGGTGGCATAGAGACGGCGAATGCATTGCTCAGTGGCTATACCTTTACCGTAGAAGTCAGTTGAATAATCGATGCCACGGAACCCCGAAACGAGAGAAACGACATGAAAACGATGAAAACGGCGCTGGGCATGCTTGCCTTGCTAGTACTCACATCCTGCACTATTTCGGGTCTGAATAACGGCACACCCGAACAAAGACGCCAGTCGATTCAATCCATGCGTCAGGAAGTGCTGGCCGAGCTGTACGCCATCAAACCAGACACCCGTGCCCAGCTCGTTGACGCCGCCGGCTACGCCGTATTTTCCAACGCTAATATTAACCTGATCATTGCCAGCTTCGGTGGAGGTATAGGCGTTATTCACGACAATACCTCCGGCGTAGACACCTTTATGCGGATGGGAGAGATAGGGATTGGCATCGGCGCAGGCGTCAAGGACTTCAGGGCCGTCTTCGTGTTCCATGATGCGGACGCCCTGGAACGATTTCTCGATGTAGGCATCTCCATCGGTGGCCAGGCTGACGCCGCCGCCAAGGCTGGAGATCTCGGCGCCGCGGTCGGCGGCGAGGCGGTGATTGATAATGTCTCTGTCTACCAACTCACCCAGAGTGGGCTCGCACTGCAGGCGACGGTCAAGGGAACCTATTACTGGCAGGATTCCGACCTTAATTAAGTCAGTACCTGAGATAACCCAAAAAAACATCTCGCTAGTGAAATAATTTCGATTAAAAAATACAATGCAATTTGCTATGCATGACTGGAGTTGTGTTTAGTTTATCCGCGAATTTGAGTTGCCTAGTCCCCTCTCGCACGCCCATATATCCTTCACTTTAGCCAGCGCTGCGGAACTCGCCTGCGACTCAAACAGTCCTCGCTCAAATCTGTCTAAAGTGAAGGATATAGACATGGCCTGATTGTGCGCAAGGGGACTAGGCAACTCAAATTCGCTTGATTATGTGA
>JGI26061J44794_1000142_pt1 | contig 33868 bp, 32 predicted proteins | sample MarorgKNORR_S2LV_5_FD_44794 | JGI IMG/M metagenome (IMG submission 44794) | reverse complement strand
CTGATTAATTGGATTTTTTCGTGAGGACAAGGCGAACTCGCACGGAGAATGATTACGGGTTCAACGCGGTCATCGCGGAAAAAGTGATGCGGCACACCGACTTTAATCAGAGGTTACCTAAGTTCCCCGGGGCGGGTACGCCCCTCTTTGAATCGTGAAGCTCAACCAAAATTACTTCGAACTCTTTGGCCTGCCCATCGAGTTTCGCGTAGATACAGATTTGTTGAATGATCGTTATCTGGAATTACAAAAAGAGGTTCACCCGGATAATTTTGCCGCCGGTACGGATCAGGAAAAACGCCTGTCCATGCAATGGGCAACATTTATCAACACTGCGAATGTAACATTGAAGTCACCGCTCGCCCGGGCAATTTACCTGTTGGAGCTGCATGGCCTGCAGTTGAAAAACAGCCCGGAGTTGCCGCCTGATTTTCTGATGCAACAGATTGAATTACGGGAACAACTTGAGTCGATCGAGGATGCAGACGCTAATCTGGAGAAGCTTGATGATTTTAAGAGAGAGGTTCGGTCAGTCATGAGCAGGATTGAGACCAGTTTTGCGCTCGCCATTGGCGAAGATCTGGCAATGGCTGAGAGATCGGTTTATGAAATGCAGTTCATAAGCAAGCTATTGGTTTCAGCCGACCATTTGGAAGAGAAACTACTGGATTACTGATGGCGTTGTTACAGATTACAGAACCTGGTCAATCAATCGATCCGCATTTGCGCAAGCGGGCGGCGGGAATTGATCTTGGAACGACTAATTCGCTCATCGCCTGCGTTCGAGCTGGCATCGCGCAGACATTACCCGATGCCGATGGCTCTCATATGTTGCCTTCCGTCGTTCGCTACACGGAAGATGGGATCATTGTTGGTCAACAGGCCTTAAACAAAGCGTCTTTAGATCCCCTGAACACTATCGTGTCAGTCAAACGGCTCATGGGCCGGGGTATCAAAGATGTCATGACATTAGGTGATCAACTGCCTTATGAGTTTGTCGGCATAGATGAAGGTATGCCGCGCATAAAAACGCGGTCTGGTGATGTGTCTCCGGTGGAAGTATCGGCCGAGATCATTAAATCTGTCGTGTGCAGAGCAAACGATACCCTGGCGGGTGATTTAGATGGGGTTGTGATCACGGTGCCGGCCTATTTCGATGATGCGCAACGCCAGGCAACCAAAGATGCTGCGCAGGTGGCGGGTGTCAACGTCCTCCGGCTGCTCAATGAACCAACGGCCGCATCCATTGCCTATGGTCTGGATACGGGGCATGAAGGTGTCATTGCCGTTTATGATCTTGGTGGAGGAACCTTCGATATATCAATACTTCGTTTACGCCAGGGCGTATTCGAAGTATTGGCGACAGGCGGCAATTCTGCGCTCGGTGGGGATGACTTTGATGAGATCATTGCACAATGGCTGGTTCAGGAATCCGGATACAGCGGGAAATTGAATCCCCGGCAGTTTCGTGGATTGTTGATGCAGGCCAGAGTGATTAAGGAAGATTTGTCAGCTACCGATACCATCGACATTGATGTAAGTCACGGTGATATCCAATTTCAGGGATCNCTCACCCGAGAGGCTTTCAATGAACTTATCCGTCCGCTGGTAGCCGCATCGGTAAAGGCCTGCAGGCGCACGGTTCGGGACTCGGGCGTCGATCTTAACGACATCGATTGCGTGGTTTTGGTCGGTGGCTCAACCAGGGTGCCCCTGGTGGCAGAGAAAGTCGGTGAGTATTTTGGTATTGAACCGTTGAGCAATATCGATCCTGATCGCGTCGTTGCTATTGGCGCCGCCATTCAGGCGAATATTCTTGTTGGCAATAAAGCAGACGATGAGATGCTTCTTCTGGATGTCCTGCCGCTGTCTCTTGGTCTGGAGACCATGGGTGGTTTGTCAGAAAAGATTATTGCCAGAAACACGGTCATACCAACGACTCGCGCGCAGGAATTCACGACCTATAAGGATGGTCAAACGGCGATGTTGATTCATGTTGTACAGGGTGAGCGTGAACTCGTCAGTGATTGCAGATCATTGGCCCGGTTTGAGTTAAAGGGTATTCCTCCCATGGTGGCCGGTGCGGCCAAAATCGAGGTTCTGTTCAATGTCGATGCTGATGGCCTGCTATCCGTTTCTGCGAGAGAAACCAGCACTGGGGTTAAAGCCAGCATTGAAGTTAAGCCATCCTATGGTTTGTCAGACGACGAGATCACAACGATGCTGAAAGCATCGTTTGAGTATGCAAGCACTGACGCGAGTCAACGATCTCTTATTGAAGCCCGCGTGGACGCAGGCAGGGTAATAGAGGCCCTGTCCAATGCCCTGGCGGAAGATGGATTGGCCTTGCTGCCTGCCGACGATATCCGATTGTTAAACGACGCGATTGCACAGTTGACCGGGCTTATTGATTCAACGGACCACAAGGCGATAACCCACGGAATAGAAATGCTGGGCCGTGCCAGTGAGGATTTTGCCGCTCTTCGCATGGATGCGGCGGTTCACAAAGCGCTGGCCGGACGTCAGATTGAAGAAGTCGACAACGAGATATGAATAAACAAAACGAAGTATTGTTATGACACAGTTGATATTTTTACCCCACCCAGAGCGATGCCCGGAGGGCGCAGTGATAGAAGCGCAGCCCGGTGATAATCTGATTGAGGTTGCGCTGGCCAATGGTATTGATATTGAACATGCCTGTGAGATGGCATGCGCCTGTACCACCTGCCATGTCATTGTCAGGGAAGGATTCGACACGCTTACCGAATCTGATGAGACCGAAGACGATTTGCTGGATAAAGCCTGGGGGCTGGAGCCGGATTCAAGGTTATCGTGTCAGCTCAAAGTGGGTGAACAAGATCTTGTCATCGAAATCCCGAAATACACCATCAACCAGGTNTCTGAAGCCCACTGAGAATCACCCATGAAATGGACCGATACCGACAATATTGCGATTGAACTTTGCGAAACCCACCCGGAAGTTGACCCGATGACACTGCGGTTCACCGACCTGCGGGAGTGGGTGATGGCGCTGCCGGCGTTTGATGATGACCCGGAAAGATGCGGCGAGAGGATTTTGGAAGCAATTCAAATGGCCTGGATGGATGAGGCTGATTAACGAATAGTTTCAGGCATCCCTGGATCTTTGGGCTGTTTCAGACACTATCGGCGCGTATAATGCGCCAGAATTTTTATTAACCTGTTTACTTATTAACATATTGGAGTAGTAACATGGCGATGGAGAGAACCTTCTCAATCATCAAACCTGATGCAGTCGCAAAAAATGTCATTGGGGAAATTGTTTCCCGGTTTGAGAAAGCAGGATTGCGCGTCGTTGCATCACGTATGGAACATCTTAGCCTTGATAAAGCGAAGGGTTTTTATGCAGAACATGACGGCAGACCATTTTTTGAAGATCTGGTTAGTTACATGAGTTCCAGTCCTGTGATTGTCCAGGTACTCGAAGGCGAAGATGCTATCGCCCTGAACAGAAAACTGATGGGGGCAACCAACCCGGCAGATGCTGATGCGGGTACAATTCGCGCTGATTTTGCGGAGTCTATCGATGCCAATGCTGTGCACGGTTCAGATTCGCCTGAATCAGCAGTACGGGAAATCGGCTACTTTTTTATTGCCGATCAACTTTGTGACAGATAGATGACAAATATCGCGGGCAACTCTGTTAACTACCTGGGCTTCACCCAGGCAGATTGGCGTGAACTGCTCGCGGAACTTGGCGAGAAACCGTTTCATGCGAAGCAGATCATGAAATGGATCCATCACCGATTTGTCAGCGACTTCAGTGAGATGACGGACATCAGCAAGAGCCTGCGGGAATACCTGGCGAACCATGGCGGTGTTTCGGAACCCGAGGTTTGCCAGGAATTTGTCTCAACCGATGGCACCAGGAAATGGCTGCTCAAAGCAGCATCGGGCAGTCTCGTTGAGATGGTATTTATTCCCGAGGACTCCCGGGGAACACTTTGTGTTTCTTCCCAGGTGGGCTGTGCACTCGATTGCAGCTTTTGCTCGACCGGTAAGCAGGGCTTCAACAGTAACCTGACGACAGCCGAGATTATCGGGCAGTTGCGCATTGCCTTGCGACGATTATCAGAAGTCTATCCCGACAGGACACGCACCGTGACAAATGTGGTCATGATGGGTATGGGTGAGCCATTGTTGAATGTCGACAATGTTTTACCTGCGGTTGAGCTTATGATGGACGATCTTGGATATGGCATTTCCAAACGAAAAGTAACGGTTTCAACTGCAGGCGTAGTGCCAGGTATTGACAGATTGGCCGAATCAACCGATGTTTCACTGGCGATTTCGCTTCATGCGCCAAATGATGAGCTCAGGGACCAACTGGTACCGATTAATCGTAAATACCCGATTGCACGTTTATTAGATGCCTGCACCACTTACGCTCAGAACCTCGGTGGAAAACGCACCATTACCGTTGAGTACATATTGATCGATGGGGTAAACGATAGTGCCGAATTGGCTGCACAACTCTCTCGCCTGCTTAAGGGTTTTCCGTGTAAGATCAATTTGATTCCATTTAACCCTTATCCGGGAACGACTTATAAGCGACCTTCTATGATCGCAGTCAGAAGGTTTCAGGATAGATTGGTGGCTGACGGATATTCGGTTACCGTTAGAACGACCAGAGGCGACGATATCCAGGCAGCTTGCGGACAGCTTGTTGGCCAGGTAGAGGATAGAACCAGGCGTCAGTCTCGTTACAAAACAATCGCGACGGGAGGAACCGCATAATGATCAGGACAGCCTTGCTTTTAGGCATTTGCCTCATGGTTTCATCCTGTGTCAATGTGGCAACCAATCAGCCAGCGAACAAGCAGGTTGCCGCGGAACTGGTACAACGTCACTTGAATCTGGGCGTTGGTTACCTGCGAAATGGCGATATACCACGGGCAAAAGAGAAGCTAAACAAGGCGCTCGCAATTGACCCAAAAAATGCACTGGCAAATTCCACTCTGGGATTGGTGTTCGCATCTGAGGGCGAAAATGCACTGGCTGAACAGTATTTCAAAAAAGCCGTTCGATATGATTCGGATTCAGCCCAGGTGAGAAATCGATATGGCGCGTTTTTATTTTCCGAGAAGCGTTATCACGAGGCGGTGGAACAATTATCGAAGGCGAGTGAAAACAGGTTCTATGAAAATCGATCAAACGTCTTCGAGAATCTCGGCGTTGCCTACTTTCGAATCGGGGATGTGGAAAATGCGGATTATGCTTTTAGTCGGGCTATTCGACTAAATGCAGAACAACCCCGGGCCTTGCTTGAGCTTGGAGAAATCAGGTTTGAACAACGAAACTATGTTGAGGCGAGGGATCTGCTTCTAAGGCATACACAGATTGCTAACAGGTCGGCGAAATCGTTTTGGCTCTGCGTTAGGGTAGCCAGAATCTTTGACAACATTAATGACGAAGCGAGTTGTATCGAGGCATTGGAGGGCATATTCCCGGGAAGTGATGAGTACCAACAGTATAAAGAGTCATTGTAAATGTCCGATTTAGTCGAGCAGCCCGATGTGATCAGCCAGAGGGGCCCCTCGGAACTTTTAGTAGCCTCCAGGCAGCGACTGGGATTCTCACAAAAAGAAGTAGCAGATAAACTCTATTTGGCGACAGAGATTATCAAGTACATTGATGATGGTGACTTTGATGGGATTCGGAAACCGGCATTTGTCAAAGGTTACCTCCGGTCCTACGCGCGAATCGTAGATCTCAAGGGTGATGACATTGTCTCACTTTATGAAGCTGAAATTCAGGCTGTCGAACCAACACCGACGATCCGGGGAGTCACAGAAGAAAGCGTCGGGTCGGCAAGCATTACGGGTCCGGTCCTGCAGACCGGTCTGATTGGACTGGTTGGTCTTGCTCTCATCATTGGTCTGATCTGGTGGTTAGTGTCGGATTCTGAAACTCCCCGGGTCGCTCAGGTGACATCGCCTGCACCAAAATATATTGAGCCGGAGCCCTTCGACTACGTCATTTCATCGGAGAATGCTGCCCTGGGCGTGAATAAACGTATAGAAGCAGACGTGGGAAAGAGTTTAGAAACCGCTTTGGTAACTGGAGTCGATCAGGGGATCAATGCGGCATCGATTGAATTGGCCGAGATGGATGAGCTCAAAGATGGCGAGCCTTCAATCAGGGAGTTGGAAGCGGCATTTCGGGATGAAAACCCCGTGATAGATGGCGCTGTCGCTGATCAATCTTCTATTATTTTTGAACGAACAACCGATGGTGAAAGATCCTACATCACTGTAAATGCCGAGGGTTTTGACCAGTTGGAACTGTCATTTGCCGAAGAATGCTGGGTTGAAATCACGGATGGGCGATTTGGACCTATCTATAACGACCTTAATCGGGCCGATGATGTCTTAACAATCTACGGTACATCTCCCTTTCAGATCTTATTGGGGAAGGCAACCAGCGTCGAGATGATTTACAATGGCCGCCCATTCGATCTCGAGCCCTTTATCAGCGCGGACCAAACGGCGAAATTGACCGTGACAGACTAGGGAACCAGACGGTTCTGCCTGGNAAGAAACCATGAAGATTCAATCAGTCAGAGGCATGCAGGACTTACTGCCTGCGCAAAAAGAGATTTTTCGAAGCATCGAAGATGTGGTTCGTGAGGTTTTGTGCGCCTATGGCTACCAGGAAGTTGGCCTGCCTCAAATTGAACAGACAACGCTTTTCAAACGATCAGTGGGTGAAAACACCGATATCGTTGAAAAAGAAATGTACACCTTTAAGGACAGGAACGAAGAAAGTCTGACGCTAAGACCGGAAGGTACCGCCGGATGTGTACGTTTCGCTGAACAAAATGGGCTGCTATTCAATCAGGTACAGCGGCTCTGGTACGCCGGCGCCATGTTTCGGTACGAGCGACCGCAAAAAGGTCGTTATCGCCAGTTCGAACAGATAGGTGCGGAATGTTTTGGCATGACAGGGCCGGACACGGACGCAGAGTTGTTACTGATGAATGCCCGGATATGGCGACGACTTGGCCTTGCGAGTGAGATTGATCTGGAAATAAATTCCATGGGCAATAGCGAATCGAGAAATCAGTATAAGGAGAAGCTGGTTGGCTATTTGTCGCGCTACGTCGATGATCTTGACGAAGATAGCCAACGTCGTTTAACCACAAATCCGATGCGAATTCTGGATAGTAAATCTGAAAAGACACAAGCCGTTTTGGAAAATGCGCCGAAGTTGTACGACTACCTGGATAGCGAATCTAGGCAGCACTTCGAGGGACTGCGCGAATTGCTTGATGCCAATGGTGTTACTTATACGGTAAACCCCAATATTGTGCGCGGTCTGGACTACTACAACAAAACCGTCTTTGAATGGGTGACCCGTTCGCTGGGCGCCCAGGGAACTGTTTGCGGTGGTGGGCGTTATGATGGCCTGGTAGAACAGCTAGGCGGTAAACCCTGCCCCGCAGCAGGTTTTGCCATGGGGCTTGATCGATTGGCATTAATGATGGCAGACAAATCGGAAGTATCTGCAATCGCGGATATATACGTGGTATCTCAGGGGAAAGCAGCACGGGCTGGTGCCTTGCGACTGGCGGAAGAAATCAGGGATGAAGTTAGCGGTGTGAAGGTTCTGGTGCACTGCGGTGACGGCAAGTTCAAGGCTCAGTTGAAAAAGGCAGATGCATCAGGCGCGCAGATTGCGCTTATCCTGGGCGAAGATGAAATGGCCGCAGGCACTGCCGGTGTAAAATTATTACGAACGAGTGGGGAGCAGTCCCAGGTCAAGCAAAATGATCTGGCAAAATACTGCATGAACCATTTTGGCAAGGAGAAGTAAGTTGGTTGAATCTGACGAAGAACAATTAGAAGTATTAAAACAATGGTGGGATGAAAACGGCACCGTACTCATGGTGACCATCGTTTTAGCACTGGGCGCGAGCTTCGGCTATAAAGCCTGGGAAAATAACGTTCAGGAGCAGGGCGAAACTGCTTCGGCGATTTACGAAAATCTTCTGGTCGCGACGCAATTCATCGATCCAGAGTCAGACGACGAAACCATGAGCCTGACCGCAACCAGCCTGGCTGATTCGTTGAAGAATGAGCACGGCAATTCAACTTATGCGACTTTCGCGGCACTGCATCTTGCGAAAGNGGCGGTTAACAATGGTGATGCAAAGGGTGCCCAGGCTGAACTGGAATGGGCGCTGGGCCAGGTGACGGAAGCTCATTTGNAAACTATTATCAGAATGAGGCTCGCCAGGGTCTTGATCATGAAAGGCGATGCGACGGCGGCGATGGCTGTCATCATTAACCATCAGCCTGCCCGCGGTCAGGTTGCTTCTTTCGAGGAAGTAAAGGGCGATGTTTATTCTGCAATGGGCTCTATGGAAAGTGCTCGTCAGTCCTACCAGATTGCACTTGAGAATTTGGATGATGAGATGGAGAAACCGATACTTGAAATCAAATTAGCCGATATCCCCCTGGTTGCATCAGAGCCAGATGTATTAGGCGAGGAGTTAGGTGAAATATCTGCTGCAGAAGAGGAGGGTGACGCATGAGGTGCTCTCGATTCCTGGTGTACCTGATGATTCTGCCAGGCATGGCCGGCTGTGGCTGGTTTGGGGGTGATGATGAGCCCGAAGAAATCAAGCCCAACCCGCTGCCTAAATTCAACCAGGAAGTTCGTCTCGATGTTGTGTGGAGCAAGAAAATCGGTGGTGGCTCTGGTGATAGAGCAATTCGCCTGAAACCTGCTGTTATCGGAGGCCGTATTTTTGCGGCTTCTGCCGATGGTCATGTCAAGGCACTGACAACGGATACTGGTCGAGTTGTTTGGGATGTCCAAATCAAGAAATTCTATTCGAAGGCAGAACTCGCAATGGGGTTCACCAAGGCTTTGGATGCGATCACTGGCGGTGTTGGGGCTGGTGGTGATCTGGTTGTCGTTGGCACCGGCTCCGGTGAAATTATCGCGCTGAACCAGAGTGACGGAAGTCTTGCCTGGCGCGTAAGCGTCAGTAGTGAAGTGCTGGCAGCGCCCCAAATTGATGGTGATCTGGTTGTTGTCCAGACTATTGATGGCAAAGTCGGGGGGTTCGATGCCATTGACGGAACGCGTCGGTGGATTTACACCACAAACACACCCGCACTGACCCTCAGAGGTACGGCAACTCCCCTGATTGCTGGCGACTTTGTGGTGACGGCATTTGCCAACGGGCGCGTTGCGTTTCTGGATAAACAAAGCGGCCTTGCCGCTTTCGATCAACGTATCGCAGTGGCTCAGGGTAGCTCGGATCTTGAACGGCTGGTTGATATAGATGGTGCAATGGTCTTTGAAGACGGTCGTATCTATGTCGCCAGCTTCCAGGGTCGGCTGGTTTCGATTGAACTTGGCAGCGGTAGAATGAACTGGGCTGAAAACATTTCCAGTGTTGAAGGTGTGGGTACTGGTTTTGGTCATGTCTATCTGGCAAGAGCAGATAGCCAGGTCACCGCGTTTGATGCTGACAATGGCCGTGAGATCTGGAATGTTGATGGATTGTTTTATCGTGATATCACATCGCCGGTTGCTATCGGTAGCTATATCGCGGTGACTGATTTTGAGGGCTATGTACATCTTCTTGCGCAATCAGATGGTCGATTTGTTGGTCGTAGAAAAGTCGATCGCAAGGGTATAAAAGCAGGCCTGGTTTCGGAAGGTGGTCGACTGTACGCCATGGGAGACAGCGGTAGTCTCTCGGCGATGGAAATACATTAGGTCCAACATGCTACCTGTCATAGCCCTTGTAGGTCGTCCCAACGTCGGTAAATCTACTTTGTTCAACCGGTTGACTCGTACGAGGGATGCGTTAGTTGCGAGTTTTCCGGGTCTTACCCGTGATCGGCAGTACGGCAAAGGGGCAATAGGCGAATTTCAATATGTTGTTATCGATACCGGCGGCCTGACAGGTGGGGCAGAAGGTATTGAGGCCTCCATGGCAGATCAGGCACGCCTGGCCATTGATGAAGCGGATCTCGTTTTGCTAATGGTTGATGCCAAAGATGGTCGTGCTGCTGGAGACGATGACATTGCCGCTATGTTGCGGACCAATGAAATACCGACTCTCGTGGTCGCCAATAAAATCGATGGGCAGAATCCGGATTTTGTGAGTGGAGAATTTTTTGCTCTGGGATTGGGCGTTCCGCTGTTTATTTCGGCGAGCAACGGTACCGGTGTTCGACAGCTCATGGATGATGAAGTTGGGCCAGCGCTGAACGCTTTATCGCTAGCCGACAGGCTGGGAGGCGTGGAGCCTACAGGAATAAAAATTGCAGTGGTGGGTCGACCTAATGTCGGTAAGTCAATGCTGGTCAATCGTCTTCTTGGCGAAGATCGCGTGGTGGTTTTCGACGAGGCCGGGACGACCAGAGACAGTATCTATATTCCCTACGAGCGAGATGGCAAGCCCTATACGCTCATTGATACTGCCGGTGTGCGACGTCGAGGCAAAGTCTCTGAAAAAGTTGAAAAATTTTCGGTGATCAAAACGCTTGAAGCGATTAGCGATGCCAATGTCGTTATTTTGTTGATAGATGCCAGAGATGGCATCGTCGATCAGGATCTGCACCTGCTGAGCCATGTGCTGGATGCCGGTCGCGCCCTGGTTATCGCCGTCAACAAGTGGGATGGCACCGACCAGGATCAAAAAACCCATGTNAAAGATGAACTTAATCGGCGCCTGATCTTTATCGATTTCGCCAAAACCCACTTCATCTCGGCGCTGCATGGTAGTGGCGTCGGTAACCTCTACGACTCGATCCATCAGGCGTACGCATCTGCCACTTTGAAAATACCAACTTCGCGCCTGAACGAGATATTGGAGCGTGCACTATTTGAACACCAGCCACCCCTGGTGCGAGGCAGGCGAATCAAGCTGAGGTATGCACACCTTGGTGGTAGTAACCCGCCGGTGATCGTCATTCATGGCAATCAAACCGCAGAGGTACCCGAGTCCTATAAACGCTATTTAATGCATCGGTTTATTGATGTGCTAAACCTCAAGGGGACACCACTTAGACTNGAATTTCGTACAGCAGACAACCCCTTCAAGGGGAGAAGAAANAAGATAAGCCCTCGTCAGATGAATCAGCGAAAACGTCTGATGACCCATGTTAAAAAGAGCAAGAAAAAGCAGCAGCGCCGCACCTAGGCTGCGCAATTCATTTAATTATCCGGGCCAGGGTTGCGCCAGGAACAGACCTGGGTTCACCCTTGCATTATTCAGGCTTACACCCCAGTGCAAGTGCGCGCCGGTGACTCGGCCTGTTTGCCCAACTTTACCCAACAGGTCTCCCTGGGCAACGGTGTCATCGACATCAACCTCAATGCTACTCATATGGCAATACATCGTGATGAGCCCATGGCCATGATCAAGCAGAACGGTGTTGCCGTTAAAAAAATAATGGCCAGTGGCGACGACCCTGCCGGGAGCAGGTGCATGAATGTCGCTGCCTTCTATCGCCGCGATGTCCATGCCGCTATGGGGACTTCTCGGTTGATCATTCAATATTCTTCTGAGCCCAAATGAGCTGGAAACAACCCCTTGCGTGGGAAGAGAAAAATCCGTGTGGATCTTGTCCATGAGTGTAAATCGATTAAAAACAGAATTCATTTCCTTTCGTTCCCTGGTGATCCTGTCCATGTCCCGCGGTTCAGGATTGACTTTGCGTTTGTTTTCGATAGTCAGTTTTTGGACCCTGTATTTCCTTTCACTGACATTAAAAGCAATGCTTTGTGCGGTTGTATCGATGAAGTATTCGCCAGGCTCTATTGATAAGGGAAGACCCACCACCGCGACAAATTCATTCCCGGCGCGGGCTACCATAACCAGCCGACCGTTGAAGCGGGCACCCTGGTTGACCCCGATGGGTATGAGGGCCACGCCTCCAGGTACCGGATCGTGTTGCGGCAGGGCCAGAACGAACGGAGAGATAAAAATGACCAGTAGTGCCGCAAGTCTCATTCGTTTGTTTTCTCGGTGACTGATTTCTCTGTGACTTTGGCAAGAAACTGGCCGAGGTTCAGCCTGGCTCTAATGATGTCTCCAGGGTTGATTTCGTCAGAGTTTGTCAGGATATGATTATCGGGTACCGTCGAGACGATTGCATAACCGCGGTGCAAGGTTGCCAGTGGACTTAAGGTGTCGAGCTTTGAGGCGAGGGAGGTGAGTGCATTTACCTTTGCGTATCGAGAGTTTGTCTCGCTCTTCACAAGATTGTCGCGTAAATGCCGCAAGCTCATTGCCCTCGAGTGGATGAGTGAAATCGGTGAAATCAGCTTCTGACCGTCAATAGTCGAACGGTATCGACCTAATCGCGTTTTGATCCCGAGCAGCAATCGCCGCTCCAATTCGTCCAGGCGTTGATTGAGATCGCTGAGATGACTTCGAGGATGTCGTAATCGCCGGGTGAGATGGTTGAGTTCCCGTCCTCTGTCTTCCAGCAGTTGTTCTGTAGATTGAATCAATCTGCGCGCTAGAGTGTTGAAAGTATCTTTCCACACGGCGCCGTCCGGGGTAATCAGCTCTGCTGCCGCAGAAGGCGTTGGCGCCCGGAGATCCGAAACGAAGTCTGAAATAGTGACATCTGATTCATGACCTACTGCACAAACCACGGGCAGCCGACTGGCAGCGATGGCGCGAGCCACGGGTTCTGTGTTGAATGACCAGAGGTCTTCCAGCGATCCGCCGCCCCGCGTTAACAAAATGAGGTCAAAGGGATCGCCGGGAAATGAGTTGGCAAAACCGAGGGCATTAACTATTTGTGGCACTGATTCATCGCCTTGCACTTGCACGGGCAAAATACTCAGGTGAATCGAAGGAAAACGACGCTGCATGACAGCAATAACATCCCGAATGGCGGCGCCCGTGGGTGAAGTGATAATCGCGATATGATTCGGCACATCGGGAATTGGCTGTTTGCGGGCTTCATCAAATAAACCCTCGTGCTGTAAGGTTGATTTTAATTTGTCGTAGGCTCGACGCAGGGCGCCATCGCCGAAATCCTCAAGGAATTCAGCGATCATCTGATATTCACCGCGACCTTCGTACAGGCTGATTCTGCCCCGTACAATGATTTGCTGGCCATTTTTTGGCTTAAACCGGACCCTCTGGTTGCGGTTACGAAACATGGCGCAACGAATCTGGGCTTTGTCGTCCTTCAGCGTGAAATACCAGTGACCTGAACCCGGCTGGGCGAAGTTGGAAATTTCACCTTCAACGTAAAGCTGAGGAAAATTCGTTTCAAGCAGCCTTCGAGCATCCCGGTTTAACTCGGAAACGGTGATGACTTGTCTATTAGATCCTGTCATGAGCCATATCTTACCCGAACATCTTTTGAGGGTGTGCCATTGTCCCGTATAATTGCCACCCGCCCAGACGTAGTGAGTCTATGCAGCAACACCTTGATATCCATCGGGAGAGAATCCTGATTCTGGACTTTGGTTCCCAGTACACACAGCTGATCGCGCGCCGACTTCGCGAAATTGGTGTTTATTGCGAAATCCTTCCCTATGATCTGGCAGAGGAGCGGGCCGAGGAATTTCGTCCCATGGGCATCGTGCTGTCCGGCGGGCCTGAATCGGTGACATCTGACGAAAACCTGATTGCACCAGGTTACGTTTTCGAGATGGGCGTGCCGGTGCTCGGGATTTGTTACGGCATGCAAATCATGGCCAAACAGCTCGGCGGAAAAGTGCTGGGTGCAAGCAAAAGTGAATTCGGCTATGCCCGTGTTGAACTCATATCTCCCAGTGAATTGTTTGGCGATTTGCAGGACGGGAGAGACAGCCGTCCTTATCTTGATGTCTGGATGAGCCATGGTGACAAGGTCGTTGAACAGCCCGTTGGGTTTGAGGTCGTCGGTCGGAGCGATAATACTGATATTGCGGTAATGGTGGATGAGGATAGGCGATTCTATGGGTTGCAGTTTCATCCGGAAGTGAACCACACGATTCAGGGCGAGCAGATTCTGGATCGGTTCATAAAAACCGTGTGCGGGTGCAAGGCACTTTGGACCCCCGGCAACATCGTTGAAAATATTGTTGAGCAGGTACGAGAACAGGTCGGTGACGAGAAAGTCATCCTGGGGCTCTCAGGTGGAGTGGATTCGTCTGTTGTTGCTGCGCTCTTATCACGGGCTATCGGCGATCAGCTGACCTGCGTCTTTGTTGACAACGGCCTGCTGCGAACTGATGAAGTCGCCCAGGTGAACCAGATGATTGGGGAAGGAAACACCTTTTCTCTCAATTTGATTACGGTGCCGGCAGAAGAATTGTTCCTGACCCGATTGCGAGGTGTGACGGATCCGGAAGAGAAAAGAAAAATTATCGGTAATACCTTTATTGATGTGTTCGATGAACAAGCCAGTAAGATCAAGAATGTGCGATTCCTGGCTCAAGGAACGATCTACCCGGATGTCATCGAGTCTGCGGGGCATAAAGAAGGAAAAGCGCACGTGATTAAGTCGCACCACAACGTTGGCGGCCTGCCTGACACCATGCAAATGGAGTTGGTGGAACCACTGCGGGAGCTGTTTAAAGATGAAGTGCGAAAAATTGGTCTGGAACTTGGTTTGACACACGAAATGGTTTTCCGTCATCCGTTTCCAGGACCTGGCCTCGGTGTTCGCATTCTCGGTGAAGTTAAAAAAGAGTACGCTGATTTGCTTCGCGCGGCTGACCAGATTTTTCTTGAAGAGCTACGCGATGCAGATTTGTATGACAGGGTCAGCCAGGCATTTGTGGTATTCCTGCCGGTTCGCTCTGTTGGGGTGGTCGGTGACGCCCGGCGATACGAGTATGTTGTTGCATTGCGCGCTGTTGAAACGATTGATTTTATGACCGCAAGATGGGCACATTTGCCCTATGAATTTCTGGAGCGCGTTTCCAGCAGAATCATCAATGAGATTGCGGGGATATCCCGGGTGACTTATGACATCTCCAGCAAGCCGCCAGCAACAATAGAGTGGGAATAAATTGAATAAGAATTTAAAACTAAGCAAAAAGAGTATTGCTTTAATTTCAACTGTAGGGCTATTTTTGCTAGTTGGTTTCATTGGAATTCCTGAGTTAACAAGAAACTTGCTGTTTTATCCTGATGCACCTACTGCAAATTTTCCTATTCCAAATAATGAAACAGAAGCCCGTTTACAGGATTTAGAATATTTTGAAAATTACGTAAGAGGATATGATCGAAGCTTTCATTTTAGAGCAAGAGGTAACGCTTTAAGTCAAATTAATGAATTGAGGAAGGATGTAGACAAACTTTCTCAAGCAGGATTTGAGCTAGCGATAAGTGAAATAGTTGCATTAGGAGAAAACGGTCATTCCAATGTTTGGAATCATTCAAGAGCCAAACGCTATCCAGCCATGCCTTACCAAGGATATTGGTTTGATGATGGTTATCATATAGTTGCAACAACTTCTGAATATGTAAGTTTGCTTGGGGCTAGAGTTACCCATATTGGTGATACCGATATTGAGGTAATTAAAGATGCTTTTAGAAGATATTATGGTGGTGAGGATAGTGGTTTTATTGCATACGCCTTTCCATTCTTAATTCAAAACACAGCATTCCTTTTTGAACTAGGATTTATAAATAATAAGCTTAACTTAGATGTGACGATCATTAATAATGAAGGTAGTGTTGAAAAGTCTCACATTAAAGCAATGCCTCCCCAAAAGGACAGGTACATACAATCTCCTTGGAGATGGTTAGTGCCAGAATGGGATCATGATCATAACAAGCAATTTATCGGTTTTTCTAATGATAGAAACTATGATCCACTTTATTTAAAAACGAATGATGAGTTTCAATTAAGTCGACTCAGTGATCTCAAAATACTTTATATTCAATACCGCCAAAATAACGATGGCCATCAAATGAGTATTTCAGAATTTAATAAAAAGATCAGACAAGAAATTTCTTCATTCAAACCAGAGGTATTAATTTTTGATCAACGTTTTAATGGTGGGGGCGACTACACAAAAACAGCTGATCTAATGTTTGAGATACCTGAACTAATGCCAGAGGGCTCAAGGGTTTATGCTATAACNGGCCATGAGACGTTCTCAGCAGGTATTAGCTCATTAGGGTTCCTTAAAGATGCGCTCCACAATGAACTAATTATTGTGGGTCGCAGAATTGGAGATAGTCCTTTGAGCTGGGGGGAAACCAATGATTTTATCCTGCCTAATTCAGGTATCGGAATGACAGCTGCAAGAGGATTACATGATCAACTATATGGTTGTGAAGATTGGATCCAATGTTATTGGACAGATTTTAAATATCCTGCTGCTGTAGGATCCCTTGAACCTGACATACCGGTGCCTTTTACCTTTGCTGATTATAAGGCAGGAGTTGATGCATCTCTCTCCTCTATAATATCTATTGAATCAAGCAACTAGAAACAGCGAAGAGTAGAACCTTTTTTTATCTCCTGACACACTGAGTCGGTGACTAAAGCATTGTATAATCTCTTTATACAAACTTTATACAAACTTTTTTGAAAACCTTGTAAATAAAGGGTTTCAGATGGTATTACCTATTGAGTGGGAATAAAAAGTCAANAAAATCAATAATATACGTGAATATTAATCGACATAAATATAGATTGAGTATGATTAATAAATTTGTTCTGTAGAACAAAACTAGGAATTAGAGGGATAAAGAGAAAGAAAATAATGAAGTTTTTATCACCATTTAAAAAGTGGATTTTTGGCACTTTAATCACGACTGTTGTATTGGCATCCGCAACATTTTTGTATTTTCGTTCACAAATAGATCATGTACTTGGTGAAGAGCTGAGCGCTGCTGTTGAAGAAATACAGATCACGTCGGGCATAGTTGGGCTTGCCTTTGGTGTTGTTCAAAACGGCGAAATCCTACTTCTTGAAGGCTTTGGGGAAACCAAACTTGGTGCCGAAGACACTGTAACGCGGTCTCATATTTTCCATTGGGCCTCTGTTTCAAAGCCCTTTGTCGCCATTGCAATCATGCAGCTGGTTGAAAAAAATCAGTTGCGGTTGGAGGACAGCCTCGTCGAAGTCCTGCCAGACTACACCGTGACGGATCCGCGCCATCAAGAGATAACCATAGAGCAGCTGCTGCTTCACACTTCAGGTCTCCCTGACGTCGAAGATTATGAGTGGGATAAACCGCAGGAAGACAGCGAAGCTCTTATGCGTTGGGCGACTAAAGAGAGTCCTCGTGAATTACTCTTTGACCCAGGGACGGACAGGAAATACTCAAATATTGGGTTTGAAGTGTTGGGTGCCGTACTTGAACAGATCTCTGGTGATACATTTGACGGTTATATGAAAACGAACATTCTAGTGCCAGCGGGCATGGAAAACTCATCCTTCCTTTTTCCAGAAATTCGTTCGGACTTACGTACCACAGGGCATACTGGCAGCGGGGAAAACAAGGCCATAGCAGACCACTATCCGTGGAACCGTCGCCATGGACCTAGTTCAACTCTCAATACTTCTGTGGAAGAAATGAGCGGATTTGTTTCTGCCTTACTGTCAGATCGCCTTTTGAAGGCTGAAACCCGATCTACCATGTGGCAGGCGCGGTGGCCCATTAACGATGACGGGAGTCAGGCCGGGACCTTGGGCTGGTCCTTTCGTGAGCAGGAGGGCGTTCGCATTTGGCTTCACACAGGAGCAGATGTTGGTTTTCGCTCTGCGCTCGCAATTTTTCCGGACACGCAATCAGCCGTGTTTCTCGTTTCAAACGACGAGGCTGCACCCATAGTTCCGATTCTGTTCACTTCGTTTGAATTTCTGTTTACTGATTAATAAATTTGTTCTGTAGAACAAAACTTAGAGTTAAGGAAAATATGAATAAACAGGACAAAAATCAAAAATTCTCTTACAAAGTCCTTACAAACTATTCAAAAAACCATTTAAAATCAAGGGTTTCAGAGGGTGTTTTCACTGAGTGGGAATAAATGCAGGAAGCCTGGATGCGCTACGCCCTGGAGCTTGCCGAACAGGCTGGCCGATTGAACGAAATACCGATAGGTGCTGTCGTGGTCAAGGATGGTGAGATTATAGGCCGGGGTTTTAACAGGCCGATTACGGCCTCGGACCCATCAGCCCACGCAGAGATCGAAGCCCTGCGGGATGCCGCTCTAGCCCTGGGTAACTATCGTTTGTCGGGAACCTCGATGGTCGTGACCGTTGAACCGTGCACCATGTGTGCCGGCGCATTGATTCATGCACGAATTGAACGGCTGATCTTTGGCGCCCGGGAGCCCCGTGCAGGCGCGATTTTCTCCGCTGCGCAGGTTCTGGATAATCCGAACCTGAATCATCGTGTTGAAGTAGTTGAAGGAGTTTTGGCCAATGAGTGTAGCAAGTTGATGTCTGATTTTTTTCAGGAGCGACGACACTAATGGTGATGTTGGTATTCCCTGGGCCCACTGCGCTCTCGGCATTTCGTCTCAATAAATTGCGTACAGAACTTGTTGCCTCTGGTATGGATGTTTCTCGGATTGATACCCAGTACGTTCATTTCGTTGACATGGATGAAAAGCTGAACCAGACGGAGCTGAATGTGTTAACAGGTCTGCTTCGTTACGGTGCGGAAGAAGAGCAACGACGAGACTTGTTGAAGACTGACTTGTTGCTTCGTCTGGTTGTTCCCAGGCGAGGAACCATATCTCCCTGGAGTTCCAAAGCAACGGAGATTGCCAAGATTTGCAGTTTGGAAAAGGTCATCAGAATTGAACGCGGGATCGGCTATCGTATCGAGGCGAGCGAACCGACTGCCGCTGACGCTTTTATCCATGACCGTATGACGGAAGAGGTCGTTGGCACTACCGAGGTCGGTTACCTGTTCGACGTCGGTGAACCAGGTCCATTGCAGCACATCGATGTGTTGGCCAAGGGAGCGTCTGCTCTGCAGGTGGCTAATATTTCATTGGGTATGGCGCTGACACGAGACGAGATTGATTATCTCGTAGAAGCGTTTACGGAGCTGAACCGGAATCCAACTGATGTTGAATTGATGATGTTCGCACAGGCAAACTCAGAACATTGCAGGCATAAAACTTTTCGTGCCAGTTGGACAATCGATGGTGAGGCTAAAGGCCAGTCACTCATGGAGATGATCCAGAATACGCATCGTGCGAGCAATGGCAGGGGCATTCTTTCTGCTTATACAGACAATGGCGCGGTGATCGCAGGATCAGACGCGACAAGGTTTTTCCCGAATCCGAAATCGCGAGAATATAGCGAACATCAGGAAAAAGTTCACATCCTGATGAAGGTTGAGACGCACAATCATCCGACAGCGATTGCCCCTTTCCCTGGTGCGGCAACCGGATCCGGTGGAGAAATCCGCGATGAGGGCGCCATTGGCAGGGGCTCAAAACCAAAGGCCGGATTGACCGGTTATACGGTCTCCAATCTGAATATACCCGGTGCGCAACAAGCCTGGGAGACACACTACGGTAAACCGGACAGGATTGCCTCGCCACTGCAAATCATGATGGAAGCACCGGTCGGAGGGGCTGCATTTAACAACGAGTTTGGCCGTCCGAATATCGCTGGATATTTCCGGGTTTTCGAACAGGAAGTTGCCGGAGAAGTCCGCGGGTATCACAAACCCATCATGATTGCGGGCGGCCTGGGTAACATCCGCGAACAACATATCGAAAAAACCCCAATAGGGTCAGGTGCTGTGCTCATCATCCTGGGCGGACCAGCTATGCTCATAGGGCTTGGCGGAGGCGCAGCATCATCGATGGCCACCGGCGCCAGCAAAGCAGATCTCGATTTCGCCAGCGTGCAACGTGAGAATCCGGAACTACAACATCGATGCCAGGAAGTGATTGACCAGTGTTGGCAGTTGGGTGACCAGAACCCTATTGCGTTTATACACGATGTTGGTGCCGGTGGGCTATCCAATGCCTTGCCAGAAATGGTAAAAGATGGAGGTGTGGGCGGGACATTTGAGCTACGAAGAATCCCCAGTGCGGAACCGGGATTAACACCGCTTGAGATCTGGTGTAATGAGGCCCAGGAACGATACGTACTCGCCGTTGACAAGCAAGATCTGGAGCTGTTCAGCCAAATTTGTGAACGGGAAAGATGCCCCTTTGCCGTGGTAGGAGAAGCCAAAGAAGGTGCGCACCTGAGTGTTTCGGATAGGTCGCTGGGAGAAACGCCGGTCGATCTGCCAATGTCGGTGTTATTCGGTAACCCCCCCCAGATGCACAAGAATGTAGTCCGTACGCTGCGGCGCACGACACCATTTGACAGCAATGTGAATTTTGGGGAAGCCCTGGTGCGAGTGTTGAATCATCCAACGGTGGCGAGCAAGAAATTCCTGATCACCATTGGCGATAGAACTGTCGGGGGATTGGTTGCTCGCGATCAATTTGTCGGGCCCTGGCAGGTACCGGTGGCTGATGTCGCAGTGACCGCCTCGGGCTTCAGTGGATACACTGGCGAGGCCATGGCAATGGGTGAGCGATCACCCATTGCCATTCTTTCCAGCCCGGCATCTGCCCGGATGGCTGTTGGAGAAGCGATCACAAATATTGTTTCTGCAAGCATTGCGGAATTAGCCGATGTTCGGTTGTCCGCCAACTGGATGGCGGCCGTTGGCGCTGAGGGAGAGGACGCGAAACTCTATGATGCCGTTGAAGCCGTGGGAATGCAGCTCTGCCCAGATCTTGGGATTACTATCCCGGTCGGCAAGGACTCGATGTCTATGCAGACTCGTTGGCAGGAAGATGGTGAACACAAAACCGTCACTTCACCTGTGTCTCTGATCGTTTCAGCGTTTGCCCCAGTTGTGGATATCAGGGATACCATCACGGCTGAACTCTATGACGTTAAAGAAACAAAAATTCTGCTGTTGGACCTTGCCGTGGGACGACAGCGCTTAGGTGGCAGTATTCTTGCCCAGTGCTACTCGTCTATGGGTGACGAATCGCCGGATCTGGAAAGCCCTGAACTAATAAAAAGCTTCTTCGAATTCATCCAGAAAAACAGAGAAGAAATATTGGCCTATCACGATAGATCCGATGGCGGTGTGATTACGACATTGCTGGAAATGGCCTTCGCATCCAGATGTGGTCTTGATATCATTGTGCCGCAAGATATTTCCCCGAATGATTTTCTGTTTAATGAGGAGTTGGGGGCGGTTATTCAGGTCAGCACGGAAGCGATGCCGGCTTTAATGCTCGAGTTGACAGCCGCCAGTATTGATGTTGTCGAAGTGGCGACGATTCGCGATGATCAGACTCTTCACGTCTATCAGGGTAAGCGAGAATTGCTGACGTCCTCACGCGGTGAACTTGAACGACAATGGAGCCGATCCAGTTTCCAAATCCAGCGGCTTCGGGATAATCCAAAGTGTGCCCAGGAAGAATTCAACGCAATCAGCGAAGATTATGATCCGGGACTGAGTGCNGTCTGTCGATTCGAAATTGATGAAGATATTGCAGCGCCGATGATCTCGACGGGCGTGAGGCCCCTGGTCGCCATTTTACGGGAACAGGGTGTTAACAGTCAGGTGGAGATGGCGGCCGCGTTTACCCGGGCAGGATTTACTGCCGTTGATGTTCATATGAGTGAGATATTTTCGGGTAAGACGGAATTGGCACAATTCAAGGGATTGGTTGCTTGTGGTGGTTTTTCTTACGGTGACGTCCTTGGGGCCGGAGAAGGCTGGGCAAAATCAATTTTGTATCACGAACAGGTGAAAGCTGAGTTCGAAATCTTTTTCAATCGGTCAGATACTTTCACCCTCGGGGTTTGTAATGGATGTCAGATGTTATCGACGCTCAAGGAATTGATTCCAGGTACACAGGAATGGCCGATGTTTATTCGCAATGATTCTGAGCAGTTTGAGGCAAGACTGTCTTTGATTCGGATTGATCGTAATCCCTCGATTTTCCTTACGGGTATGAGTGGCGCCTTGTTGCCGATTGCGGTGAGTCACGGGGAAGGTCGGGCGCACCTGACTAATGCCGGTATGACTGAGCTCGAGCACAAGGAACTGATCCCCATGCGGTTTGTTGACCACTTCGGGGATAATTCAACGAGTTATCCGTCTAACCCTAATGGCTCGCCGGGTGGTATGTGTGCTGTGACCAATGAAAATGGCCGGGTACTTGCAATGATGCCGCATCCGGAGCGAGTCTTCAGAACTGTTCAACATTCCTGGCATCCAGATGAGTGGGGTGAGGATGGGCCCTGGATGAGGTTGTTCCGGAACGCGCGGGTTTGGGTTTCATGATTTTTGGATAGTTTTATCATCCAAAATATCGGATTCGGGAACAATTAAGTCTGTATGCGGCTTTATCGCATACAGACTTAAATGTGGGAATCGTTAGCCCCGATTTTTGGATAGTTTTATCATCCAAAATATCGGATTCGGGAACAATTAAGTCTGTATGCGGCTTTATCGCATACAGACTTAAATGTGGGAATCGTCAGCACGAAGTGCTGATAGACTTCTAATCTAGGTTGGTCTATCAAACATCCTCGGTAGATACCCTCGATGACCCCGCACACCTTCTTTTAGAGACTGTCCGCACAAGACACCACCGATCCTCTTCTCCGCGCGTGGTTAGATGGTTTAGCTGCTGCAAGATCGCAGAGCTCCTTAAGGCTCCGAAGAGGAACGGCGCCGTCTTCTGCTAGTGGTATTAAGACTTCGCCTTGGAAGGCAGTAACCAGAATCTGACCCCAGCCACCCAAACGAGGCCTCACTGAAACATTACTTGATTTTCACCCCACCCCGATCAATCACAATATCCCGCGAACGAAATGGGAATTCGCTCCCAGGAAAATCACTGAAATAATATTTCAGAGTTTCGGTAACCACAGGAAAGGCAATTTCATCCCAGGGTATTTCATTTTCCGCGAAGAGTTCTGTTTCCAGGCTTTCCGCTCCGGGGTGAAAGTCCAGATCTATCAATCGTGCACGATAGAAGATGTATATCTGGGAAATGTGGGGCAGACTAAACAAGGTATAGAGCGCTATGATTTCAGCGTTGGCATTGGCTTCTTCAGAGGTTTCCCTGAGTGCGCCCTGGGCTGCAGTTTCGCCGTTTTCGAGAAAACCAGCTGGAAGTGTCCATAATCCTTCTCTGGGTGCGATTGATCTCCGGCAAAGTAAAACCTTATTCTCGTGGAATGGTAAGCAGCCAGTCACGACCTTGGGATTCTGATAATGGATTGTTTCGCAGGACTCGCAGACATATCTGGGGCGATTGTCTCCCTCAGGAATTCTCTGCGATACCGGATCGCCACATTGACTACAATATTTCATCGCTAAAAGTATAAACCCTGGAGATGCACCTTGGTCGATGACATTCGGAAAAAGATGGTTAGCCATCAACCTGTCACGTTGGATGAGGTCCATGAATCACGGGATCGCGCAGCTGTTTTGATTCCCGTCCTGAGTGGTGATGAGCCAAAAATACTGTTGACTGAACGTGCGGGTTCTCTCAATAGCCACGGCGGGGAAGTTTCATTCCCGGGTGGCAAGGAAGATTCAACTGATCCATCGCTCGAGTATACGGCGCTGCGAGAATGTCACGAGGAGTTGGCGATAAAACCAGAGGATGTGGAAATCGTCGGCGCCTTAAGGCCGTTCATTTCCAAGTATGGGTTGATCGTCACGCCCTTCGTTGGCATTTTGCCTCGCCAGCCCGTTTTATCTGCAAACCCCGATGAGATTTCATCGATATTTGAGGTGCCATTGGCTTTCTTTTCTGCTGCTACGCCGATAAGAGTCGATGAAATCTCACGGCATGGTGAGTCGTATCGCGTTCCCAGCTTTGAATACGATGGACACGAGATCTGGGGTTTAACGTCTATGATTATCATTGAGTTTTTAGCGGTTACGCAAAGCTGATAGCGTCCTGCATGCTGTGATACAGTGCGCGCTGTTTGAATCAAGGAGATGGCCGTGATCTACGCGCTGGGTGATATAGAGCCGGAATTCCAGGGTGAATACTGGATCGCAGACAATGCAACAGTGCTGGGTAAGGTGGTACTGGGAAATGATGTGAGTGTCTGGTTCAACGCCGTTCTGCGGGGCGATAATGAATTCATCACCGTTGGTGAAGGTTCGAATATTCAAGATGGAGTCGTCTTGCATACGGACGTTGGTACGCCGCTGACGATCGGCAAAGGAGTGACCGTTGGCCATCAAGCGATGCTTCACAGTTGTTCTATTGGGGACAATTCCCTGATAGGAATAAATGCAGTGATTTTGAGTCGTGCGAAAATTGGCAAAAATTGCCTGATTGGTGCTAATACCCTGATTCCCGAAGGCAAAGAAATACCAGATGGTTCTCTGGTCATGGGCTCACCCGGTAAAATTGTTCGTGAACTAGATGAAGATGCGATCGAAGGGCTGATTGAGAGTGCGCGCGGCTATGTGAGTAATGGTAAGCGATATAGCAAGGACCTGAAGCCTCTATAGCACCACAATCGGCTGAACAGATTCGTTAGGCTTGCAAAAAAAACTGGGCGGGCTATAGTTCTGTCCCTGAATTCAAATAATTGAAACGACAGAGCGATGAGCACCGTAAAATACCACACGGTTTTTCCCCGCAGCCCTTCCGGGCTGTCGCATCTGTCTGTTGTCTCTCAGCTCAAGGCTGTTTATTCTCAGCTCAAGGCTGTTTCCACTCAGCTCGAGGCTGCCCTCTCCGGACTGCTTCTACGACTGCCGTTGTAGGCGGCCGTCAAAAATCCTGCATTGCTCGAACCCTGCTAACCGCAGATATTTTGCATACTCGAGATACGAACAATGAATGCTGAAAACCAGTTAACTAGTACCGACAATGAGACGGCTAAAAAAATGCCGTTTCATAAATACAAAGCCTTTAAACCCATCGCCTTGCCAGATCGGACCTGGCCGGATCAGGTCATTACGGAGGCGCCAAGATGGTGCAGCGTGGATCTTCGTGATGGTAACCAGGCCCTGATCGAGCCGATGACGCCCAATGAAAAGCAAAGAATGTACGATCTGTTGCTTGATATTGGCTTCCGGGAAATCGAAGTTGGGTTTCCGGCCGCATCCCAAACTGATTTTGACTTCGTCAGGAAAATCATTGAAGAAGACAGAATCCCCGAGGGTGTGACTATCCAGGTGCTCTGCCAGGCTCGAGAGGCACTGATTCGAAGAACCTGTGAAGCAGTTGCAGGTGCCAGTAGCGTTATTTTCCATTTGTATAATTCGACATCGGCGCTGCAACGTAAAGTCGTATTCAAGATGAGTCGTGAAGAGGTGGTTAAGCTCGCGACAGAAGCGACAGCGATTGTAAAAAAACATACGGACCAACTTGAGGCAGATGGCACAAGGGTAACGCTGGAATACTCGCCCGAGAGTTATACAGCAACTGAAATGGATTTTGCTGTGGAAATCTGCGCTGCGGTGATGGACGTGTGGCAGCCGGCCGAGGATAACAAGATTATTCTTAATCTGCCGTCCACGGTTGAGATGGCAACACCTAACGTCTACGCGGACCAGATTGAGTATTTCATTCGTCATCTGCCAAACCGGGAAAAAGCTGTCATTAGTCTGCATACGCACAATGACCGTGGCACAGGTATAGCGGCTTCAGAGATGGGGTTGATGGCTGGTGCAGAGCGCATTGAGGGCACGCTGTTTGGTAATGGCGAACGCACGGGGAATCTCGATGTGATTACCATGGCCATGAATATGTTTTCGCAAGGTATAGACCCGAAGTTGTATCTCAGCGAAATGCCGAAGATAGTGGCGGTAGCAGAGGAATGCACCAAGATCCCGATTCACGTCAGGCAGCCTTATGCAGGAGAGCTGGTATTCACCGCTTTTTCCGGTTCGCATCAGGATGCCATCAAGAAGGGCATGGAGTTCGCCGACCTGGATGGTGATTCTTTATGGGAGGTTCCTTATTTGCCGATAGATCCATCTGACGTCGGTGGCTCATACAGGGAAACGGTGCGTGTAAATAGCCAGTCCGGCAAGGGTGGCATTGCATTTATTCTGGAAAATTATTTCGGCGTTTCACTGCCAAGATCGCTGCTGCTGGAGTTCAGCCCCATCATTCAGGCCCTCTCAGAAAAAGACGGCGGTGAATTGAAAGCCGATGCAATCTGGCAGGCATTTGTTGCCGAATTTATCGAGGTGGAAGGCCCATACCAGCTGATCGATTACCAGGTGCACTCGGATTCAGAGGGCGGTGAATCATGTAATGCGAAGATTCAGGTCGCAGAAAACGAGGTTGACATAAAGGGTTTTGGTTCAGGTCCCATTGATGCTTTCATTAACGCAATGGTAGAGACGCTAAATGAACCCCTTAACATTGTTGATTATCAGGAATATGCACTGAAGGAAGGAGCCGAGGCCCAGGCGATTTGTATTCTTGCGATTACTGATGAAGATGCTAATCGATACTATGGCGTTGGCATCAGCCAGAATACGACCACGGCGGCTTTCAAATCGATAGTTGCAGCTATAAATAGAAAGTGGAAGTGACAAACCCCAAAAGGGGTTTGTCATCCTGAAACCTCGCAGAGGTTGAAGGATCCCTCGGTCGCAATACAGATCCTTCGCCACGCTCAGGATGACCTTTTCCCTGAGCCCACGCAGTGGGTGAAGGCTCTCTCGGCCCAGGAACTATAGGTCCTTCATTAAACTCGTGCGCGAGCCCGGTCAGGCGGCCTTCCCTCAATTGTCATCCTGCGCAAGTTGAGATTCTTCAATCACCTGGTGGCCTCAGGCTGACAAACCTTTGGGGTTTGTCAGCTTCGCCGTCCTGATCATATTGTCCTGAATCTGGACAATCTCGAACCGAATGCCACCGATGGTAAAACAAACATTTGCTTCTGGAATCGTTTCGAGATACTCGGTGATTACCCCGTTGAGAGTTTTTGGACCATAGACGGGCAATTCCCATCCCAGCGAGCGATTGATCAGCCGGATATGAGTGCCACCGTCGATAAGAAATGAGCCGTCATCCTGGGGGTGAATATCAATACTGGTTGCGGCAAGATCAGTAGTGAAGTCGCCGACAATCTCTTCAAGAATATCTTCGATCGTTACGATCCCCTGTATGTCGCCATATTCGTCAACGACCAGCGCAATACGTTCCTTTTCAGCCTGAAAATTAATGAGCTGTGTTTGCAGCGGTGTGTTTTCAGGGACGAAGTAGGGATCCTGAGTCTGTTGCAGTAGCGCTGCATTTGTCAATTCACCATCAATAAGAAAACGTGCAGCATTTCGTACGTGCAAAATGCCAAGAACCCTGTCGATATCTTCCTTAAAGACAGGCAGGCGGGTGTGTTGAACCGAGCGAAGCTGGGAAATGATGTCATCCATTTCATCCTCAATATCGATGCCAACGATTTCGTTACGCGGAATCATAATGTCATCGACCGTAACTTTCCCCAGGTCTAAAACACCCAGCATCATGTCCTGATGGTGACCTGCAATCTGTGATCCTTCATGGACTACAGTACGTAGTTCTTCAAGGCTCAGGTGATCTTCGGTCGCTTCCTCTTGCCTCACTCCGACCATGTAGAGCAAACCGTTAGCGATACCGTTTACCAACCACACAAATGGGTAACTCACCCAGAGGAGGATCTGTAACAAATATGAAGACGGTAATGCAATTTTCTCGGGATATACTGCGGCGATCGTTTTCGGTGCTACTTCGGCAAACACCAGAAATACCATCGTGCAAAGAATGGGGGCCAGTACTACGCCGTTTTCTCCGAAGACCTTCAATGCCAGCACGGTTGCCAGGGCGGCGGCGGTAAAATTGGCCAGATTATTACCGATCAAAATGACGCCGAGTAAGCGGTCTGGCCGTTGCAGTAATTTTGCCGCTCTTTTTGCGCCGCCGTGACCTTCTTTTGACAAATGCTTCAACCGATAACGGTTGAGCGCCATCATGGCGGTTTCAGATCCTGAAAAGTAAGCAGAGATAATGACAAGTAGAATAATGGAGCCTAGTAAGACACCAATCGACGGATCGTCCAAAAATGGAGACCTCGCGGTTGTTCAGAAATTGCAGTTGTACGGATTACGCAATTCGCTGTCAAGTGCCTATTAATCGGACTGTGTGTTGGCCACAGAAGAATTCAAGCGCCAGCAATCAACTCTGTCCCAGGATGAGCTCCAGGACAACCTTACTGCCAAAGTAACCCAGCGCCAGTAAAACGAATCCTGATAGTGCCCATCTGGAGGCAATCGCACCACGCCAGCCAAGTTGGTACCTGCCCCACAGGAGAACTGCAAATACCGCCCAGGCCGCCAGGGTGATAACGGTATGGTGAATGAGTCCGGGGCTTGAAAGTGTCTGCAGAAACATGAACCCCGTCGCGATTGATGCGGTCAGGAACACAAGACCGACCCAAATCATTTCGAACATCAATTGTTCCATTGTTTCCAGTGGGGGCATGTTGCTGAGGATCAGGAGCCTGTGATGACGCAGCAGGCTGTCCCCGAAAGACAGTAACAGCGCCTGGGCTGCGGCAATAGTGAGTAAGCTGTATGCAACCACTGACAGGGCAATGTGACCAAAAATTCCGTTGCTTATATCTTCTCTTGGACCATAGTCTCCCTGCAGCATGACTTCGAGCAAGACCGTGACGATTGCGATCGGAAATATCACGATAAACAGATTGTCGATAGGGCGGCGCAGGCTGCTCAACATGACAATGCTGACAATAGATAGTGCCATCAGAGACAGCATGGGGTAGATACCCAGATCGATACCAGCTTCGTGGAAAAAACCCTGGTAAGTGGTCATAGCATGGAAAAGGATGCCGATGGCACCCGCGAGTTTCACCCAGGGTCCAAATGATGCCCCCTTGAGGATATTTTGAATTTGCATGACCGTGGCTGCCAAATAGCAGATTGCGGCAATCGTGCCTGAAACAACAATTATCATGCTGGTAGCTCGTCTGATCTCTTGATTGCTAGTTTCAAATACACTATCCGGAAGGTGGATTCGTTATACTAGCTTACTCAAGCGATAAGTTTCAGGGATTTACGTGTTCGAATCATTAACACAGAGATTGGGTGCAACCCTTTCTTCTGTAACAGGCAAGGCAAAGCTCAACGAAGAAAATATCAAGGAGGCTTTACGGGAAGTTCGTGTGGCATTGCTTGAAGCCGATGTAGCCTTGAGTGTGGTCAAGGAATTTACAGATCGTGTCAAAACCAGAGCACTTGGTGTTGAGGTAACTGCCAGTCTCTCGCCCGGGCAGGTTTTCATCAAGATTGTAAGTGACGAACTCATCGAAGTGATGGGTGGGGATGAAGGTGCGCTCAATCTTAATGTGCAGCCTCCAGCAGTGGTTCTTATGGCTGGACTTCAGGGTGCAGGAAAAACCACATCGACCGCCAAGTTGGGTCGCTGGTTAAAAAATCGTGATCACAAATCGGTGATGGTGGTGAGCACTGACGTATATCGACCTGCGGCCATCGACCAGTTAAGGACGTTGGCCGACCAGGCGGATCTTACCTTTTTCGAATCCAGCCCCGACCAGAAACCATTGGACATTGCGAAGGCAGCGCTTGATAGGGCCAGGAAACAATTTACAGAAGTACTCATCATAGACACCGCAGGTCGACTGGCTATCGATGAAGCAATGATGCAGGAAATTCGTGAACTTCATGAGGCGGTTAACCCGACGGAAACGTTATTCGTCGTTGATGCGTTAATGGGTCAGGACGCTGCGACCACAGCAAAAGCATTTGGCGATGTGCTGCCACTTACCGGGGTGATCCTCACCAAGGTCGATGGCGATAGTCGCGGCGGCGCGGCCCTTTCAGTCAGGTCGATCACGGGTAAACCGGTTAAATTTATGGCGGTAGGTGAAACCATCGACGATCTGGACGCTTTCTATCCTGATCGAATTGCATCCCGCATTCTTGGCATGGGCGATGTGATGTCCCTGATCGAGGAAGCTGAACAGAAAATTGATAAGAAAAAGGCAAAGAAACTTGCCCGAAAAATCAAGAAAGGTAAAAAATTTGATCTCGAAGACTTTCGCGATCANATCCAGCAGATGAACAATATGGGCGGCATCACTAATATGTTAGATAAGCTCCCGGGCATGGGTCAAATGTCCGAGGTTGCCCAGCAGAAGGTTAACGACAAATCATTCTCGCAGATGGAAGCGATCATTAATTCAATGACGCCAGGTGAAAGAACTTATCCAGACAGTATTAACGGATCGCGCAAAAAGAGGATCGCCGGAGGTTCAGGCACGCAGATTCAGGATGTAAATCACCTGTTGAAGCAACACAAGCAGATGCAGAAAATGATGAAGAAATTAACCAAGAAGGGCGGTATGGCCAATATGATGCGTGGCATGGGTGGCATGATGCAGCCCCCTGGTGGAGGTTTTAGGCCAGGGTAGACTGCCTGGCTCTGGAAATGCCGTCGTCGTGACTGGGCCTGCAATTCATTGGCATATTTGCCTGTCTTTCCATTTCTGTGCTGCCTGGTGTGGTATTGACAGCCGGAAGCAGAATATTAAATTAAATAAAAACAATCACTTAGGACGATCCGGCTAAATTTTATCCAGGAGACAGCTGCAGGTTTAATTTCATCAGTCTTTACCGTACAATACGCCACCTTTCGACCCCCCACACTGGTTTGAGGGNTATTCGAAACACAATTATTCAAAGGAAAATAAACAGATGGTCACTATTCGCTTGGCGAGAGGTGGTAGTAAGAAGCGCCCGTTCTATCACATTCATGTGGCTGACAGACGCGTATCGAGAGACGGTCGATTTATCGAACGCCTTGGATTTTTCAATCCGATTGCCCGGGGTGCAGAAGAAGGCACCCGTGTCGATCTGGAACGATTCGATTATTGGGTCAGGCAAGGCGCGCAGATGTCGGATCGAGTCAAGAAAATTGTAAAGGAATATCGTAAAGCGATCACTGTTGCAGCCAGTGAGGAAGCGGCATAACCACCGAGCGACCTGAGATTTGCCTTGGAAGTATCAACGGTAGTCATGGGATCAAGGGTTGGGTAAAGGTTTTTTCATATACCGATCCGATGCAGGCAATTTTTGATTACACACCCTGGGTATTGAGAAAGGGTGGTCACGAACGGAAGGTGGTTGTTGAAGGCAGCCAGGTCAGCGGCAAGAGGCTGATAGTCCAGCTGCAAGGTGTCGATTCCCGGGATCTTGCTGATCAACTTATTGGGTATGAAATTCACGTTGATCGACAGACGCTACCTGAACTTGGAAGCGGCGCTTATTACTGGTTCCAGCTCGAAGGACTTAAGGTCAGGAATGTAAAAGGGGTGGTATTTGGTCAGGTTGACCATTTACTCGAGACAGGCGCCAACGATGTGATGGTGGTGCAACCTACCTCAGATAGTGTAGACGACCAGCAGCGGTTGATTCCCTATGTCGAAGATGAGGTAATCAAACAAGTCGATCAGGAGACTGGTGAAATCCTGGTGGATTGGGAAGTCGAATACTGAGGCTATAAGCAGGGGTGATACGTCATGTGGATTGGCATCGTCTCGTTATTCCCCGAGATGTTTCACGCGGTTACCCGGTTTGGCATCACTCGCCGGGCTGTAGAAAATGGCCTGCTTGAAATAGAAATATGGAATCCTCGAGATTTTGCCGGGGATAAACATCGTACTGTGGACGACAAGCCCTATGGCGGCGGCCCTGGTATGCTGATGAAGGTTCAGCCGCTGAAAGATGCCATTAATGCGGCCAGGTCGCAGGCAGGGGCAGACTGCCCTGTGATATGCCTTTCACCACAAGGCAGAAAGCTTGAGCAGGCGGACCTTAAGAAGTTTGCGAAGCAGCCAAATATGATTTTGGTCGCAGGAAGATACGAAGGCATCGATGAACGCCTGATGGAAACAGTCATCGATGAAGAGATCTCCATTGGTGATTTTGTTGTGACAGGGGGTGAGTTACCAGCGATGGTACTTATCGATGGCATGACAAGACTCCTACCTGGAGCAGTAGGCGATAGCGATTCAGTTGAGCACGACTCTTTTTCGGAAGGTCTGCTGGACTACCCGCAGTACACCAGGCCCGAATCTGTTGATGGTTTTGAGGTGCCTGCCGTACTGATGAGTGGCGATCATGAAAAGATCGCGCGCTGGCGCAAACAACAGGCGCTTGGCAGGACATATGAAAAGCGCCCTGATCTGATTCGTTCGTTGGCGCTGAGTGACGAAGACGTTGAGTTATTGAATGAATACCTTGCGAAACGCGAGACTTGAAGGAACCAAAAATGAGCAAGAACAAGATTATTGAACAAATTGAAAATGCGCAGCTTAAAACGGATCTGCCTGAATTCGGCCCAGGAGACACTGTTGTTGTGCAGGTTCGGGTCAGGGAAGGTACTCGTGAAAGATTGCAGGCGTATGAAGGTGTTGTGATTGGAATACGAAATCGCGGTCTGAACTCAGCATTCACGGTTCGAAAAATATCCCATGGGGTTGGCGTTGAGAGAACATTCCAGACTCACAGTAAACAAATTGAGAGTGTTACCATGAAGCGTCGAGGTGATGTCCGACAGGCCAAGCTGTACTACCTCAGAGAGAGAAGCGGTAAGTCGGCTCGAATCAAGGAAAAGTTAAAGTAAGGGCTGACAAAACTCTGAAGATAAAAGCTCGAGACTCTCGGGCTTTTTTTTTGCCTGAAAAGAGTGAGAATGAGGAAATTATTCACGAATTCATCACTGTATGTCTGATCCCGATGATCACGCACTGATCGAGAAGTTCCTGGACACCCAGTGGCTGGAGAAAGGCTTGAGCGACAATACGCTGAAGGCGTACAGAAGCGACCTTGACAGTTTTGCCGTCTGGGTCTCACAGCAGCAAGGATCAATGGTGACAGTGCGGCGGAAAGATGTGAATAGCTACCTTTCCTATCGACTAGGCAAAGGTCTGAAGGCCAGGTCAACTGCACGATGCCTGTCTTGCATGCGGGCATTTTATCGATATCTGCTGCGAGAAAATATGATGACCCAAGATCCGACCTTGCGAGTGGAAAATCCGAACATAGGGCGGTCCCTGCCGGATACCCTAACCGAGCAAGACGTGGAAAAATTGTTGGCAGCGCCTGATTTAGCGACGCCCATTGGTGTGCGAGATCGAACCATGCTGGAAGTTCTGTATGCCTGTGGTCTACGGGTCAGTGAGTTAACGGGATTAAGGCTCAGCGAAATTAATTTGCGCCAGGGTGTCATTCGAATCGTTGGTAAAGGCTCAAAAGAACGGCTTGTTCCCATGGGGGAAGAGTCGATCAGCTGGGTGACCCGGTATCTGGCTGACGCGAGAATCCAGTTGCTGAAAAAGAATCTGGCACAGGACACCGTGTTTCCGAGCAATCGCGGCACTCAAATGACTCGGCAGACTTTCTGGTATCGGATCAAGGAACATGCCCGGAGTGCGGGTATCAGGAAAAAGCTGTCCCCGCATACCTTAAGGCACGCGTTTGCAACTCATCTGCTCAATCACGGTGCGGATTTAAGAGTTGTCCAGTTGCTTCTGGGACATTCAGACTTATCAACGACCCAGATTTATACCCACGTAGCCCAGCACCGTATGAAAGAGCTACACAAAATGCATCATCCCAGGGGTTGAACGAACGGGAACCTTTCCGGGTTCTGTTCCGGGAACCTCTCGTTGCGGAGTCGGGTCTCATAGGGCAAAGTAGCCGAATTCAGTCGTTGTCGTTCCGTATGAGAATTTTGAACGTAATTTTGTTTCTATTTGTACTGACCGCAGTCACCGTCCGCGCTGGCGAGCCGCCTGCGCCACTGCCTGCGCCACTGCCTGCGCCACT
>JGI26061J44794_1000137_pt1 | contig 35101 bp, 35 predicted proteins | sample MarorgKNORR_S2LV_5_FD_44794 | JGI IMG/M metagenome (IMG submission 44794) | reverse complement strand
TAGGCTAGGCTAGTCTCGACACTGGTGATGTCAGAGATACCTGTCACCATCTGGTTCCAGGCACCCATCGGCAAGTCATGCCCCATGCCATCGATAATCATGAGCTGAGCGTCGGGAATATTTTCATGGGTATCGACACCCCCGGTTACCGGGACCAGCGGGTCCTCGTTGCCGTGTATCACAAGACAGGGAAAGCCCAGCTTGTTTAACCCCGGACGCCTGTCGCCATGGGTAATGACCGCCGCCATCTGACGACCGACGCCTTCCGGATGATAGGCGCGCTCATAGTTTTCAAGGCCTTTCTCCCGGAGGCGCGCCTCGTCTCTTGGAAACCCGGGGCTGCCGATGATTTTCGACACTTCAACAGACCGCTGCATCGCATGTTCCGGGTCATCTTTTCGCGGCGAACCTAGTGCTGCCATCGCCTCGGGCTCGGCAGGCGGCAGATCCGGATTACCAGTGGTAGACATAATTGAAGTCATACTCAGCACGCGGTCCGGATGATTGATGGCCATGGCCTGAACAATCATGCCGCCGAGCGACGCGCCGCAAATATGTGCTTGTGTGATATCCAGCTCAGACAACAAGGCCATGCCGTCAGCAGCCATATCATCCAGGGTGTAGGCGACATCCGGTGTCTTGCCGGACATTCTGTCCATCATGAGCTTTTCCATATCCGGCTCGCCGTGATCACTGAAATAGGTTGATAGACCCACATCACGATTGTCGTAGCGAATCACGTAGTGACCCGCGTCTGCCAGTCTCTGGCAGAAATCGGGATCCCAGGCGATCATCTGGGCGCCAAGGCCCATTACCAGGAGTAGCGGTTTGTTTTGTTCGTCCCCAAAAGTGTCATATTCAATAGTGATGTTGTTTGCGGTAATACTTGGCATTATAAATCCTCAGGTTGCGTAGGCTGAGCCGCCATCGCAGGCAATGGTTTCGCCGACGACATAGGCACCGGCTCGTGATGACAAAAAGATCGCAAGACCAGCGATATCTTCAGGTGTGCCGACACGGCCGCGTGGGTTTCCCCGACCCACCGCAGTCCAGTCGATGTCAGTGTCACCCCCACCACCAACACCTGTGCTAAGCATCCAGGTAGGGAAGGGACCAGGCGCAATCGCATTGACGATAATGTTTTCTTTTGTCAGATGCAGAGCGAGACCCCGGGTCAGATGATGCAGGGCTGCTTTTGAAGACCCGTAAGAAAAGGTTTCAAAAACGGGATTCTTGATACCGTCAATAGAACCAATGTTGATCACCCGTGCAGGGTCGTCGCTGCTGCCCGATGCGCGCAATAGAGGTAGCAGTTTTTGGGTCAGGAAGAAAACCCCTTTGACGTTCGTATCGAATACCTTGTCCCAGCCTATTTCGGGAAAATCATCGATCGGCGCGCCCCAGGATACTCCGGCATTGTTGACCAGAATATCCAGTTTGGATTCGCGCGAGGCGATTTCAGTCGCGAGTTGTGCACAACCGGCAACCTCGGCGAGGTTGGCTGGAATGGAAATGCATTCGCCGCCGTATTCTTTGGCCAGTCTTTCGGCCGTGGCATCGCAGACATCGCTCTTGCGTGAACTGATGTATACCCTGGCACCATTGGCCAGGAAACCCGCAGCGATCATTTCGCCGATACCCCGGGAACCGCCGGTGACGAGGGCGACCTTGCCCTCGATGGAAAAGAGGTTTTTCATTGCTGTTTTCCTAAAAAAACAAAGCGGCATTTAGCCTGTGAAGAGCAGGTTTGTCCAGTGGGGAAATGGGATAGAAATTGGTGTTTTGGCTAGTCCTGTAGTATTTCTGTGGGCCTGCCATCCAGGCTGACCTGGTTTTTTTCAGCCCAGTGTTTCGAAATACCATCATCTCCCTTGTTAGAAGCCCATTTTGCCAGAGTGTCTCTCTCACCGGTCATCTCGTAAAAAGGCACGGCAAATCCACAGGAGGTTTGCACCATATCGATGCTGAACTCAAAAAATTGTCGTGTACCTGGCTGGTGGTTAAACAGCGCTGAATACTGATTCCAGGCCGATTTATCACGCGGGTAGATTATTTTGGCGCTGCCATACAACCTCAAAATGAGCGGTTGTTTCTCGAACGAGCAAAACATGATGGTCATGCGTTCATTTTCAACAACATGGGCGGCAGTTTCGTTGCCGCTTCCTGTCAGGTTCAACCAGACCACTTCACTGGGATCAGTGACTCGCAGGGAGTCCATCCCTTTTGGTGACACGTTGATTTTCCCTGTCGCCCCGGCGGTCCCTACGAAAAAGATATGCTGGCGTTCAATGAACTCAATGTGATCGCCTGTCAAAGACCCGAATTGTTCGGCCATGTGGATACTCCCAGTCAATGGCGCCTATGATAAACCATCCATTGCGGTAGAGTTTCAGTCGTGATTTGATGCGTTCTTCGATTTCAGCAGGCAAAAAGCAGTAGTGGCTCATAAGCTCGGCATGCCAACCATGATGACCTATGGTTTTGGCCAGATTGCGGAAGCAATCAAAAATCAGGGATTTGGCGTCTTCCTTTTGTTTTACTACAATCAGGTATTGTATGTCTCTGCAACAGGTACAAGTATTGCACTGGCTGTTGCTCTGGTATTTGACGCCGTCACAGACCCGATTGCGGGCAGTTTGTCAGACAAGTTACGGAGTGTATGGGGTCGGCGCCATCCCTTTATCCTGATATCTGCCTTCCCCCTTGCCGTTACTTTCTATTTTCTATTTAACCCACCTGAAGACCTGAGTGAGTTCGAATATATTATGTGACTCGGTGTATTCGCGGTGTTGGTTCGGGCATCGATGACTTTCTATCATGTGCCGCACCTTGCCCTGGGCGCTGACTGGCAAAGGACTATGATCAGCGTTCGACAATGTATGCGTTCAATACGTTGTTTGGATTTACCGGCGCAGCGTTGTTCCTGCCGGTGTCCTACCGATTATTTTTTCCACCGACGGAAGAGTTTAATCCTGCACTGCTTAATCAAGCAGGCTATTCGCCCTGGGCCTTGTTTGCTGGTGGGTTGATGATATTTGCAATCGTGGTTTGCGTGGCTGGAACCTATAAGGAAATACCGAGATTAAGAAAACAGGCAACTATTACCAAAGCCCGGTTTGGGGCTCGTCGGCCTGTCATTTTCCATTTTTCTGGTACCTGTTCTGACCAGGCGCTTCGACAAGAAGCCAACGCTGGTTGGGTGTGCCTTGTTAATCATCATCAATATCAATACACCCATCGTGCTGACACTGCTCGATGTTAGTTGGTTTCCTACGGCAGGTTCAACCAGCTTGTTAATCGTTCTTATTGTCAGTAGCGGCGTAACTGCATTGTTAGCGCCAGTCCTTTTTGCATCGCTGAATTCAATGTTTGCAGATATCACCGATGAGCATGAACTGGATACTGGCGAAAGAAGGGAAGGCATCATTTTTTCAGCGAGATCCTTTGCCTCAAAAGCCTCTGCATCTTTTGGGCTCATATTCGGAGGGGTACTGCTGGATTATATCGAATTTCCCAAAGGCGCTGTTATGGGTACAGTCCCTGAAGACACAGTCTGGCAGCTTGGCTTTATTGCCGGGCCCGCAACTTCGGTTTTTACCTTTTTTGGTATGTTTTTGTATCTTCGCTATCGCATTAGCCGAAAGCGACATGAAGAAATTACCCGTGCGTTAGCACAATTAAATCGTTGAACCTTTCTCAGATAGGTTCAATGTTCAGTTTAGATTCACTCATCGTTCAGGTCGTTGATAGTAGATTGAGGTATCCCAACTGTTTGAGCGACCGTTATGAACAAAGCCATTCATCTTTTCGTTTTCATGATCGTTATTGCAGGCTGTGCTAATGAGCCCATCGTTGATCGTCGCGGTGTGGATGAATCCAAATACCAGCAAGACCTTGCTGAATGCCGCTCCTATGCCTCTCAGGTCGATACCCCCGGAGAAACGGCAAAGAGCGGTGCTATCGGCGCGGCTGTGGGTGTCGCCGTTGGCGCGATTGTTGGCAATAGCCATGACGCGAAACGAGGCGCGGGAATAGGCGCGGTTGCGGGAGGAGGCCGTGGGTTAAACAAGGCCGAACATCGCAAAGAAAAAATCATGTTTCGTTGTCTGCAGGGTAGGGGTTATCGGGTATTGGGATGAGATGCTGTTATGAGCCGCTCAGGATTCCCACACGATGATGTCACCGCCCTGACCCATGAGGGCCGAGCCTGGAAAGACCCGGAGCCGCCAGGGATCAAATCGCAATACCGAAAAGTTGTCTGATTCGGGATTGTCCCAGCCAGGGATCATTGCGGGGTCGTATCCCAGAGGTGCGGGAAGTTCAAGATACTGATTCCATACCCGCTTGCGTGTCTCGGCATCAAGACACCAGGTTGCTTTGCATTCCGCGACGCAGGTGTTTTGATCTGGCGCCCAGTAATTTATTGATACAAAAGGACTGTGTTCGATATGGGTTCTTTTTGTCAGAGTAGCGCCGGTCCCAACCCAACCGATGATTTGCTCACCATCGAATTCCCAGAAGGGGTGCAATACGCGGCTCCTCGGTCGATTGTCAGCGTCGACTGTCGCAACGCTACACCAGACGATCTTGTGCGCCATGTCGATAAAGGCAGCCGCGGTTTCTTCAAGTGTGTTCACGTTTCCTCCTGGGGCGTCGTTAGCCGGTAAACCTTAAAGCATAGAGCACCCGACCCGTTGCGCACAACGTTCCCTCGCTGTTCTTGATATCAACATGGATCGTACACAGTTGTCGGCCCCGCTTGATCACGGTTGCTTCTGCATCAACCCACTGCCCATGGGCTTGGCGTAGATAGGTAATTTGCAAGTCGGCCGTGCCTGCGGGCTCAGTGCCTTGCCGGATATTGGTAAACACAGCGGGAACAGCGGCCATGTCGATCATGGTAGACAGGACGCCGCCGTTCACACTGCCACCAATGCCAGTCGGCGTGCTTTCCTTAATTGTTAGCCGGATTCGCGCGTAGTCCTCCCGGGTTTCGATGAGTCTAAGACCCAGAAACTGGTGAAATGGATCTGCGTCAAAATCTCGTTTGTCATCAACCTTCATTGGTGGGCCTTTTTTTCAATAGAGTAATAAGTGTGTTTTCAAGCGTGATTCCACCAGGCCAGGTCAGAGAAGGCTCGCAGGTCCATCTCATGGGTCCACACGGAACGATGTTGTTGGGCGACATGGAAATAGGTGTCGGCAATGCGTTCCGGTAGCATCAATCCATCGTGTTCCATTCCCCGGGTTTCTCGTAGTTTCTGGAATGCCTGGGGACCCAGCATTTTACCCAGGGTATCCGGTGCGTCCACTGCGCCGTCAATCAGAATGTGCGCAACATGAATACCCTTTGAGGAGAATTCCGCGTTAAGACTCTGGCAGAGCATGCGCCGGCCGCCCATGGCAGCAGCATGAGAATGCTGCCCGGCATTACCCCGAACTGCGGCAGTCGCCGATGTGACAAGAATCGTGCCTTTGCCGCGTTCAACCATCTTTGGTGTCACGGCGGAGGCCAATCGATAGAGTCCGAAGGTGCCAAGACGCCAACCCATCTCGAACGCCTTGGGTGACGTGTCAGGCAGTGATCGATTGCCGATTTGTGCGCCCAGGTTGTAGACGGCGACTTCGATGGGTCCAATATTGGTCTCAATATCTGTGACGAGATCCTCTATGGTGTTTTCTTCTATGGCGTTTAGCAGCTGACCGGAAGCACTGCCACCAGCTTCCTCGATTTGTGCTACCATCTTATCCAGGCCATCTTGGTCGCTGCGTCGACACAAGCAGGCGTGATAACCCTCCATCGCAAAGCGTTTCGCTACATTGCCGCCGATCCCGGCTCCGGCTCCAATAACCAGGCAGACTGGCTTCATGATTGTTCTCCTTATCGCTGATGGCTCACTATAGGTTATGTAGTTTCATCATTAAACCTCTCTTTGGTCAGCACGATTATCATCTCAAGACGCTGCTGGGTTGATTACAATCCGGCGTGGACAGATTGCGCTGAATCATCCTTATCACATGGAACAAGTTATGCCGAGATACCAGTTAAAAGTTAACAGTGAACAACACGAAGTTGAGATCCAAAGTGATATGCCTTTGCTCTGGGCACTACGGGATGTCATTGGACTGACGGGGACCAAGTACGGTTGTGGTATCGGACAATGCGGCGCATGTACGGTACACATTAACGGTATACCCGTACGAAGTTGTTCGGTCACAGCGGCTGATGTTGCTGGGCAGGATATCAAAACGATTGAAGGCCTTTCGGATGGATCAGCGTTTCACCCGCTTCAACAGGCCTGGATAGATGAAGATGTCGCCCAGTGTGGTTATTGCCAGGTAGGGCAAATCATGTCCGCCGCAGCCCTGCTGGATTCAAATTCTGATCCCTCAGATGACGATATTGATCGCGCAATGGCGGGTAACTACTGCCGTTGCGGTACTTACATCCGAATTCGAAAAGCAATACATACTGCGGCGTCTTTCTACGAGGCCTCGGTGCAGCCAATGGTGGAGAAGCAGTCATGAATAACGATAAGCGAGGCTTGCCAGAATCTGCTGATCACTGGAGCAGCTTTGATGAAATCGTGCGGGCTGTCAGAAAAAAGTCACGGACAATCAATCGAAGAAGTTTTCTAAAACTCTCAGGGTTAACAGGCGGTGGGTTCGTCCTTGCGTCCGTTTTACCGGGCACCGTCATCGGGGCGGATACGCCGACCCTGGTCGGTTCGGTTGAAATGAATGCCTACGTTCAAGTGTCTGCCGATGGCACCATCACTATTTATTCCGGCTCACCTGAAATGGGACAGGGCATTAAAACGTCTCTGCCGATGATTGTCGCTGAGGAGATGGGCGCAGACTGGGACGATGTTGTTGTGGAGCAATCGCCGCTCAATACGGATCGCTTTGGTCGTCAATCTACCGGTGGTTCATACACGCTGCATCTCAATTTCGATCTGATGCGCCAGATGGGCGCTTCGGCCCGGGAAATGTTTCTGGATGCAGGTGCAATTGCGATGGAGCTACCAAAGAAAGAGCTCAAGGCACAAAATAGTCGTGTCTTTCATCCCTCCGGACAATTCCGCACCTTCGCAGAACTGGTAGCCATTGCCTATAAACAACCTGTGCCCGAACCGGAAACACTCATTTATAAAGGTCGTGAAGAATACAACATCATTGGTACGTCCAAAAGCCAGGTCGACAGTGCCGAAATTGTCACGGGTCAGGGCGGCTATGGCATTGATACCCGGGTACCCGACATGCTCTATGGCGTTTATGAGAAAAGCCCGTCTGTGGGTGGCAAAATCAAAAGCGCAAACCTGGAAGAGATTAAAAAATTACCGGGTGTTACCGATGCCTACATTATTCATGGTAATGGTAATGTTCGTGAACTCTCCGATGGCGTGGGTATTGTCGGGTCCAGCACCTGGGCGGTATTTCAGGCACAGAAACAGCTGAAGACGCAGTGGGATGAATCCGCAGCATCAAATGACAGCTGGACTCAGTTTGCGGAGCAATCCCAGGCGATAAACTCGCCGACCGGGCAGGATATGATAGTCAGTAAAGGCGACGTTGACTCGGCTTTTGCTGATGACGACAACCTCGTGGTTTCGGCTTTTTATGAATTTCCCTATGTGTCACATCTTTGCCTTGAACCAATGAACTGCACGGCTCACTACAAGCCGGGTAAAAATGGCGCCGCCGATCGTTGTGAAGTGTGGTTGCCAACTCAAAATGGACCTCGTTTTCAGGGAGTCGCCAAAAAAGTTTACGGCTTGTCCAATGAGCAACTGGATATTCACATCATGCGCATGGGTGGCAGTTTTGGTCGGCGATCCAGCAACGAGTATGTGTGTGAAGCGATCGAATTATCAAAGCGCACCGGTGGTCCTGTGAAACTCACCTGGTCCAGGGAAGACAGTATGCGTAATGATTTCTTTAGGGTGGGTGGCTTTGAAAAGCTAAAGGGCGCGTTGAACCCACAAGGCGAAGTTGTCGCCTGGGAAGAACATTGTATTGGCGTTCAGCAAGACGGGAAGTCGGTGGTTGGTTCGGGATTCCGTGGCGGTGAGTTTCCTTTCGTGACAATGGACGCATGCCGCGGTACCAGAACCATGATTGAAATGAACACGCTCTGCGGTCCGTGGCGCGCTCCCTGGTCGAACACGCATGCCTTTGTCTCGCAGAGTTTTATCCATGAATTGGCGCTCGCGGCCAAGCGGGATCACGTGGAATTCCTCATTGAGATGTTGGGCAAACCTCGCTGGTTAGAGCCCGGTGACATCAGGTCAATCAATACCGGACGTGCAGTAGATGTGATTCGTCTGGTTGCCGACAAGGCCGGTTGGGGGCGCGAGATGCCCGATGGTCATGGCCTGGGTTTGGCGTTTTATTTCTGTCACGCCGCACATGTCGCGGAAATTGCAGAGGTCAGTGTTGATCAGAACAAAAAACTGGTCCTGCATAAAGTAACGGCGGTGGCGGATGTGGGTCCGATTATCAATATGAGTGGCGCGATAAGCCAGGTGCAGGGTGCCATCATTGATGGCTACAGCACGATGATGGGACAAAAAATCACCATGGAAGGCGGGCGTATTCAGCAGACGAACCTTGATGAATATCCGGTCTTACGGATGGGTGCCGCTCCAGAAGTGGATGTCCATTTTATCCAAAGTGACTACAAGCCAACCGGGCTCGGTGAGCCCGCACTTCCGCCGCTTGCTCCCGCTGTGTGTAATGCGATTTTTGATGCAACCGGTGAGCGTGTCAGGAAGATGCCACTGATTGAAGAAGGCTTTTCGGTCTAATGATAGCTATTGTCCGGTGAACTTTGGCTCGCGCTTCTCGACAAATGCAGAGATACCTTCTTTTGCATCTTGCGTGGCTGCGCAGATGTTTTGCGCATAGGTCTCGAATTCGAGGGCCTCTTTGAGGCTTGAATCCATACTTCTGTATATGGCCCTTTTTGACATGCGTATCACAATGGGCGGCCCCGCTGCGAATGTCTTTGCCATCTGGAGAGTCACAGCCATGAGATCGTCCGGTTCGACCAGTTGGGAAACAATGCCCAGTTCCAGCGCCTCTGCGGCATCGATCATTCTGCCGGACCAGATGAGTTCGCAAGCTTTAGCCATACCGACAATTCGCGGCAGGAAATAGGTACCACCCCAGTCCGGATGCAGGCCGCGCCTTGAAAACGTTTGACCGAAGCGCGCTTTACTCGAAGCGATTCGAATGTCACAAGCCAGCGCGATGTTCATTCCGGCGCCCGCTGCAGCACCATTGACTGCCGCAATCACCGGTTTGGTCGCGTTGCGCAGAGCGAGTACCACGTCGTCCCTTAAAGGATCTATCTTGTCGTCTATGGCATTTGCCTTTCCGGATTTTCTAGCTTCGTTCATCGCTTTCACATCGCCGCCTGAACAAAAACCTCTACCCGCACCGGTGATGACGATGGCACGAACCTCATCATCGTCATTGCTTCGGGTCACAGTGTCCAGAAGTTCCTGGCGCATTATTGGTGTTAACGCATTCAGGGTTTCCTCGCGGTTTAGCGTGATCAGAGCAACCTGGTCAGCCACCTCGTAAATAACGTGTTCGTACGACATACATTTCCCCTGGAAATTTTTTCATCGATTCTAGCGTTTATTCGTGGCTCGCGCCTTGGTAAAAAATGACGAGAGTTCATCTGGTAGACTCTTCAAAATAACATTCTCCCCGGTTGACGACATGGCGGATATGGCGACATTCAGAAAAGAAACGAGGGCCTGGCTTGAGAGCAATTGTCCTGCCGGCGCAAGAGGCCCGGGGGAGATTCATACGGGCAGCACGAAGATGACATTTTCTCCGGATACGCGATTGTGGATGGAGACCATGGCTGATCGTGGTTGGACGGTGCCAGCCTGGCCAACTGAGTATGGCGGCGGTGGCTTGACCGCAGAGGAAACCGGCGTCCTGTTTGAAGAAATGCTGGCCATCGGTGCCCGGCCGCCGTTGATTAATATGGGTACTCGAATGTTCGGGCCAACGTTGCTTGAGTACGGTACTGAATCACAAAAGCAGCGTCATCTCACACTGATTGCTAAAGGTGGGGCTGCCTGGTGCCAGGGTTACAGCGAACCCGGTGCAGGCTCTGATCTTGCGAGTGTCAGAACCCGCGCGGAAGACATGGGTGACTACTTCCTGATTAATGGACAGAAAACATGGACTTCCGGCGCGCAGCATGCCGATTGGATGTTTTGCCTGGTGCGCACCGACCCTGATGCACCCAAACATACCGGCATTAGCTTTGTGCTCTTGCCGATGGATCAGGAAGGTGTAACGGTCAGGCCCATTGATCTTATCTCTGGGAGTTCCCCTTTTTGCGAAACCTTTCTGGACAATGCGATTGCCGCCAAAGACGATCTTGTTGGGCCACTTAATCAGGGCTGGACGGTCGGCAAACGCCTGCTGCAACACGAACGCTCCGGCCAGGGCGGATTGAGCCCAACAGCGGCGAGACCCAGACCCGTTGGTGTTGTCATCGATCTTGAAGTCGATGAGGTAGGACAACAATATCTGGGAGATGATCAGGGCCGAATTAGTGACCCTGCGCTGCGGGATCTTGTGACGAGCTGGAAGATGAATAATGCGGCTTTCAAATTGACGCAGCGCCGAGTCGGCGAAGAGGTCAGAGACGGTAAAACCCCTGGCGATACGACCTCGGTATTCAAACTCTATGGTTCAACCCTTGCGCAAGATCGGCAGGAGATCATCGTCAGGTTGATGGGCAGCCAGGGATTAGGCTGGGAGGGTGATGCCTTTAGCAAAGATGAACTGGGTGCGACTCGTTCATGGTTGGCCAGCAAAGCCGTGACCATTTATGGCGGCACCAATGAAGTACAGGCGAACATCATCGCCAAACGTGTCCTCGGCCTGCCTGATTAAGGTCGCTACACCGGCTCCCCAAGCGCACGTGCACGATCAAGCCGGCTGGCTTCGTCTTCCTCAAGAAATTGTGAGGCGATAAATAAATTGATAAATGCCGGAAGCAGTGCCCCAAGTCCCAGCAACATGGCCAGTCGCAGTGATTCGGCATCTGTCATACTGCCGGCCGCCAGCCAGTCACTGGTAAGGCCAATGCTGTAAGGACCCAGAGCCAAACCCACAAAGGTCAGCATCAGGATGTAAAACGCGGAAGCAAGTGCCCGCATTCTGGGTAGAACCAGGTCGGTCACGGTCGAAATTGCCGAACCCAGCCACATCGGTGAGGCCGCACAAAGCAGGAAATAGCAGGCGTAGGCACTGTTCAAGTTGTCGACCAGCAGGAAGCCAAGTCCTGCTGGTAGCGTAAGGAAAATAGAGATAAAAACAACGTAAAAGCGGCCTTTGGGATAGCGTTCCTTGAGCTTATCGGCAAGGACACCACCGAAAGTGACACCCAACCAGCCTCCGACTGCCATGCAAAGCCCGAGCATGGTCCCGGCTTCGCTGGCACTGACTCCATGGACCCGTTGAAAAAATGGCGGCGCCCAGAATCCAATGCCATAGGTAACAAAAGCGATGAAAGGAAATCCGGATACCGTGAATCGGAAAGTTTTGCTGCCGAACATCATGCCGAAAGTAGCGGGGTCGGAATACGCGAGATTTTGTGCCCAACAAAAAGCAACATAGACACCGAAGCCAAGCGCGATCCATTGCGCCGTGCTGCCGGTCAGATAAATCAAGATAATTGCCGTTAGTGTCACCACTGTGAGCGCGACGAGGTTTATAGCAATTGCCTTTGCACCGGGTCCATTTCTGTACAGTGAGAACAGATTGACCAGGGGTATCAACGTTTGTAGCTCTTTCCAGGTTTCACGAAAGGGTGTCGGGTGTTGCTCTGTAATCAGACCTTCACTAATTCCTCTGATGGGTTCCTTGAGCGTAGAAACCCATGCCGCCATTAGTAGACCAGGCAGACCCACGGCAAAGAAGGCTACATGCCAGCCTTTTAATCCGAGCGGCGAACTTGTTGGATCGGGAAAAGCGCCATGCCAACTGTCCAGTATCAGCCCTCCCAGGAAGATCCCAATACCAGCACCAATGTAAACGCCGCTTGAATAGATACCGGTGACCGTTGCACGCTGGCGCGGCGAAAAATAATCGGAAAGCATCGAGAAAGCCGCGGGCGAAGCGGACGCTTCACCCACGCCCACACCTATCCTGTATACAGCCAGGGCACCGAAACTTCGCGCTGTGCCGGACAAGGCTGTCATGACGCTCCAGAAAAGCAAACCGATGGCAATCAGGTTTTTTCGTACCCAGGTATCCGCCAGCCGTCCCAGTGGGATGCCAAACACGGCATAAAAAATCGCGAAAGCGGTTCCGTAAAGGAAGCCGATCTGGGAGTCTGAGATACCCAGATCCGCTTTGATGTCTTCTGCAAGGATGGAAAGAATCTGTCTATCAATAAAGTTGAATACGTAAACAATCATCAGGACGATGAGTACGTAGCGAGCATAGCGCCCGCCAATTTCCGGGTGGTTTTCTTTTTGCATGGATGCCCTTATTGGCTTACTGCTTCCCAGCTGGTCAGCATTATTATTGTTGTTGTTCTATTGAAACTGACCAACCACTTTCACGTAGCTGGGTAACACCATCACCAGGGGCGAAATTTGGCGAACGGCCTATCATAGGCCGGCTAGCGAACGGTTGCCAGTCGGGCCATTTTGATATCGCGAGTGAGATGAATGAACCGCCAAACCCGATGACTGCTGACATGACGAGCAGGGCGTATAGATTCAGGTCTACACCGTTTTGTAGGAGTAATCCCTCGATCCCGAGTACTTGAAAGGTGATGCTTATCAATGCAATAACGGCAATATTGGTTGCCAGGAATAGGAATATTCGAGTCATAGCTTCCTTAAGTCAGAATTAGTGCGCATATTCAAGGTGTCTGGCTTTGGTTGCGGGTTGTAGCGAATAAAATGGCCGATCCAGCGATGGCAGACAGCACTGAACCTACCAGGACGCCGGTTTTTGCAACTTGTATCGTAGCGTCGTCCGCAAATGCGAGTGTTGATATAAATAGCGCCATCGTGAATCCAATACCGCCCAAAAGGCCAACGGCGGCGACTTGTGTGAAAGTGATATCAGCCGGCAGTTCCGCTATTTTGAGTTTCACTGCCGTCCATGCGAAAAACCAGATGCCGAGCGGCTTGCCTAACAGTAGACCGGCGATAACACCTATCGAGACCGGGTTCATTACAATGGCGAGACTACCGGTCAACACAACACCGGCGTTCGCCAATGCAAAAACCGGCATGACCAGAAAGGTTACGAATGGCATCAAAGCGTGTTCAAGCTCTTGCAGGGGTGCAGTTGCTTTTTCGGTAATTTGTTCCATGGAGTGAACGATGCTGTGCTGATCTTTCGTCAGCAGAGTATTTCCCTGGGGTAATCCCGTTTCACGCAGCCGCCGGAGTAATTCTTCGGATTGCTCAACAAATTGGCTACCGTCAATACGGGTCCTGGCCGGGATCGTAAACGCCATTAGCACGGCCGCGAGCGTTGCGTGAACACCGGACTGCAAGAAGGCGACCCAAACCACGAAGCCGATCAGAAAATAAATGATCGGATTGCGCACGCCAGACACATTGGCGCCTATGGAAATTAACAGGAAGAAGCCTCCCAGAAGCAGTGATTGAAGCGCAATATCATTGGTATAAAAAATGGCAACAACCAGTATTGCGCCGATGTCATCTACAATGGCGAGCGCGGTCAAAAATACTTTGAGCGAAATTGACACCGGAAACAGGGCAAGGATTCCAAGCGCGAATGCAATATCTGTCGCCATCGGAATACCCCAGCCAAGAAATTCGTCTCCGCCCGGGTTGATAGCCATATAGATCGCAGCCGGTACGACCATACCGCCAATGGCACCAAAAATAGGCAGGGCAGCCTGTCTTGGCGTGGCAAGTTCGCCTGCCAAAAATTCGCGCTTGATCTCCAGGCCAACAACGAAAAAGAAAATTCCCATGAGGCCATCATTGACCCAGTGGCTGATGGTTTTCGATAATTTGAAGTCACCGATCCCAATGGTGGCATAGGTGTGAAGCCACTCATCATAATAATGAGCGTAAGACGAGTTTGCCCAGACCAGTGCTGTGATGGTGGCAACCAGCAGCAAAATAGCCCCGGCCAGTTTGTGTTCGATAAACATCTGAAACGGGCGAGTAACTCTTTCGATAAACACTTGATCAACAGTCATCGCAATGCCTTATGTTCTATCAGCCGAGTTTATCAATACAGGGCGGAATATAGGAATTGAATCGGGAAATGAGGACTTCTGGGTCCTCTTCAACGACGAGCATTTCGTGATGAGCATTATTTACGAAGCCACTATGGGCTGTCTGCGCCGGGGAGTGCGATGAAACCGTCACTGAGGACTGCCATCCTGGTCTTTCGCTCATGCATGGATGTTGTTACATGAAGTTCAGTGAGCCCAGCGTGGGAGATTTCTTTTTCTGCGAGGGAACGCGGCATAACGCCATAGACTTGCCCGCCGGTAATGAGAACTGCATCTGCAATCGCACCCATCAATCCAATGCTGGCACCGCCATACACGAGATCATAGTGATGATCGACGAGCGCGCTACCCAGTAATCGTGCAGCGGCGATGTAGTTGTCACTGTTACCGCTGCTTGAACCGCAGTAAACACAGATTCTCTGGTTTGGCATCAGCCACCGTATGGGAGAATGAGCGGAAGCTCCGTGACTATTCGATTTCAGTGACTGACTTGATGACCTTGTGAACGATGCCGTAATCGATGGCTTCGTCAACCGACATCCAGAAGTCACGATCGGTATCCTTTTCAACCTGTTCCAGGGGTCGGCCCGTTTCATCAGAAATGATTTTGTTGATACGCGCTTTCGTTTTCAGGATTTCTTCCATCTGGATCGCGATGTCGGTCGCATCGCCCTGTGAGCCGCCGCTTGGCTGGTGCACGAGGTATCGCGTATTTGGCAATGAGTAGCGGTTTTCTTTTTTGGCAGCAAGATAGATATTGGTGGCCGCACTGGCGACCCAACCTGTGCCAACAACGCGGACTTCGGGCTTGATGTACTTGATCATGTCGTAGATAACGTCGCCGGATTCAACATGACCGCCCGGTGAACTAATATAGATAGTGACGGGTTCATCACTTTCAGCAGACAACGCGAGGAGTTGTTCGGTCACGGATCGGGCGATCTTTTCATTGATCTGGCCAAAAATAGAGATGGATCGGGATTTGAATAACTTCTCATCCATAAAGTTAAGGTTGGGAATTTTCACATCCTGTTGTTCTTCGTTCATTGTGTTTCCTTGGGACTTTTGTAGGTATTTGCTGGGTGGCAAATATAGCATTTATTGGAGGATGCCGCCTTTATTCGCGACTAACCCATTCTTCCAGCATCATTTGAAAATGGCGAGGCTTGGTTTCGTTGTAATCAGCAAACTGAACATATTCCCTGGCAGTCGCGTGCAGGCCTTCCTGTACCAGGGGTAGATTCCTGACGTCCTGATTAAACACTTTACACAGCATGCCGAGCTCTGGTGCCTCGGTCCAATCATCATCAGCGCTAAGCCAATGAATCTCTCTGCAGGGTTCATAGGTACCCTTCTCAGGAATAGGCGCCAGGAAGATGCATTCCATGATGCATTCTTCAGGATTGGTTCCATTCGGACGGAATCGATAGTTGATTTTGTTGAATGATCCCCAGGGATGAAAGTTGGGGAACAGGGTTAGAAAAGTGGAAGCAAACTCGATGTCGGCAATGTCGTCGGCAATCGATGGTACCGACGAACGAAATGCATCCCGCTGGATGTCTGCCATGGCAACCCGGGCGTTAACTTTTTCACCGGGTTTGGCGTTCCTGATTTTCCCCTGAATGGCCTTGTCGAAATCACTCGAAGGCATTTGCGGCCCGCCTACCCAATTGCAAAGATGCGGATTGACCTCTGTTAAGTCGCCTTCCAGATATTGGGCCTTAACGTTGAATGTGCCAGATCTTCCGTCAGGTGCAGTCACCAGCACGGTGTCACTATCGTCTGAGACTCGTTCGTAAACATACCCATTAAGGGGATGACGAAGGCGTGCTTTGCCATCGTTCGCCATGGGTTCCCACTGAGGCATACCGGCGCTGTCGAGTGCACCGCAACGGATAGCCCGTGAATAGTTGCCAAACACATCGTATTTTGTATCAACATCATGGGCGCCGCCCATAAGGATTTGTGGGTGTGTCGCTATGACGTGGTAAGACTCCATAAACGCTTCAGAAGCCACTTTCCAGTTACAGCGGATGATCTTGGCAACATGGGCTTCTTTGTATCGTTTCTCATAGGGCAGGAGTTCAAACTGTGACGGTAAATCACCAATCCAGTCTTCAAAGGATTCGCAGTCAGGATCAGGGTTGATAAAAATATAGCGACCCCATCGGCCCACCTTGACCTCAGGAAGGCTTTGTTCCTCTCGCTTCAGGTCGGGGAAATCCCATTCACAGGGGATTTGTTTTATCGAGCCGTCGATATTCCATGCCCAGCCATGAAAAGGACAACGCAATTCGTCAGCCTGGCTACCGCGGTTTTCACGAAGTTTGCGACCGCGATGCAGGCATGCGTTGTAGTAGGCCTTGAATTCATTCTCGGCGGTTTTCACGATCAGAAAAGAGAGTCCAGCGATATCGTAGGGCAGGTAATCGCCTACGTTGGGTAAATCGTCCTCGTGTGCAGCCATCTGCCAGACACGCTTCCAGACTTTTTCGACCTCAAGGTCAAAAAATTCTTTCGAAAAATACCGGTCGACAGGCACGAACGTAGGACCAGGGGCTATCGGTGAATCCCGGCGGTAAGAAGCGGGGATAGGTCGTGTCTCCGCATCCAGCATCTTGTGATAGGACTCATCTAGTGTTCGTACTGATCGGGTTGCCATTTTTGCTCTCTCAAGTGTCTTATTTGTCTTATGTGTTTAAAGATAACCCTTTTACCCTAAAACGATCAATGCTGACTGTTTTATTTGCTTCACCCGCAGCTTTACGGGTCTGGCAGATTAGAAAACTACAACATGTTCCAATTATTTTGGCGATGTGTGATCATTCAGGCTCAAATCAGACGCTAACAGGTTCCAATAATGGAAATAACCGGGAAAGTCGCCCTGGTCACCGGTGCGGCCTCAGGTATTGGCCGTGCTACGGCAAAGATGCTTGCGGCTCAAGGGCTACGAGCAGTCGTGATTGTGGATATGGACAAGTCTGGACTGGCAGAAACTGCCGCAGAGATTACCGCTAATGTAGAAGTCCTGCCAGTCAGCTGTGATGTCACGGACCAGAAATCGCTGGAAAATCTTTATGATCAAATCAGCCGGACCTATGACCAGCTGGATATCGTCTTCAACAATGCAGGCATCGTCTCCGGGCCACCGCCTTTTCCCGACACGGATGCCGCACGAATCAAACGGGTGGTGGACATTGACCTGATTGCGGTGATCCAGAGTAGTGCCCTTGCGATCAAAATTATGCGAGAAAATGGTGGCGGCGTTATTGTTAATACTGCATCCACCGGTGGACTGAATCCTTATCTGGCAGACGCGCCCTACGCGGCTGCCAAAGCAGGCGTCATCATGTTTTCAAGATCCTGCGGTGATTTACACGAACAGTGCGGTATTCGGGTGAATGCTGTTTGTCCAGGCGTGACCGAGACGCCCATTCTGGATAAAACGGGTGGAGGCAAACGACCAGACTGGCTAGGTCCTATCCTTAAGCAGATCAACATACTTACCCCGGAAGATATCGGGCAAGTGGTCATTGATATTATCCATGACGATAATATGGCGGGCGATTTTGTAGTCGTCCGGAACGAGCCAAAATAAACAGGAGCAATAGCCATGTCTGAATCCAGGACGCATCCGGTTGAAGGTTTTGCCGAAGTCAACTTCAATGCCGAGCCCTTTCTTTCTGATTTCAAGAAAATATACGAAGGGATGCACGTCAGTGGTTGCCCCTTTGCCCATTCCGAGGAAGGGGATCACTATGCGGTCGCGTCTCACGGCGCGATCATGGACATATTGAAAAAATACGATGTGTGGAAAAGCAAATTTGGTCCAGCATTGAATTACCTGGAATCACCAGGTGTGCTGGTGAGTGTTGATCCGCCGGAGCACACATTTGAAGTGCGAATAGTGTCCAACTCTTTTTCCAAAGAAGTCTTTGAGGCAATGGTCCCCGAGATGGAAGCATTCGTAAATGAACGAATCGACAGTGTTATTGCCGATGGCAGTGCCGACCTGCATGCACTCTTATCCATCACGTTGCCATTATTCGTGATCTTTAGACTACTCGGCGTTGAACGTTACGACGACGAAGGCGTCGACCGGTTCGATTGGATAAGAGACGGAATTATCGGTTCCGTTGGCATGATGTTTATGTCGGAAGAGGAGACCCGAGAAATGCTGGCTGGGGCTCCCGCCGAAGACACAAAACTGCAGGGGATGATGAAAACCCAAGCGCTCTTCACGGCTCATCTGGCAGAGTGCAAGTTAAAACTCGCCTCGGGAGACTGGCAGGGTGAGGAAAACCTCGTCACCCGGTTTTTGACGACGCCTGGACCCGACGGCAGCTTTCTTACCGACGACAAAATCATGGGCTTCATGGGTTTTTTAATGACTGCTGGCAGCGCGACGACCACGATTATGTTGTCCAATGTTATTTACCGCCTGTTGACCGAGGAAGGGGCTTTCAACCAAGTCAAAAATAACCCGGATCTGATCCCCGTCGCCATCGAGGAAACATTGCGGCTGGATTCACCGGTGCAGGGATTGTTTCGTACCAACGACGAAGAAGTCGATTTAGGCCCCGTTCGCCTGAAACAGGACACCAAGGTTATGCTCCTGTGGGCTGGCGGCAATCTTGACCCTGAGGTGTTTGAAGATCCCATGAAGTTCAATCTGGATCGTGATCTGTCAAAAGTCCGCCGGCACCTGTCATTTGGTTATGGCACGCATTTCTGTCGAGGTGCACCGCTGGCGCGTCTCGAAGGTGATGTGTTTCTTAAGGCGCTGATGCAACGATTGCCCAATTTGCGCCTGAATGGCGAAATCGAAATGGAGAAGCGCATGCCGGTGCTTCAGGGAATCCGAAAGCTGCCGATTGCTTGGGATACTTAAATCACCGCTGACCGTCAACTGCTCGCGTCCGCAGGCTGGTGTATAGTCACTGAAACATATAATCACGGAAACATTTATTCACGGAAACATTTTATTCACGGAAACAATGATCAGGGAGCCTTGAGTTGGAGTTTCACTTTACCGACGAGCAGGAACAGTTCCGGGAATTCGTACGCCGATTTTTTGACGATACGACCCCAACAACTGAAGTAAGGCGCATTATGGAAACCGAAGCTGGTTTCGATGCAGGAGTTTGGCGCCGCTTAAGTGAGGAGCTTTCCTTAACCGGGCTCTGTATTCCAGAAGCCTATGGTGGTTCCGGGTTTGGTGTGACTGAACTTGGCATTGCCATGGAAGAGATGGGACGCAGCCTGTATCCATCGCCTTTTTTTGCGAGTGCAATTCTGGCGGCAAAGACGATTGAATATTGCGCGTCCGAAGATGAGAAAATCCGGTTACTGCCGACAATCGCATCCGGAGAAAAAATAGCCACACTGGCATTGATGGAAAGCTCTGGATCTGTGGATCTCGGGGATGTCCACATGCAGGCTTCCGGGTCAGAATTCCAGTTAAACGGAGAGAAAAAATTTGTCCTCGACGGCTGTATTGCCGATCTGATTCTTGTTGTCGCCCGGACCCGGTCAGGACTTTCAGTGTTTCTTGTTGACAGCGCGGCACCCGGTGTCAAGAAGTCACTGCTAAACGTCATCGATCCAACCAGAAAAATCGCAACCATTGAATTCACGAACACACCTGCCACATTGCTCGGCGTCGAAGGCGCGGCAGAAACAGGCCTGCTGAAAATGCTGGATGTCGCCTATATTGCGCTTGCCAACGAAAGTGTTGGGGGTGCCAGACGGTTGTTTGAAGATACGTTGGAGTACACAAAACTAAGAAGGCAGTTCGGCCGAACGATTGCCTCGTTTCAGGTCATTAAACATCGCATGACCGATTATTTGCTGGCGGTTGAACTGGCGAAGTCTGCAGCCTACTTCGCGGCAACCGCTCATGATGAGGGTGCGTCTGACATTTCCATGCTGGCCAGCCTGGCCAAGGCCGGCGCTTCCGAGACCTATCTGCAGGCGGCGATAGACAGCATACAGCTACATGGCGGCATTGGTTTTACCTGGGAGAACAACACGCATCTGTGGTTTAAGCGTGCGAAAAGTTCAGAGGTGTTTCTAGGTGATCCTGCCTGGCATCGTTCGCGTATGATTGCGGAGATGGTGAAGGAGCAGGCAGCGTGAGTGAATTGACCGAGCAAGATGTCCGTGCCGAGGTTCGTGGTTGGTTGAAGGAAAATTGGAATCCCGACCTCAGCTTGATTGAATGGCGCTCCAAACTGACGGATTCAGGATGGGGCATGACCGACTGGCCGCTCGAATGGTACGGAAAAGGGTATCCACCCCTGCTGGCCGCTGCAGTCGATGAGGAGTTTATCAAGATTGGCGCGGTGCAAGCTGCAAAAGCAGGTATTCGATTGCTTGCCGGGGCGACACTGCTTGCCCATGGTAGTGACGCGCAAAAGAAGCAGTTCCTGCGCGGTATTCTGACCGGTGAAGAAACCTGGTGTCAGTTGTTCAGCGAACCGGGTAGTGGCAGTGATTTAGCAGGCTCCACTACTCGCGCTGTTAAAGATGGCGATCGCTGGATTATTAATGGCCAGAAAGTCTGGACTACCAGCGCCCATCATGCCGATTGGGGTTTGTTGCTTGCGCGAACAGACTGGGATCTTCCCAAGCACCAGGGGCTCAGTTTTTTTGTGATTAATATGCATCAGGGAGGGGTGGTTGCGCGCCAGTTGCGACAAATGAACCACCATGCATCATTCAATGAGGTGTTTATGACTGATGCCGTTGTTCAGCCTGAGCATCAGGTCGGTGAATTGGGTCAGGGCTGGCAGGTGGCCATGACGACGCTGGCCCATGAAAGACGAGGTGGCGATGGCATGCGACCTACTATTTCCTCAAAAGATGTCGCGATTGAACGGGTTGGCCGTTGTTACGATGAAGAGCGGGCAGAAAACAAGATCATGCAAGCGCCCTACACCTGGTATCCGCAACGTGCAGGCCGGGTGGATCTGATTCTGCCTCGCGCCATTGAAACAGGGAAAATTAACGACCCGGCTGTCATCCAGGAAATGGCGAAATTATTCATACTATCGAAGTCTGCCGGATGGACAGCACGGCGGGCGAGGGCTGCGCAGCAGCAAGGCAAGCCACAGGGACCCGAGGGCTCACTTGGGAAGCTTGCAGCCAGCCATGTTGCCAGGGCGGCTGCCCGGGTGCATACCATGATCTCCGGCGCGGACGCTATGTTGATGGGAGACGATGGCCCAAGAGACGGTATCATCCCGGAGATATTAATATCTGTACCCGCGGTTTCTATCGCGGGGGGTACTGATGAGATTCAGCGCAATATTATTTCTGAGCGGGTACTGGAAATGCCGAAAGAAGCGAGATCGGATACAGGGCCCTTTAAAGACGTGCTGAAAAACTAACAAATGAAGGCAGGATGATGAACAGGTTTGAGGGAAAGTCGGTCATTGTGACCGGGGCGGCATCAGGGTTTGGCAGGGCCATTGCCGTGAAGTTCGCAGACGAGGGCGCCAGTGTTATTTGCGCTGATCTGGATATGGCAGGCGCAGAGAAAGTTGCTGCAGGTCTGGGCGGCGCGATGGCTTTTGAAATTGATGTTGCCAGCGAAGAACAAAATAACGCCATGATCAAAGCAGCAGTCGACAAGTTCGGCAAAATCGATGTGCTTTGTTGTAATGCGGGTGTGCCACATCGTGGTTCCTACATGATCAAAATGGCGGTTGAAGATTTTGACCGAATGTGGGCGATCAATGTGAGAAGTATCTTCCTGGCGGCGCGAGCAGCCATTGCCCACATGCCTGAAGGCAGCAGCATTATCAGCACAGCTTCCATCGGCGGCAAGCGGCCGCGGCCAGGCCTTGCGCCCTATAATGCCTCCAAGGCAGCAGTGATTAATTTAACCCAGGGCATGGCAGTGGAAATGGCGCCAAAAGTCAGGGTGAACTGTGTTTGCCCTGTCTCTGCTGCGACAAATTTTGATCTGCAGGCGATGGGCACCCAAAACCTTTCGGAAGAAATGGAAAAGAAGGTCATCGACGGTATACCCATGGGTCGAAGGGCGACTCCAGAAGATGTCGCTGATGCCTACGCATTTCTCGCTTCCGATGAAGCAAAATTTCTAACCGGCATCGCCCTTGATATTGATGGCGGTCGATCGATTCAATAAATCGATCTAATAACTGGGTCTAATAAGGAGTACCAGCATGGCAGAATTACCCAACAACCGGGAAGGCACCGATAACCTGTGGGACGCAATCTACACCCAGCGGGCCATCCGCTACTGGCAGGATAAACCCGTGCCCCGTGAAGTGTTGACGAAGGTGATTGAATCCGCATCGAAAGCGCCAAGCGGCACTAATACGCAGCCCTGGGTGTTTATGGTGGTCGACGATGAAGGTGCCCGCACGACGATTGGCGATGCGCTAAAGGCTGTCTACGAATCAGGCCCGTTAAAGGACATGATCGCTGAGGGCCAAAAATCTGACGACAAGACCCAGCGATTGATGCTGAAGGGTGCCCAGGCATTTTTCTCTGAGCTTGCCAAAGCGCCTGCGATTATTGTGCCCTGCCTCTATCAGTTGGCCTCTCCCACACCAGACCACACTTCATTGGAAGCCGGTAGTTCCATCTACATGGCAGTGCAAAACCTGATGTTGTCAGCGCGCGGCCTGGGATTGGGCACAGTCATGACCACGGCGCATAGCCTGATCAATGAGCCATTGAGGAAAGTATTGAGTCTGCCTGATGATGCCTACCCGGTTGCACTCATTCCCATTGGTTACCCCGATGCAAACTTTGGACCGACGACAAGAAAGCCTGTTGACGAAATCTTACGATGGAATTCCTGGAGCTAACCATGACACTTTCCCCACGCGATTTTCCCCTACCCAGGGCAGCAGACTGGAAATCCCGATGCGAAAATGACGGCGAGTTTATGATGGCTGCCCGGCATTGGGATGGTGGCTTACGCCTTGATATTGGTGGTGATCCACTTGAGCTATTCTTGAATGACGGGGTGTTGAGTGATTCAACGGACCATGCTGATGGCATCGTTGGCTACGCCGGTGAAATTGTTGTCTGGGAGAAATTGCTCAAGAAGATCCCCGAGCGATTTCACAATGATTTAATGGCGAACCTGTCGTCCGGTCTGGGCATTACCCGTGATGGTGATCCCCTGGTACACGCGCAGTATTTTGCCGCTATTGCCAGGGCAGTTGAACTGTTGCGTCCGAAACCGGACCGCGGTGAAACCCTTGCCCATGACCATCGACCCGTGGGATACATCGATGCACCTGTAGGCCGATACGTGCATATCGAACTGCTGGGCCATGATCATCGCATCTACTTCGAGGAAGCAGGACAGGGCATTCCTGTCCTGTTGCAGCACACGGCCGGGGCGCACGGTAGCCAGTGGCGACACTTATTTGAAAATACCGAGATCACAGACCGCTTTCGGTTGATTGCCTACGATCTTCCCTATCACGGCAAATCAGTACCACCGGTATCAGCGGACTGGTGGGATGAAAAGTACGAACTCAAAGGAGACTTTCTAAGATCGATTCCGGTAAAACTCAGCGAAGCGCTGGGCCTGGATCAACCGGTCTTTATGGGTTGTTCCGTTGGCGGGTTACTGGCACTTGACCTCGCTCATAAGCACGCAGATGTTTTTCGCGCAGTCATTTCTCTTGAAGGTGCCCTGACGATTGCCGGGGAAATGCAGGACTTCGATACCATGTGGCACCCCCAGGTCAGCAACGAATATAAGGCCAGGATGATGGACGGTGTGATGTCGCCAACTTCACCAAAAGCCTACCGCAAGGAAACAAGCTTTGTTTATTCAAGTGGCTGGCCGCCAGCCTTTGTTGGCGATCTTTACTACTACGTAGCAGATTACGATTTGCGCGACCATGCCCATGAGATAAATACCAACGAGGTTGGCGTTCATATTCTATCCGGTGAATACGATTACAGCGGCACGTCAGAGTTGGGTCAGGCAGCGCATGCCGCCATTAAGGGTTCGACCTGGCAGGAAATGAAAGGTGTGGGTCACTTTCCCATGAGTGAAAACCCCGAGGCCTTTTTCAGATATCTGATACCGATACTTGATCGTATCAGCTAGCAGGATCTGTCCCGGCCAGCGCCCACCCGGTGTTTTTTCCTTCAGCACGTCATTGTCCATGTACTGTCTGAACGCGCGAGGGAAATTACTACCGGACCTTGCCCAGTATGAGGAAATGCCTGGTGAATTGCAGAAGTTTCGCATCTGGCTGTCCAGTGATTCGAAGCTCTCCGCGTCAAGGGCACCGGACTGATGCAGCATGTAGATGTTTGAGTAGTTAAGAACAACGGCCTGGATCTGAAGGGTAAATCGATAAAATTCCACCCCCCTGAAGAACAGAAGGATCGGGTATTCCTTTGAACATTAACTGCGCAAGGTTCTCGTCCCTGGCGAGCTTAACCAGATTGTAACGGATACTTATCAGTAAATACGTGCAAAAGAACGCTTGCTCTGCGACTGCCTTGGGTATCATACAATCCATCGATTTAGACCTGTGCTAGTTTTCTAAGGTAACGTTAACGCCACCAGTTCCATGAGTTCATCTTCGACTCCAAGTGCCACAACTATGTATTGCTTACCACCCAGTCGATAAGCCATTGGCGCACCAGAAGCCTTGCCACCCAGAGGAATGGATCTGAGGAGTTCCCCCGTTGTCTTGTTGAAGGCACTGAGCGTGGTAAGGGACCTGTTTGACGAAAAAAGTAGTGTGTCAGTGACAAGGGAGGACCCAATACCTGTTACCTGCTCATTGGGACCGTTTGCTATCTGCCATTTTATGGTGCCTTCATTGAGATCATAAGCGGTGATCGATGACTCCCGACCTCCAAANGGCGAAGTGGTATTCGGCCCCGTAAATACACTCGGTCTTGCGAAATAGAAACTGCCATCACCTCCGGATTCCATTTTGACGAGAAAGGATAGTGGNCCCAGCGAAGTGACATACAGCGTCTGAGTTGTTGGATCGAAAGATGCACCACCCCAGTTCGCACCACCGCCTATGCCTGGCACCAGGAGTGTTCCTTCAATTGAAGGTGGTGTGAATAGTGGCCCCAGGACGAGACCATCTGCTGATTCGGGATCGATCANCTCACTTCGTGCAACTCCCTGTCGTTCAAATGGTGGTGGTTTTGTGGGGTATGGCTGTGTAAGAGCCGTCCATTCTCCCGGTACGGTCGAAACGGATGGAACTGGTACTTCATTAATTGGCCAGACAGGTTCACCTGTAATGCGGTCAAATACAAATACAAAACCCTGCTTACTAACCTGTGCCAATGCCTTGATGGGTTTACCTTCGACGACAATGTCAACCAGGTTGGGCGCGGCCGGTAAATCGTAGTCCCAGATATCATGATGCACTGTCTGAAAGTGCCAATTTCGCTCCCCTGTTTCACAATCCAGCGACACAATGCTGTTGCCGAATAGATTGTTTCCTGGTCGCGCCCCACCGTAATAGTTATTGGTAGGACAACTAGTTGGCAAGTAGACATGACCAAGTTGTTCATCAGCACTCATGGGAGCCCAAACATTTGCGCCACCATTTGCTCGCCAGGATTCATTTTCCCAGGTATCCGCACCGAACTCACTTTCCCGGGGAATAATGTGAAATGTCCACAGAAGATCACCAGTTATTGCGTCATAACCTCGCACATCACCAGGAGGTGATGGTGGAACAACCTCGCCATCGTGAATGCTGGAACCTACAATAATGACGTTGCGACAGATGATCGGTGGTGACGTATTGCCAACCTGAATACGTACTCCTCCAATATCTGGAATACCGGGTAGGTCGTGAGCTTCATCAAGGCTCATGGCATTTGAGTTCAGTCTGGGTATGCCATCTAACAAATCTACGATGCCGTTACCGAGTGAGCCGAAATCCCTGTGCGGCTCGCCATTCACAGGATTGATAGAAATCAACCGCGCATCCCCTGTTGCAATGTAGAGTTGTTTCTTACCGTTGTGTTCCGAATAAGCGAGTCCACGATGCAAAAAGCCATTGTTTGGCGGAGTTCCGAAATTGTATGCCTCTGGATCGTATACCCACTGAGTGGCTCCTGTAGCGCCGTCGATGGCCGCCACCTGACTGAATGAGGTACTTGTGTAAAGAACGCCATCGATCATTAGTGGTGTGGATTCGAAAACTGAGTTGACTGCCCCGNCAATGTCGTTATCAGGCGATCGCCAGCGCCAGATCACTTGCAAATCATTGATATTGTCCTCGTCAATCTCATCGAGTGGAGCATATTTATTACTGGATAGATTTCCGGCGTAGTTTGGCCATGAACCACCGACGGTGCCGTCTAAGAGAAGTGATCGTGACTCGATGGTCTCTATTAAGACCCTGTCAGTAGAACCGTCGACGGTGCCGTCACTGACAGTTAGGTCGATGGCATAAGTCCCAGATGAATCGGCAACAAAGGTAACACTGCGACCTGTTCCACTAATCACGGCAGTGCTGTTCTCGGGGCTGGTAACCAATTCCCAGGAGAAAGTTAGGCTATCCCCATCTGGATCAACACTCTGTCCACCGTAGAGCGTGACTTCTGCCCCCCTGATTGTAATTTGATCAAGGCCTGCATTTGATAATGGCGGGCCATTAGTTGATGGGTTGGTTGTGTTTCCTGATGGAGCTACATCAACACCGGAACCTCCACCTCCCCCCCCACCACCACAAGAGACCAGCGCTAAGGCTGCTAAGGGTAGTCCAATACACCTGACCGGGATAAAGCAGTTCACACCAACACCATGTCTCTTTGAAGTTCTTGAGTCAACATATGTCAGCGAGGCATCAACTTTCAGCGGTTTTTTAAATTTCTAACCGTTTGCGATAACCGTTGATCTATTTCATGATTACGGGCTGTAATTATGAAGAGAGTTATAATATATGTGCTTCTTAAAAACTGCATTTCCACTAACATTTTGAATCACCTATTTTTGGACGTAGCTACTGTTATGTTTTCACCTTTCGCCTAGTTTAATTCCCAGATGTTTCCTAATTTCCTGTTTGATGTATAGCGCGTGAAGTGACGCAAATGTCTGCAATGGGGAGGTAAGCGGCACATTGCGCGGGTTTTAAGAGTTTCTATTAAGCCGTTCTTTTCATCAAATATGGTAGCTAAATAGTAGCTAAAAAACTAAAACTACGATCTATACCGTTTATTCACTAGCCAAACTTATAACACTCAGTTAAGCGTCGTGGCTTTAGCGACGACTGACCGGGCTGCGTTCGGCCGGCAGCAGTTGCTGTCCGAATTCATGTTATGTTCCTCCCTCCGAGACAATCAACCTGATTCTCTGTAGTTTTTCGCGCATGGCTGATTTCGTGGGTTGCAGCTCCATCAAAGTTACTGCGGCTACAAATTCCAATATGTCATCGAGAATGCCATCATCTCTATATTTATCATCGATCCACGCGATTCCACCCTCGGCTTTCTCTTCCAGCAGCTTGTAAATCGCCACAGCATCTTCAAGATATTTTTTATCGTCGATAGTCTCGAGTGCTTCTGCAAGTTGTTCTGGAGAGTAGGAAGTAAAGTCATTCATATTTCGAAACACATTTGCGCTCGGAAACATAACAACATAGTAAACCGGCTCTCTTCTGCGTTTTTCGGGATAATGTAGCCATGTCGCCGTCTATGTCGGATAAGTATGGTCAACAAGTCAGATCTGAACGCTAACCATTGAACAGAAAATACAACCAGATGGGAAGTAAAGTGCAGACCAGGAATATTTTCTCGACTGAATAAAAAATGGCTTGCACATAGAACCTTGCATCCGTCCCTATTGTAGCGATAGGGTAGGTGGTGTTCGATGAATTATGGCAGGAGAAAAACAATGAGTGATTTCGAAGATAAAGTGGTTGTCATTACCGGAGCCGGTGGCGGTCTCGGTAAGTCCCATGCGCTGGAGTTTGCCAGCCGTGGTGCCANGGTTGTGGTAAATGATCTGGGGGGTAGTGGTGATGGTGTGGGTTCCAGTGACATGGCCGATGTTGTGGTTGATGAGATAGTTGCTGCTGGCGGTACGGCTATTGCCAACAAGGCATCTGTTGCGACCCTGGAGGGCGCCCAGTCAATTATTGATGATGCGGTGAGCGCATTCGGGACTGTGGACATCCTGATTAACAATGCCGGTATCCTCAGGGATAAAAGTTTCAAGAATATGGACATGGCCGACTGGGATCTTGTTATGGCGGTGCACCTTAACGGTAGCGGTTACGTGACTCGTGCCGCCTGGCCGATTATGTATGAGAAAAACTATGGTCGAATTGTGTTTACCAGCTCGACCTCCGGTGTGTTTGGTAATTTTGGCCAGGCTAACTACGGCGCGGCAAAAATGGGCATGCTTGGCATGATGAATGTGCTGGCCATTGAAGGCTTGTCGAAAAATATTCGTGTGAATTGTCTGGCTCCTGCTGCCGAGACCCGGCTGATTGGTATGATACCAGGCGTTGATGTAAATCCCGATGACCCGGACCCGATGCGACACCCGCGACTGGTGACACCAGTGGTGTTGTTGATGTGCGCGGAAGATGCACCAACGGGCCAGACCTTCCACGCGGGTAATGGTCGTTTTTCCCGCAGCGCAACCTTTGTGAACGAGGCGTTGAAGTTCGGAGCGGATGTGACCTATGAAGACCTGCTCGAGAAAAAAGACCAGCTCATCGATATGAGTAATGCCGCGGAGATGTCCGGTTTGATTCGCGTAATGAAACAGGCGAAAAAGTCTTGAGTAACATCACCATCTATGACCACCCGCTTTCACCCTACGGCCAGAAAGTAAAAATAGCTTTGCTCGAAAAAAGTGTTTCGTTCGAAGCACCACTTCCTGACGGTATCGGCACGGGCAATACCATTGAAGACTTTATGAAAGCGAGTCCTCGGGGTGAAGTGCCTGCCCTGGTGGACGGTGATGACATTCAGATTTTTGATTCGACGGTGATTCTGGAATACATCGAGGAGCGATGGCCCGAACCGCCGCTGTTACCCTCTGAGCCACTTGAGCGCGCCAGGGTTCGGATGCTGGAAGATACGATCGATACGCACTTTGAAGCGATCACCTGGGGTTTAGCCGAGGTTCGTTTCTTTGGCCGTGCTGAAGGCAAGCTGGCGTCAACTATTGAAGAAAATGCCGCTCGCCAGCTAGCAGGCTGGTATGACTGGTTAACGGGACAACTGGGCGATCAACTGTGGTTCAACGGTAAGCAGTTTGGATGGGGCGACCTGGCAGTAGTCCCTTTTTTGAATGCCTCTGTCAGATTTGGTTTCGGCGCTGTCGGCAAGCTGAATGACTGGCTGGATAGAACCAATGCGCGCGACAGCGTTAGCCAGGTGCGTGCTGCGGCTGAACTGGCTGCGTTCGATGGGCCTAATACCAATCTTGAGGAACTCAAAGCCGCAGTTTCTGCAGGACTGTTTAAACGTGAATATCGTGATCATCGCCTGGAGTGGATGATCAAGAGCGGCGGACTGTCGGTCGTTGAGGACGGCCTGGCGAATGACACGATTCGTTTTACCGAGGTCTTCTCCGCAGGCACCTAGGAACTGCAGGAAAAGTCCTACAAGGTTTTGCGTATGTGCTGACAGCACAATGATGCTATAGCCGATGTCTGATTGGCGGTTGAAAGTAGACACTCAAGTTTCATACAGCTAGTTGGAAAAATGAAATGAGAGAACTTAACGAAAAAGAAGTCAAAACTGTCTCTGGTGGATTTAATGAGTACACGATGGCTCTGCTTACTCTGTCTAATAGTGTAATGCTAATTGGCTATACTGCGCCGGCGACATTTCAATTTTTTAGCTCCCCTGGTTTTAGCGGAAAATAGTGACTAACCGGCTCTACTAAAACGTACAGGCATTGAAGTCAGCCCGGAAATAAAGTTACTGGGCATCCAGCTGGTTTCACCGGCAATCTGTATATCATCCATTCGGGTTAGTACTTCTTTCATGATGGCGTCGATCTCCAGTCGGGCGAACCATTGGCCCAGGCAGACATGATGACCGCCGCCAAAGGCCAGGTGCTTGTTCGGTGATCGGGTAATGTCGAGGTCGTTCGGATTATGAAAAGCGGCGCCATCCCGGTTCGCGGCGCCATAGTACAGGACGATTTTGTCCCCTTCGCGAATCTGTTTGCCGCGTAATTCAGTGTCCCTGGTTGCGGTCCTTCGCATGTAGATCACGGGTGACGTCCATCGCAACAATTCATCGCGGGCANCCGGCAAGTATCGCTCGACGTCAGACTTCAGCAGGGCAAGTTGTTCGGGGGCTCGGAGTAGTTCGTGCATACCCGTTGCCACTANGTTGCGCGTCGTGTCGCCACCGGCATCGATCAACAGCATGAAGAAGAGTAGAAATTCAGAGTCTTCGAGTTTTTTACCGTCCAGCTCTGCCGCTAACAGTTTGCTGGCAAGGTCGTTACCCGGATTGGCGCGCTTCTCCTTGATGACCCCCTGGCCATACTCGAACATCTTCATGACCGCCTCGGGGATGGCATTTTCCGGCAATGTTTCCGGTGCCGAGTGAATCACTTCGGTGAGCTTGTAGAGTTCCCGGCCATCGTCAAGCGGTAAACCCATCAGGTCCGCGATCACAAAGCTGGGCATTTCACCGGCGATATCAGTGACGAAGTCACATTCGCCCTTATCGATAATGTCATCAACAATTTGCGTGGCTAGTTCTTTGATGCGTTGGTTGTAGTGTTTGGCGGGCCCTTGCGTGAATTCGCGGCTAATGAGCTTTCGGTAGGCAGTGTGCTCTGGCGGGTCCATCATCAGCATCATTTTGTGTGGACCGGAAAAATTCGCCTGTTCGGGATCAGGGTCGGCAATCATGATGGTGGGTTCAGAAGAGAACAGCGCCGCGTTTCGTCCTATATTGTACACATCCTGATGACTCGTAATCGCCCAGAACCCTGTCCCTCCGGGTTCGTCATGACGGTAAACAGGCTCGTTGTCACGAAGCCAGTCATATTGCTCATGAGGATGCCCACCGATAAAGCTTGCCGGATTAAGCAGGTCAATCTCCATTGTTCTTTTCCTTTTACACTATTGGGGTGACCGTCCATACACCAGGCCAAGGCCTGACGATTTGTAGGCCAGCAATGTCAGTAACTCATCTGACGCGTTTGCAATAAATTTTTCATCCAGGGTCAGGAACCAGTTTTCCTGGGATCTGTAAATGGGTTTGGTATAAAAGGGTAGAACCAGCGCTCGTGTTTTATCCTTGGAGCTGTTCTCCCCGGTTCTATGCCAGATCCGACTTTCGAAGGCGACCAGGCTTCCTGCCCCGGCGATGACCTTGATCATGTCGACCTTCTCGTCTTCTTTGCGCGGGTGATGGTTCCATCGATGGCTACCCGGAACCAGCTCAGTTGCGCCATTTTCTTCGGTCAGGTCATCAAGACACCAGGCGACAATCATGCCCTGCGGATCTTCTGTCCAGGGTTCTGGCACAAAAATTTGATCAGCATGCAGGCCGCCCCGGAGACTGCCCGGTACTGTCAGGTTCCCAGAAATATTACTGAGTAGCGCGGGCCAACCCAGGACGTGTCGAACAAGCGCCAGGGCAATAGGATGTTCTGCCATGTGAACAAAGCTATGATCTCGTGCTAGCAGGTTCCATAAACGCTGATTTAACTCATCCGGATCCAGCGCAAACCCTTTGACGATATCGTCGTTTTTTTGATCTTTCTCAATTTCCCGGTAGAAAGCGGATCTTGCGCGCGCGAGTTCGTCTTTGGATAAGGCGTCCGGAATAATACAAACACCATATTCAGTCAGGCAGGATTGTGCCTCTTTCAGATCCGTTGTGGGTGCCGGTAGTGGCATCATGGTTGATTCACCAGGGTGCCGGTAAGACGGATATTGGCAGAAGGGCCCAGGCCAAGATAATCGAAAAGTCCCTCGTCCAGACCAGAAATCGTTTCCGATGAAAGCACCGCATTCCAGTTCGCCTGCGGGCGAATGAAATTGGCGGTGTAGTAGCCAAAAAGCAAGGCACGCTCTGAGGTGTCTGTGACATTATCGCCAGATGTGTGCCACATGCGACCATCCATGGCGATAATGGAACCTGCTTTGGCCTCAAATGGTTTCATTTGAGATCTCATCTCTGGTGGTAATTCTGAGGCTTTCTCGATTTTGTGGCTGCCTGGCAGATAGCGCGTAGCGCCGTTCTCCGCATAGACATCGTCAAGGCACCAGATAATGTTCATTGCCCAGGGTTGTAGCCAGGGTTCAGGGATGACAATTCCCTGGTCGGAATGGATGGACATGGATTTGCTGCCGGGTCGGGCGATGTTCGCGGTGAAATTAGAGATCAGGAATCCTTCACCGAGCAACCCTTTGACAAGTGCCAGAGCCGTCTTGTGTAGAATCAGTTCGCGAAAAATTTTGTCCAGCTCGATCAGGTTAAACACACGAACATTGGCTTCATTCGGGTCCAGGCCTGGCATGTAAGTGGGTAGGCCCCGGCGTTCGCTTTCAGTCACAGCGTTCAGGAGCGCAGCTTTTGTCTGCCGGACCTCATACTCATCAAGGACGTCAGGGACAATGCAAAAACCCTGTTCAGCCAATTTGTCCATTGATTGGTTCAAATGTTCCCTTGCAGCTATTTTCGCTGCACTCTAACATGCCTTTTCTTGAGAGTCAGAGGCAAGGTTGGCATGGTCAGTCATAGACAGATGTTGCGCTGCCGCATATAAATAAACCTCAACAAGTACGACAAATTACATCATCAGCCGGTCATAGCTTGTGCCCAGGCGTAGAAGTTGGAGAAAACATTGTTAGTATAAATCGCGGGTTGCATTACCCGACTCCTTCGTAAAATCGGATTATCTTTCTGGCTAATCCTGGCGCTTGTGATGTCAGCCTCTTCGACTGCGTCGTCTGTTGATCTTTCCATGAACAGCCAGGACCAACTGGCAGGGCCACGGCAGAGCGGAATTGGCACAGCACCCGCCCTGGGCCTGGGAAGCAGTGTTTCACTGGCGACGGGGGACACAGTTGTCATCATTGAGACCAATCAGGGTACGTTTAAAATCCAGCTGTTTGACTCAGATACACCCGCCACTGTTCAAAATTTTCTCAACTATGTTGAACGCGATGATTACAAGGGGACCTTTTTCCATCGTAGTGTGCCGGGTTTCATTGTTCAGGGTGGTGGCTTTAAATATAACAGTGTCACTGGGCAAGCAGACCCGATTCGACAGGACCCGCCTGTTAAAAATGAATTCAAGTTTTCGAATACTCGCGGGACGGTTGCGATGGCGAAGTTGTCGGGCGACGCGGATAGCGCGACCAATCAGTGGTTTGTCAATCTGGCCAATAACAGTGGAAACCTCGATGACCAAAATGGCGGTTTTACCGTATTTGGTCAGGTGATTGAGAACGGAATGAGCGTTGTCGATGCTATCGCTGCGCTGCCGCGAGTAAATTTTGGGGGCGCCTTCACTGACGTGCCCACTGTCAATTATAACGGCGAAGTCAGCAAAGATATTTTTGTTAATTTGACCAATGTGATTCTCGCAATTGACAGCGATGAAGATGGCATTGATGACTCAATCGACGATGAAGATGACAATGATGGTGTGTTAGACCAGGTTGATGTTTTCCCATTTGATCCAACAGAATCTGCCGATTTTGATGGCGACGGCGTGGGTGACAACGCGGATACAGATGATGATGGTGATGGCGTGCCGGATGAAGAAGATGCCTTCCCGCGTGATGCCACAGAATCAGTTGATACCGATGCCGATGGTTTGGGCAATAATGCAGACCTGGACGATGATAACGATGGTATGCCAGACATCTATGAGCTCGCTAATGGCCTTGATCCACTAACGGATGATGCAGAGTCGGATGCCGATGGCGACAATATATCAAACCGCCTGGAATACCAGACCAACACTGATCCGAACGATGCAACAAGTTTTGATCGTTGTGTTGATCAGAGCGTGGTTGCTAGTGACGCAACGGATTCTCTGCTCGGCCAGGAAGTTCGTCTCAGCTTTGCGAATCCAGGTAGCAATATTGGACGGCAGNCCTTTTTAAGATTTATCAATCCCAATAGTAGCTAAACCAGCGTTGAGCTTTACGGCATTGATGACGATGGCCAACGAAGCCGAAAAGGCAGTTTGAACTTTACGCTCGCTCCCTTCGGCGCACTACAGGTGACCGCTCAAGATATCGAAAATGGCAATTCGAGCAAAGGGCTGGCCGGTAGCCTCTGTGATGGCCAGGGGAAATGGCAGTTAAGAGCCCGCTCTGACAATCCCATTGAGGTGATGAGTCTGATTCGTACCTCAAACGGATTCCTGACCAATTTGAGTCAACCCATCGAATAATTTATGTGGGTGCAGTGCTATGATTGCGGCTCGAAAAACACGAGAAGGGAAGTTGAATGCGGGGGTCAATTGCAATATTTCTATTGATTTTCAGCATTACGGTACTGGCTGACAAACCGGAATGGGCGGGTAAGGGTAAGGCAACTGATGAACAGAAAGCTGACCATCACTCTGCCATGGAAGCCAAGGCAGATGACATGGATGAGGATGCCGACGAGAGCCGAGAGAAGGCAGAGAAGAAGAAAGCCAAATCCGGGAAGTCAAAATCTATGGATGACGATGGCGGCGAAATGCCTGGCAAAGGGAAGATGGATCAGGAGCGCAAGGAGATGGGCAAAGGTACTGAAATGGGCCAGGAAAAACGCCAGGAACACAGCAAGAAGTGGTGGCGTTTCTGGGAAGACTAGCAAGAACGATTGCGGCGTTTATCGATGCTCCTTATCGAT
>JGI26061J44794_1000132_pt1 | contig 35566 bp, 38 predicted proteins | sample MarorgKNORR_S2LV_5_FD_44794 | JGI IMG/M metagenome (IMG submission 44794) | reverse complement strand
GTCGGTAGGGTCGGTAGGGTCGAATGAGGAGATAGCACCCATGTCCAACAGTTCCCAATCTCAGACCGGCGCAGAAGCCGAAACCGTACTGGAAGCGCCAGCACCGGCTTTTTCGGTTCAGCAGGCCGAAGCAATCGCCCGACAGGCTTTTGGCATCGAGGCCACTGCTCACCCATTGGCTAGTGAACGGGATCAGAACTTTCATTTGCGTGCAAAAGATGAGAGTAGTTGGGCTCTCAAGATCGCAAACCCCGCTGAAAACCCGGCGCTTCTGGATATGCAGACCNAGGCACTACAGCACATCGCTCAGGTCGACCCAACCCTGGGCATCCCCCGGGTCAGGGCGACTACTGACGGCTCCCTGTTTTATGACTTAAAGGCGCAGTAAATAAACAGCGGTCGGGTTGACAACGCAGACGACCGGCAATTTATTGTCCGCGTGCTTAGCTTCCTGCCGGGTCAATTGCTCGATGATGTCACTGTGCACCCGGCACTGGCTCACGACGTCGGCAGGCATGTTCGGTGGCGTTTTCGCCTGGATGCATGCCAGCGTGTTGGGGACGGCGTTTCCACCCGACCTTATTGGCTTTGGCGTGTCCGCAGTTGCGATGGTGCTGGTTACCTTGCTAACACAGAAGATCAATGCGCCGCGGCCATTGACGGATATCGAGGGAAACCCAATCGACCTGGTCGACCGTGTCAGCACATTTCGATCGGGTAAATCGTACTCTTCATAAAAAATCCTGATAGCTTATTGAAGAGACTGGTTAGCAGCAGGCTGTCGCCTCCACAAATTTGTGGAGGTATATGGGTGAGTGATCATGAGAAACCTCGCAGTTTCGCCGGTATGATGAACTTAGTTTTTCGGAGGAAAGTAATCATGAAGCCAATTGTATTCCTGGCGCTAATGGCCTTTGCCATTCCATCTTTCGCCGCACCGGCAACGGAACCACTGCAGATGCCTGATTTCCGGGCGATGGTCAAGGAACTGTCAGAAAACGACATCGGGCTAGTGGCTCGATTTCACTTTGCAACCCACACTGCAGACTTCGACAAATCGCGCGCGTTTTACCGAAAACTTGGTTATACCGAAGGCCAGGGTGGCTTTCCATTAACCAACACGCACCAGATGGCACGAGCACTCGGTATGTTTGATGTTTGCCAGTACGAGCTCGTGAAGGGAGAGGTCATCGCGCTGCCGGGGAGTTTGAATACTGCCAACATCGATTTATTGCAGTTCAAAATTCCTTATAACGATGAACCGCCCTATGAACTGCCGAATCATCTCGGCATGGCATACGCAGCACTGCTGACAACGAATCTTGCAAGTGATGTCACTTTCCTGAAGTCTGAAGGAGTGGAATTTCTTTCCGAACCCTATGGGATACCGGGCGATCAATTCGTGTTTTTTCGCGATCCGGATGGCGTGCTTTACAAGCTCATGGAAACTGCGCCGCCGCACGGAGATCCCGAGGCAAATATGCATCTCATCGCTATGCCCTATATCGGCGTCAACGTGAGTGATCTTGATAAGTCCCTGGCTTTTTACCATGCGCTTGGTTACACCGACACTAAATCCCTACCAGAGAGTGGCACTGCTGAAGAGGCGCGCGCCTACGGATTTGACCAACCGTTTCAAATCAAAGGTGCAGACATTTCACTGGAGCGTGGTGACCACCATGTGTTGCGACTGGTTCAGTGGCTCAAACCTTACGACGCTGATCCCTCTTACCCGCCACCCATTAATCATTTTGGCATTAACCGAATCGCACTACTCGTTGCTGATCTGGATCGTGCAGTGGCGATACTGAAAGCGCAGGGTGTGGAATTTCTTTCAGAAATTGCACCTTGCTGCTCCGGGACGGGCGATGACGAATTCGGCATTGTGCATGCCATTGATCCTGACGGGGTGTTTCTCGAGTTGGTGGGTGGCATTGCCAGACAGGAACTCAAGCCACAACCCGAGGGATGCCCGGCACTCGAAATCAAGATGCCGCCGGGCTTAAACACCGGAGATGCTAATGCAGGCGAACGATAAACTTGCGATACACGAATTGCTTGCTCGCGCCGCTTATGGCCTGGACGTTCGTGATCTGGATATGTTGACTTCTTGTTTCGCAGAGCAAGCAGTGATGACATTGCGGATCGCGGGTGGCGATCTTGTCGGTCCCTTTGATGGGCGGGATGCCATCATGAAGTTAATGGCCGACAGTATGGAGGAACAAACGGATCAACGCAGACATGTCACAACCAATATTTTCTTTGAATCTGAGGGCGAAGATACTGCCTCGGTGGTCTCGAACCTGACCTTGTTGGGTACCGAAGACGGGCAAATCAGATTAATATCAGCTGGTGTCTACCAGGATGAAGTCGTTCGAGAAGGTACCCAGTGGAAGCTTAAGAAACGCCATATAGAATTAGATCTACCTTATTAGTCGCCTGGGTGACGTAACTACCCCCGGTGATTTAAATGATTGGAGAAACAGGTGAACACGGGACTAGTTTCTGCCAACGATGATAGGCGAAAACCGCATCGATTGCTGTCCGGTAATGATAAGGTGCTTTCATACATCCTTGCCAGTTTTCAGAGATAGCCTATGAGTAGTTTATTGAGTGACGAATTGTTGGCTAATATCGGGAGCTCTACGCAGCCTCGCAGTGAACTGGCAAGCCGTCGGGAAATTCGCAAGTATTCCATTGCCACCGACCAGCGGCTCAGAAAATTTCTGGACGGGGACGAAGCACCACCGATGTTTCATGTTGCACTGTTCTGGGACATGGTGGAACTCGATCAACTCCTGCCAGACGGAATTTCCGTTGACACACTGTTGCCCAAGTTTCCACTGGAACGGGCCATGGCTGGTGGATTAAAAATCGATTATCACCAGCCGATTCTCGCGGGGGACAATCTGACAGCGACCCGAACGCTAACTGACATTTACGAAAAACAAGGTTCACAGGGCCCACTGATTTTTTATGAAGTAGTGATGAGTGTGATCAACGATTCAGGCGAACCGGTTCTCGATGAAAAGACAACCCGTATCTTGCGTTAACCGACTTACGTTATGCGACCAGGTCAACAGGATTTTAGAACAATGAGCTCAAGAATAGCGACGATTCAAGTCGGTGACACATTAACGCCGCGAGATCATAAGCCCGATAACGTACAACTTTTTTTGTATAACGCAGCACTCTGGAATGCGCATCGCATTCATTATGATTCTCCCTACGCGACAGAAACAGAAGGGTATTCGGGGTTAGTGATTGCCGGTCCGATGATGGGTGACTGGCTTACCCAGTGCGTGCTCGACTGGTTGGGTGATGATGGTCAGCTCGCGTCGATTGAATATTCCAATCGAAAGGCTGCCTATATTGGTGAAACATTAACCGCCGGTGGAAAAGTCCTGGCCTGTGACCTGGACAAAGGCGAGGTTGAACTGGAAGTCACCATCAAGAATGAAGCTGATGAAGTGATTGTACCCGGTGTTGCAGTGGCCCGGTTTCATCCGGTCCCATCATAGGATAAGAAAATGCATCCAATGCGAGGAAAAGTAGCAATAGTCGGTGCGGCGGACACAGAGGTTGGCATTGTTCCTGATCTGAGTGCCACCCAGCTCTGCATTGATGCAGCTTTGCGCGCGCTAAAAGACGCGGGCACTAGCAAGGATCAGGTTGATGGTCTTATTACCTGTAATTCAATGGCCGAACCCTATATGTACCACGCTGAGGCGATGGCGGAGTATCTGCAGATATTTCCGAGTTACTGCATGAGTGTTGGCGCAGGAGGTGGCACGACCTTTTCCATACTTCATCATGCTGCATCGGCCATCGCGACAGGTGTCTGTGACACGGTATTAATCTCCATGGCTGACAGTATGCGCAGTGGCCTGACCCGGGACCAGGCAATGGCGATGCAATCCTCCACCGGGCACACCCAGTTCGAGATACCCTACGGCCCAACAGTGCCTGCTTTTTATGCGCTGATTGCTCAGGCGCACATGGCCAGATATGGCACAACCGCTGAACAATTTGCGGCGATTGCAGTCTCTACCCGGACACATGCCAGCCTTAATCCCACAGCCCAGAAGCGTGACCTGATTACCGTTGAAGACGTTGTGAACTCGCGTTTGATTGCCGATCCCCTGCACCTATTGGATTGTTCTTTGGTGTCTGATGGTGGATCGGCCGTCATTCTGACCTCCGCAGAACGTGCGGCCGATTTCCCTCACAGCCCGGTATATCTGTTAGGTTTTGGCGAAGGTCATGGTCATGAGCATATCAGCCAGGCGCAGAGCCTGACGACTTCAACCGCAGTGGAAGCCGGACAGCGTGCATACGAAATGGCAGGTCTTGGTCCAAAGGACATGGACTTCGCTCAACTCTATGATTGCTTTACGCCAACCGTGTTGGTTGAACTGGAGGATCTGGGGTTTTGTGAGAAAGGAGAGGGCGGACCCTACGTGGAAAGTGGCGCGATAGAATTGGGCGGAGCGCTTCCGGTGAATACCCATGGCGGTTTGCTGTCGCATTGTCACCCTGGCAATCCCGGTTCCATGTTCGCGTTAACAGAAACTGTGACCCAGTTACGACACCAGGCCGGGGAACGCCAGGTTAAGAATGCAGAAGTAGCGCTAGTTCACGCCCAGGGCGGCATTATGTCGAGTCACACGACGCTGATTCTTTCAACGGAGAACAGTTAGCCATGGCCCATGCAGACAAAAACCTGCCTCGCTCGACACCCGAAACCAAGGTTTTCTGGGAAGGCTGCCGCGAAGGTGAATTACGAATTCAGCGCTGTGCTGACTGCGGTGAACACCAGTTTTATCCGCGTATCATTTGCAGCCATTGCACAAGCGACCAGATTGAATGGGTCGTCTCTCAAGGTCAGGGTGAGTTAATCAGCTACACCGTGGTCCGTCGTGCAGTATCAGACGCCTACGCCGCGGAAGTGCCCTATGTCATAGGGATCATTCAATTGGCTGAGGGTCCGACAATGATGAGCAGTCTGGTTGACTGTGATTGCGAAAACGTGACGGTGGGTACGAAAGTGGAAGTGGTTTTTGAGAACTGGACGGAAGAGATTTCAGTTCCAAAGTTCCGCCCAGTAAATCCCTGAGGTAACCAGATAATCGACACAATCTAAACGGTCTGAAATCAGTTATCCTTCATCGTGAAGACTAAAAAACAGGACAGGGGAAATGGCTGGTTACTTGATTGCAAACTACAACATCACTAATGAGGAAGCGTATCAACAGTACCTTGTAACTGTTGGCCCGACTATTGTTACCCATGGGGGGTGAGATACTCGTTGCCGGTCCTGGCAGCGAAGCGGTAGAAGGAGAACCCGGGTCTGTAACCGTCGTTCTCAAATTTCCGTCTAAAGATGCAATGCGAGCCTGGTATGACTCAACGGAGTACCAGGAAATTATTCACCATCGTACGGACAATACCGAAGGTACGCTCGTGTTTGCCGATGAGTTTGTCATGCCTGGCTAATGTCAAAGGATGGTCTTGACAGCCAGGTCGTTTGGGAACCGCGCAATGTGAAACTGCTGATCGCGATGATGAGTCACGAGACCAACACCTTCTCGCCGGTGCCGACGGAACTGGAACGTTTTGGTAGTGGTAAAGTGCCCCTCGAGGGTACCGCTGCCTACCAGGCGACAAATGGCCGCGGTTCCACCATGTCCGGCATGATTGCGGTTGCAAATGAAGCCGGCGCCGAGATCATTACGCCGATTGCAGCGGGCGCACCGCCATCAGGTCGAGTAGCAGATGCGGCCTACCAATATATAACCGATTGCATCAAAGAGGCTGCTGCTGGCTGTGATGGTTTGTTACTCGATTTGCATGGCGCCATGGTGACAGAGTCCTATGAGGATGGGGAAGGCTCATTGTTGCACCGGCTGCGCGAGGCCTACCCAAATATTCCGATCGGCGTTGGCCTGGATATGCACGCAAACATCTACCCGGCCATGGTAGAGAATTCATCGGTCATTAGTGGCTATCATACTTATCCACACATCGACATGGTCCAAACCGGTGAACGTGCGGCGCAGATACTCATTCGTACTTTGAACGGTGAGATTGAGCCGACAATGAGGTGGGGCAATCGCCCTATGCTGCCGCATGTGATGCGACAGGGGACCGATGATTTCCCCAACAAAGCGCTTCAGGCGCGGGTCATGGAAATGGAAGCGTCGGATGCACTTGTTGTGTCACTGTTTACGGGTTTCCCCCATGCTGATATCTACAATGCTGGCCTGAGTGTGGTCGTTGTTACGGATAACGACCCTGGCAAAGCGGAGGCGCTGCGCGATGAGCTTCTTGATATGGCATGGAAAGAAAGAAAATCATTTGTTTATCGTAAAAAACCCCTCTCTGAATCCGTTGGGTTGGCAAATGATGCAGCTGATGCCTCTGGTTCAGGGCCAGTTATTCTGCTGGATCATTACGACAACACTGCCTCCGGAGGTACCATGGATACCACCGAGGTGTTGCGGGAAATTCTTGAACAGGGTCTGGAGGACGTGGCAGCCTTCGGCATTTTTGACCCTGATGCAGTGCGGCAGGTGGTTAATGCTGGCATTGGCAATGCAGTGACTGTCACCCTTGGTGCCAGATTCCATATGGACGCCCTGGAGCAGCAGAGCAAACCCTTAACCATTACCGGTACTGTGCGCTTGATATCCGATGGAAAATTCACGATCACAGGACCCATGGATACTGGAGCGCGAGTCAATATGGGCACAACGGTCATCGTGGATACTGGCTGTGTCGAAGTCATCATCGTCAGCAGGCATGTAGAGCCTTATGATCTGGGGTGCTTTACCAGCCTGGGCATAGATCCGATGAACAAGCGTTTTCTGATGTTGAAGAGCCGGATTCACTATCGGGCAGTGTTCATGCCCATTGCCAGGTCTATTATAGAATGTGCGGGTTGCGGAGTTTGTACTTCAGATTACGACCAATTGACCTTCGAAAATGTCCGGCGACCAATATACCCATTGGATAACATCGATTGATCGAACCATTATCGATCAAGGCATGTTCCAGCAGAAAATAGGCTTCGTTACCCCGAAAACGAGTGTTCCAGCCAAGAAAGCCAAAACCGCGCCTTGCCATATAGTTGCCGAGATAGTGCTCACTAAAATCTACATTGTAATGCGTCGCTATAAACGCGGTGGTGGGCCTTTGCCCGACGGGGGTGTGATACAGCCCCTGACATGGATGAAAGCCAGCCCCGTTTCTCGGGGCAGTGGCGGATTCCAGGGAGACAAATTGCCGTTCGATTTCCAGGGTGCTTGTCATAATATCGAAGCTCTATCCGTTGCTCCCAGCCACTGTTTTTGCGGGCGTTTACTAGTCTCGCTGAGGGCTCTTTATTCGCTAAGGGCTCTTACCCAACCAATGTTGAGCCGTCTGCTTTTACGCCTTCGGAGTTGACTGGCAGAGTGAGCTTATCGGTGCCTGGTGTGACCGGCGCACAGAATTCCAGCATGATGCCGTCCGGGTCCAGAAAATAAAACGATCTAACCCAGGTAGTGTCATCCGGCTCGCCGGTGACATTGGTTTCACCTGGCACAGTTTCCGCGTCTGCGTGATTAATCATGACGGAGCATTCAATACCACTATTGATCAGTTGCTCTCTGAATCCTTCAATTATTTCAAGGGGCGCGTGAAATGCGACGTGGTTCATCGAGCCGTGTGCCGAATTGATACCACCTGTACCCAGCAGGTTCTCTGCTGAGGCAATTCCCGGTGCGGCCTCTGGTGCGCCATCGAACCAGAAAAATGCCAGCAGGTTGTCACCGCCCATATCAAAGAAGAAATGCTGACCCATACCGGCTCCCAGATCGAAAGCCTTGACGAGTTTCATGCCCAGGATCCTGGTATAAAAGTCCACGGTTTTTTCCATGTCTCTACACACCAGGGCCATGTGATGTACGCCGCTAAATTCAATGTTCATTGCTTCAGCCATCTAGTTATTACTCCAGTTCCCTAACGATGAGTATACGAGAATCAGAGGTCCGAGGCTGCAGGTAATGGCTCACAGAACTAGGGAAGCGCTGATTAATCAAAGATTACCTAGCGTCCCTTCCAGACAGGTTTTCGCTTTTCTGCAAAGGCGCGCGGGCCTTCAATGGCATCCTCACTGGCATAGGCTTTCTCATGGATGTGGGATGCTTCTTTCAGAGCGTGGCCCATCACCAGATCCATGGTTGCCATGGCGCTACGTTTTGCTGCCGCCACCGAGAGTGGCGCTGCTTCCGAAATTCGATCGGCAAGGGCGCGGGCCCGGCGCATCATGCTTTCAACGTCGGGTTCAAGGTAGTTAATGAAACCCACATCATAGAATCGCTGTGCGGGCATAAAATCACCAACCAGTGTCAGCTCTGAAACCAGGGATTGAGGCATTTGCCAAAAAAGCGGCATGGCCCAGGGGGAGCCACGACCACGATGGACTTCGGTGATACCGAGCTGCGCACTTTCGACGGCGACTCGCAGATCACAACCAAGCGCCAACATCATACCGCCCGCGGGGGCATAGCCGTTGATGGCGGCAATGAGTGGTGTTTTTATGTCCCGCATATTCGAAAAACTGACATCACCGATTTTGCTTAATATATCGACACCTTCTTTTTCCCTGACCTCCGCCATTTGTTTCAAATCCATACCGGCACAGAATGTGCCGCAATCACTGCCTGTTAAAATAGCGACTCGCACATCGGGGTCCCGGTCAATCTCTTTCCAGAGCTGACCCAGCCTCTCAAGAGTTTCCACCAGTAGCGCATTGCGCTGGCGCGGGCGGTTGAGGGTAATGGTGGCAACGTGTCGATCCACCTCGTAAAGAACAATCTCTTCTTCGCTCATGTTGATCCTCTGTTAGCGTTTCCAGACGCATTGTCTGTTTGGAAACGGAGAGAATATAAGCCGAAATCTTGAGGAAAGCTCGCGGAGTTGAGAAGGTGTCTGTTCTTGAACTATCTCTACTGCTGATTTTCCTATAGGTTAGCGCTGGATTTGGAACTCAAGAGAAGGGCGATNCCGTTATGCAATATGCAATCAAGACGTCACCTCAGCAAACAACCTGGAACGATTTGCTCGCTGTCTGGCAGGAAGCAGACAAGATGGAGGTGTTTCATTCTGCCTGGAATTTTGATCACTTCTATCCCATCAATGTCCCCGACACGACGGGTCCCTGTATGGAGGCCTGGGTAACCTTGAGCGCGCTGGCCCAGGCCACCAGTCGAATACGCCTTGGCTGTATGGTGACAGGTGTCGTGTATCGGCATCCTGCACTGCTGGCCAATATGGTGTCGAGCCTGGATATTATCAGCGATGGGCGGCTTGAGTTGGGGATTGGTGCTGGTTGGAATGAAGAGGAATGCGATGCCTACGGAATTGAACTGGGCACCTTGACCGAGCGTTTCGACCGATTCGATGAAGCCTGCGAAATCCTTCATTCGATGATGACCAAAGAGGTGACGAATTTTTCTGGGAAATATTTCAATCTGACAGATGCGCGCAATAATCCACCGCCGGTACAGAAACCGCATCCGCCCATTTGCATTGGTGGTAATGGCGAAAAACGAACGCTGCCGAATGTGGCGCGTTGGGCACAACACTGGAACTATGCCGCCTTCGATTTCGACGGCTGGGTTGCCAAAAAGGCTGTTCTGGATGGTATCTGCCGTGATATTGGCCGCGACCCTAACGAGATCATGACGTCGATCCACCAGTCTTCAGAAAATCTTGATGAACTGGAAGAAAATTGCGCCAGGTTTAACGAGGCCGGGTTGGACCTGATGCTTTTTTACATCCCGCCACCACATAATCCTGCGATTCTTGAAGATCTGGCGGGAATTGCCCAGCGTGTCGGCTAGGGAAACTCTGATTAATCAGAGTTTCCGTTACCGTTCACGCAGGCCTGCCTGAATCATTCTCGGTAGAAGTTCTTCTTCGAAATGATCCAGGCCTTTTTCGTAATCGACCCAGCTAAGGGTAATACCATCGATTCCGGCATCGACAAACGCCTGCATGCCGTCGATCACTTGATCTGCAGTGCCAATTAGCGGCAAGGCGCCGTAGCCGGCGATCATATTACTCGCCATGGCTTGCCAACCGTCTCCGAGCGCGCTTTGGGAATTTGGGATCAGCACGTCCAGCAGGTTTTGCACGCCTTCCCAGTCACCCTTTTGATTGACGTAATAATCATGAAATTCCAGGGCTTCTTTCTCTGTTTCGCGGCAGACAATGTAGGCCTGACCGAATACCTGTATATCGCGGTCATACTCGTCCCGAGCCAGTTTTTTGACCTGCGCTGCGATTTGACCCGCAGTTTCAATGTTCTGGGCCACCACGAAATTCAGATCCGCATGCTTGGCAGCGAATTGCTGGCCCCGGGGACTGTTACCGGCGCTCATCAATACAGGCTGTGGGCTTTGCACAGGTTTGGGTTCTGAATAGGCCCCGGGAGAATTGAAATAAGGGCCAACATAGTCAAACTCTTCTTCCCGGGTCCACAATTGCTTACACAGTGAAATCCAGTCTTCGGCAACATCGTAACGCTCGTCGTGTTCGCGCTGCGGTGCACCAAACATTGCGATTTCCCTCTCGTTCCAACCGGCGACCATGTTCAGGCAGAAGCGGCCGCCAGAAATATGGTCGATGGTTGCAACCTCCTTGGCAGCGCGAACCGGGTGTACCGTGGGTATATGGAAAGTGGCGAACAACGCAATCTTCTCGGTGACTGCAGCGAGACCAGCAGCCCAGGTGAACGGGTCGAAGTTGCGGTGATTAAAATTTACCGTACCACCCATGCCGCGCCACCTTGCCACCGGTATCATGCCTTCTATACCGGCGCGATCTGCCGCCTGGGCAATACGCATTGATTCATCCCATTCCACTTTGATGGTATCAGGTACTGATGTCATTGAGCAGCCGCTTGAGACATTGACGCCGAATACGCCCAGTTTCAGCTTGTTGGGACTGTTTAACATCGGGTTGGTGCTTTGGCTGGGGCTATTGCTCAACTTCTGACTCCACGTCTTTCCCTGTCATGAACAACAGCTTAGCCCGTTTTGGGTGTTGCGGAATAGGGCCTTCATGAATCAATACAAAATCCTGGAAAACGAAGAGTTGGGTGCGCTTTCCTCACCGTTTCGGCGTCAATTACTAGAGGATCTTTCAGAGCAAGCGGAATCCGCGGTGAGCATCTCCCGTCGATACGAAATGTCCCGGCAGCGAGTCGGCTATCACATGCGAGACCTTGAAAGGGCTGGCTTCATTGAAGTGAGTGAGGAGAGGCAACAGCGGGGATTAAAAGAACGTTTGTATCGAGCAAAACCTGTCGTCTATGTGAACAAAGTTCGTGATGTGCCGACGTCCAGTCAAGATCGCTTTTCCTGGGCGAATCTGCTCAACAGTTTTGCCCAGGGCCTTTGGGAGTTGACAACAATCAGGCGACTGGCACACAAACAAGGCAAGAAGCTGGCGACGCTCGGCATCGAGGGGGAAATTCACTTCCAGACGCCTGCAGCCCGCAAAGCATTTACGCAGGAGCTGGTTCGTGAAGTCGAACGGCTGATTGAAAAATACGATAAACCGGAAGTAACAGGTTCTCGCCCTTTCAAATTATTGGTTGGCGCGTTTCCTGCTGTTCAATTGAATCAACTCACTTAGGTCAACAAGGAGACTCTGATGAGCCGTGAAATCCGATGTGAATTTGAAATCAACGCAACCATTGACGAAGTTTGGCAGGCCCTGGTAGAGGCAGAACATATCTGTCGCTGGTTCGCGCCATACACCGAGTCGGAACCTGGACCAGACGGATTTATTGGGCTCGCCTGGAAGGACTCGCAGGATATAGAGCGGATGACTTTCAGCGCCTGGGAACCACCTTCACGTCTCATCCTTAACTGGCACGCAGCGCCAGCAGGTGTGACACCGATCCGGTTCTGATGTTCTGGGCGTTTAGCTGGAATCTTGCAGAGGATCAATTAGCCAGGCTTGTCCGTCCCTGGTACGAAACCCTGGTCAACGAACTCGACCTGAAGGATTCGGCAGCCTGAGATGAGTGGGATCAAAAAGAGGGTGGTGTCACGGACTTCAATCAAAAAGGTTAGCCAGTCGTTTTTTCATGCTGTCTGCAATATACAGCGCAACAGCCTGTAATGTACTGGTCGGATTCACACCGGCCGAGGTGACGAAAACGCTACTGTCGACAATAAACAGGTTCTTCACATCATGGCTTCGCCCCCACTCATTAACGACAGAACGCGCCCCGTCAATTCCCATTCTTGCAGTGCCCATCGCATGCCCGCTGGAAACCCCTGTGGTTATTGGTGGACTGACAGCAACAGCACCGGCAGCTCGAAACACTTCGGTTGCCCGATGGGCAGCGTGTTCCAACATTTTCTTACTGTTGTCACCCAGCGTGTACGAGATCTTCGCCGCGGGCATACCGTTTGAGTCACAGGCATTCGGGTCTAGTGTGACCGTGTTGTGTTCTTCTGGCAGATCTTCGCCAACCGTGACAATCGTGGCATGTTTGTCAAACAACAGTTCGTAGGCCTCGTGGTGATCTTTTCCCCAGGGTAACCTGCCTGTCATCATGCCGGTCATTGCTGCCCCGACCGGGCCGCTGCCGCGCACGATTTCCATCGTATAGCCGCGTGCAAATCCTCGATCCGGATCGGTTTCGTAAAACTCCTTGCTCCATAGAGCACATCCTGTTGGACCCATGTAACCCTCAAGGCGTGATGGAAACTCACCCTGGACGACCTGCAGCGCATGCAACATAAGATTCTTTCCGACCAGGCCGCTACTATTTGCCAGTCCATTCGGAAAAGCAGTTGAGGTAGAGTTGAGTAACAGCCTGGGAGTACCAATCCCGTTACAGGCAACGATGACAACCTCTGCCCTTTGTTCCTGCTCGATACCGGCGCTGTCATAGTAGATGACACCTGTTGCCATGCCCTTATTATCAACCGTGATTTCGCGCACTCGGCAACGAGTTCGTAATTCAACCCCAGCACGAATAGCATGAGGCCAATAGGTGATATCGGTGCTGGCCTTGGCGCCCTGGGCGCAGCCTGAACTACACGGACCCAGATTCAGGCATTGGTCTCGACCGTCGTAGGGTTGCGTGGCAATGGCGCTTTCTGACGGCCACCAGTGCCAGCCGAGTTCGTTGAACCCTCGAGCAATAGTCTCTCCGAGTATGCCGAGTGTAACTGGCGGTAGCGCTAGCTCTTTAGGTGGGCATCCCGGGTCACCGGCAAGACCGGCTACACCCATCATGCGATCGTTTTCAGCGAAAAAAGGTTGCAGGGTGGCATAGTCAATCGGCGCAGTTTCGCAATGCGGGTAATGGTCCTGCCGATTCTGCCGAAACCATTGATGGCGATACGGGGTTTCATAACTCATCTCCCCGGGTTGATACTTTGTATCCTGCACCATCAGGTGGTCCAGGCGCCAGTTGTATCCAACAGGGGTTTTATTACATTTGCTGGCTTCGTTGCTACAATCCGCCGATGAAGGAAGACCAGTCATTGAAGAAAAAAGTCGCGGTGTTCGTAGATGTTCAGAATATCTACTACACCACCCGGCAGATCTACAGCCGCCAGTTTAATTACCGGGAATTGTGGCGACGATTGCAGCAGGAATTTAATATCGTGACCGCCAACGCCTACGCCATTCACCGGGGTGACGAAAAGCAACTGAAATTCCAGAATGCATTAAAAGCCATCGGCTTCACTGTCAAGCTCAAGCCCTATATTCAGCGAAGGGATGGCTCAGCGAAAGGTGATTGGGATGTAGGCATCACGATTGATGTTCTGGCTGAGGCCAGTCGAGTTGAAGCGATTGTATTGCTCAGCGGTGATGGAGATTTCGATTTGTTGTTAGAAAACGTCAAGCGCAGGTATGAAATCCCGGTTGAGGTCTACGGCGTACGTGAACTCACGTCGAATTCGCTGATTGACTCAGCCAGCTTTTACCATCCGATCGAAGAGGATCTGCTGTTATAAGCACCAGCGTTCAATCCGGTGCACCGGATCGGGGATGCAGACAGACTGCATCCCCGACATTAATCAGAGCTTCCCTAGAACCGATAAACGAAATCCACACCGAACGCCTCGCCTTTGGCGGGATGGATAAAGTAACCGCCGAATTCCGGGGCAGGTATGACCTCCTCCAGATACTCCTCATCCAGGATGTTGCTTCCCCAAAAGCTGAGTCTCCACTTTTCTGCCTGAATGCTGATATTAAGGTTCAAGGTATCGTAGGATTCTCGTTGACCCTTGCTGTAGTCGCTTCGACCAAACCCAATGATTCCCCCCGGAGGAATACCCGGCCCCGGTGGCGTTTGTGTCACGTCTCCGAATACCGCGCCGATAAACTGGTAGGTGCCAGATACGTCGGTAAACGCATTGGTGGTCACGTCGTCCTGGACCGTACTAAACCAGGTTTCTCCGGTATAGCGCCAGTCCATGCGCGCCACCAATTCGACACCGCTCCATACTTCGCTGACCCATTCCACCCCGAGGTTGCCGGTCATTTCGGGTGTTAACGGCATGTCGTTGCCTTCGGTGTATGGGCGGTTAACGTTCTTGTCAATTTCACTGTCGACGACACCGACGGAACCGAATAGAGAGAGATTGGCGTTGACCAGGTACTTGGCGTCTATTTCAAATCCCTGCAGAGTCACATCATCGATGTTGGTGATGACACGTAGTATGCCGAAACCCCCTGCAAGAAAATTGAAAAACTGGCTGTCTTCAACTTCGGTATGAAATACTGCCGCATTGATTCTCAATCGATTGTTCAACCATTGCGATTTCAAGCCAATTTCAAAGGCGGTAGACACTTCCTTGTCATACTCATCTCTCAGGTTGGCGGGGCGAGTGGCGATCGTGGCGTATTGCGATTCAACCAGCGCTGCACTACCAATATTGTTGAAGCCGCCACTTCGAAATCCAACGCCATAGCTCGCATACAGCGAAGCGTCTTCTTGAAATGCCCAGCGCCAACTGAGCTTTGGCTGGAATTGTTTGAATTCATCATCGCGATCAGAAATCACATCCGTAAACGATCCATCGTAGGCAGGATTAATTGGGCCTCCACCGCCAAAGGCCGCCGCTGATGCAACGTTCGGCACTTTATTAGAGACCTCGCGATCTTCGACGTCATAACGAGCCGACAGCGCAATCGTATGATCAGTCGCTGCCTCAAACTCAACCAGACCGAATATGGCGTAGACGTCGGTATCAAATTCGTCCCAAAACAACAGGTCCGTTCGACCCTCCACATAGGGTCTACGACCAAAAAAGCCATCTCCAAGATCCGCGCCATAGGAGACTACAACTTCACGTTCAATTTGAGAAAAATAGACGCCGGCCATCCAGGTGACAGGTGCATCATCCAAGGACGCAACTCTCAACTCAAAGCTCGTGCTTTCCTGGTTTCTTTCCTGGTACTGATAGCCATCACACGAACTGGGTGTGTAGGGGGAGAGCAGCGCATTTAACCCGTAGAAAGGTGCGATACCAAGATCTACTGCTTCGCCGGGAACATTACCCGGGAATGCGAAGAAAGGCGGGTTGTTGCCAGGAGCAAACCGTCCAGATGCCAGCAAATCCTGATAGGTGTCAGAGCAGGCAGTTTGGGCTGGGCCAATTGTCGGTCCACTTGGATTGAAGGCGCCGCCAATATCAAAAGAATAAAGCCCAAAGGCTGCACTGGTGCCATCTGATAAAAGGTATTCGTCGAGTTCATCATAGGAGAAAACCGCTGTTACCAGGGCGTTGTCCATTTCATACTCTGCTTTCAGCGAGAAAAAGGTGTTTTCCTGTTCATTTTCCCCGGGGGTATTAAAGTAGAAGGAAAAGTCGTGATCGTTAACGTCTTTGAACAGAGTCGGGTCGCCGAAGAGTCCCGCCGCATCCGACAATGCGAAGACGGCATTAAAATTAATTGCCCCGGCCTCGACGTCACGTGCGCTGATGACCGCATCCAGGGTTAGATTCTCGGTTACATCCCATACCAATCTGGCCCGGACATTTTTCTCCTCTACAAAATCGACTACGTCATCCTTGCCGGTGAATTCATTTTTGTATTGACCATCCTCCTCGCTGCTCATCAGCGACAAGCTGGCGCGAAGATTGTCGCTCAATGGACCGCTTATCGATAAACCGAGTTTCTGAAGTTCGTCGGTGCCCGCGCTTAGTCGAATGCTACCCTCAAACACATCAGAAGGAGCAACGGTATTGACCAGGATGGCACCCGATACCGCATTACGACCGTAAAGTGCTCCCTGGGGACCCTTCAGGATTTCAATGCTCTGTATACCAAATAACTCCTGGTTGAGCCCATTTGGGTTGGTAATCAAAACGCCATCAACGACGAAGGCAAAAGTGCCTTCTGCATCGCGGGTCGAAGTGATTCCTCGAATATTAACCTGGGTGTCACCGGCGTTTGCCGTGTCAATTATGCTGACGTTCGACGTTAGGTTAATGAAGTCAGCTGGCCTTTGAATTCGCGCACGTTCGATTGTTGTATGACCAAATACTGTGGTGGCAATTGGCACCTCCTGATCAAGCTCGGCACGCCTTCTGGCTGTGACAACCACTTCCTCAAGTTGCACGTCACTTTCAGCAAATGCCGGTGTGCTGAATACGGCTATTCCCATAAGGTTTGCTGTACATATCAATAAGAATATTATTGTTATCTGTTTGCTCATTATTGTCTCCATCAGTTTTTTTTAGTACTGCGTTGTCAACTTCCCTTGGTTCGTTAAGTCTATTGATTGTCTTTTTTTGATAATCCTAATATCTCATCGCTTCCAACTACGTCAGCGTACTTCAATCCCAAATCGTACAGATTGGCTTCATGTGCCTCATCGCTACGATCCCCGACGGCGTCTTTTACGACTACTACCCTAAAATTCCATTGCAGGGCGTCAACCGCACTGGCGCGTACACACCCACTCGTGGTAAAGCCAGTGACAATGACCGTATCGATATCCTGCGACTTCAGACATTGACCAAGATCGGTTCCAAAGAACGCAGAGGCGTAACTTTTTTCAACAATGGTGCTGTTGTCCAGTTCGGGTAGCCTTGGGTCAATTGCGACCCATTTTGACGCCGGTATCAGGCAGTTCAGTGCGGGGAGTTTTTTCCTGAAAACACTCGCCGTTGTCTCGGAGCGGTATATAACGGTAGTGAGGAAACAGGGCCATGAGCTGAGTTGCGAATGTCGCATCAAATTCCCAATCACTTCAATTTGGCGGGGATAATCTGCCCCGAGTGGAGATAAGGGATCTGTGAAGCCCCGGGTAGCATCCACGACCAGCAGGCAGGGTTTTTCGCCTATGCCTGTGGATTGCGACTGAAGCGGAGTGCCCATGTTTGTTAACTTACCCGATTCGCGAATATAGGTTGCTTGGGTGGTTCCATGCCTGTTTCCTCCAGGCAGCGTGCCTTTATTTCTTCGATGGTTCCGCCAAAGTCGAATAACGGTAATTCCTTTCTGTTTTCCGCCATTTGTTTGCGTAACAAATCTGTTGCCGCTTGATCAGTGGTGCCACTTGCATCCAGAACGACACCGTATCGTTTTGCGCCTTCCACAGTAACAAGGCCACCTTTAACATCTGCCTCGACACGAGCGAGTTCACGGGTCAATGGATCGCCAACGCCACCACCACCCCAGGTGTTGTAGTAAAGAAGATCGCCTTTCACTACGTCTATACGATCACACTTGGAAGGCAGTAGCTGCTCACTGCCATCAGCTCTGACCAGCCGCTTTGTTCCTCTAGCTCCCGGCGAGCCCCCCTTGACCCCCCAGGGATAGGTCAGCCATCTGTCGTCATGAATAGAGATTTGTCCGTCTTCGAGAAACCGGTAGGCCATACGAATGCCATTACCACCTCTGTTGTACCCGGCGCCGCCAGAGTCGGCAATGGTTTCATATACCTCGATGCGCAATGGAAAGTACGCCTCAATATATTCGTTGGGCACGTTAGTAAACCCTGGCCACAGGGAATGACCGTCAGGTCCATCGCCGCCGGCCCTGCCAGGTATACCGCCGAACCCAATCTGGAACAGTTGATACCATTCGCCCTTGCTGTCGTATCCTGAATACATCAGGTGGGGACTGTCAGAGAAACCAGCGGCACACAAAAACTCAGGGCTTCCCTGACCGAGGAGCCCTGAAATGACATCAAATATCCGACCCAGGGCATGAGTTCGGCAGGATAGTGCCGCAGGCCTTTTGGGCTTGAGAATACAGCCCTCCGGGATTCGGACATCCATGTAATCATAAAAGCCATCATTGAAAAGTATCTGCGGGTCGAATACCGATATCATAAAAGTACCACAGAACATCTTGAACATTTCTTCGTTCAACAGGAAATTAATCGAGCCCGAGCTTTGAGGATCGGTGCCTTCAAAATCAAAAATGACAGTATCGTCTTCGCGCCACATGGCACATTTAATTTTGTACGGCCCCATGCCGATACCGTCATCGCAGATATAGTCTTCAAATACCTGTTTTTCTTCCGGCACGGTCATTTGAATCAGTTTAGCCATGGCCCTGCAATTACGATCCAGCAGTTCACTTAAGGTTGAATAGAAAACATCGTCGCCAAATCGTTCAGCGATTTCTATACAACGCCGTTCTGCCATGTTGCATGCGGCGATCACACCATTGAAGTCTCCTTCATTCCAATGGGGCATGCGGGAGTTTCGAAGAATAATTTTGATGATATCTTCCTGCCGTTCCCCCTTACGAAACAACTTGACGGGAGGGACTGCGACGCCTTCTTCGAATATTTCCCTGGCATCGATCGGAAGAGAGCCGGGTACCTTGCCGCCAATATCTGTCATATGACCAAAATGTGCAGCCCAGCAAAGATGCCGGCCATCTTTAAATATGGGCTTCATGACAAGCCAGTCATTTAGATGGGACACAGCGCCGCCGCAGCTGTAGGGATCATTGGTGAAAATCATGTCGCCTTCTTCCAGGGTGCCCTCGTACACATCGAGAAACCCGTTAATGAACGACCCAAACTGACCCACGACCATCTTGCCTTCTACGTTGGCGATCATCGGGAAGGCGTCGCCCTGTTCCCTGATGCCCGGGGACATAGCTGTCCTGAACAGGGTTGCATCCATCTCGACCCGCGCATTTCGTAGTGCGTTCTCTATGATGTCCAGGGTAATGGGGTCCACATCCAGCCGCTTGAAGGGTTCCTGATTGGTCTGAATTATTTTGCTGGTCATAGCGATTCCCTAGGATTCATCCGGCATGATGATCAAATTTCCTTGTTCATCTACCCGGGCAAAATGACCAGGCAGGATCAATGTCGTGGCATCCATTTCCATGACAACGGCAGGTCCAGGTATCTCATGTCCAGTGCTTAACCCGGCACGATCATAGAGCTTCGCAGGGTGGTCCTGACCTTCAGCGTAAATAATGTGCTCGCCAATGACCGCGTCCTCGAGTGATCCTGTCCCCTGCGCCCGTGCCAGGACATCGATATCTGATTCCGGGCCTTCGACAACCACCCTGAGATTGACAAGCTCTTTTTCCGCTTCAAGTGAAAAAGTGAATAACTGGTCGTGAAGCGCATCGAATCGTTCACTGATTCCGGTAAAACCCTGGTCGTTAAGTTCCTGCTCACTGGTTTCAATCGTTAATACGAGCCCCTGGCCGGAGTAACGTAAATCAACCTGTAATTGTGAAGTCACCTCGCTGCTCGATAGCGCCATTGATTTGTTAGAATCGGTTGCCAACAGTGCCGATCTGGCAGACTCATCGAGCTTGAACAGCTCTTCGAGGATGACCGCAGGCTCCGTATGCGTGAGCCGGGTGATAAAGGTTCTTGACGCTTCATCTCGCATCCGCGTCGTGGCGTCACCAAAAGCGCAGAGCACTCCCGGGCCAGGCGGTACGATAACTGGCCACGATTGCATCAACACTCCCAGGGCGTTCCCGTGTAATGGTCCGGCACCGCCGAATGCGATTAACGCAAAGTTACGAGGATCATAGCCTTTCTCAATGGAGACCAGACGAAGTGCGCCAAACATGTTTTCATTGACGATTTTCACAATACCTTCTGCTGCCTGCTTGAGTGTCAAACCCATTGAATCAGCAATAGTTTGTACTGCCGTCTCGGCGGCCTCGCGGCTTATTTCCATGTCACCACCGAGTTTTTGTTGCGCGGGCAGGTAGCCAAGAACGATATTCGCATCCGTCACTGTCGGCAGCTCACCGCCTTTCTGGTAGGCAGCGGGACCCGGTTCGGCGCCAGCAGAATCCGGTCCCACCCTTAAGGCACCTGTTAGCTCCGGGACATAAGCGATTGATCCTCCCCCTGCTCCCACTGTTCGCACATCCAGAGAACTTGCCCTCACATTGACGTCGCCAACGGTCGTTTCGCGCCGGAGCACTGCCTTATTGTTTTCGACCAGTGAAACATCAGTCGAAGTTCCGCCCATGTCGAAGGTCAGTAAGTTTTTGTAGCCGGTTTGTTTGCCGACCCACAAGGCACCCGTAACACCACCGGCGGGTCCACTCATTAACAGGTTCACCGGGAATTGTTCAGCCGCTGTTGCCGTCGACAAGCCACCATCAGAACGCAGAATGGACAAATGCGGACTGTTCATTCTTGAATCCAGTTCCTGCTGCAGATTGTTGATGTAACTTGAAACGATAGGCCGAACATAGGAATTTGCGACAGTCGTGATGGTTCGCTCGTATTCCTGCATTTCCGGTATGACTTCTGAGGAAATCGAGACCGGGATATCAGGCATGATTTCACCCGCGATTTCAGCCACTCTTTGTTCATGGACTGGATTGGCGAAACTGTTGATCAAGGACACCGTCAATGCCTCGATGCCAAGTTCAGTGAGATGCTCCAGGGCGCTTCGGGTGGCGGCTTCATCAAGGTCTAACACGATTGAACCATCAGCGCCGACGCGCTCCGGAATCTCCGCGGTACATTCCAGCGGCGCGAGCGGGGCGGATTTATCATAAACCACCCATCCACCCAATCCACCTGGCACATAGGACCGTGCGATTTGCAGAATTTGTCGATAACCCTGCGTCGTTATAAGCCCGACCTTCGCGCCTCGACCCGTTAGAATCGCATTGGTTGCAACCGTCGTGCCGTGTGTAACCTGGTCAATGGCGCCCGGTTCAATGCCGGCTGTGTTACACACCCTGATGATACTGTTGATGACACCTATCGACGAATCTTCGGGTGTGGAAGGTACCTTGGCGGTAAAGGTTTCTTTAGAGTCACGATTGACCAGCAGGGCATCGGTAAAAGTGCCGCCGACATCTACGCCTAATTTAAAAGTCATTGGCCAATACCCGTCGTCATATTTATTTCGCTCATCACTGGTTCACCACTCCACGTGTCAGATAGGCCATGCTTCTACCGCCAACCGAGTGGCCAACGAGTTGCCGAGTTAGCGCTACTGATTTCAATAATTTTTCCAGGTCAATGCCGGTATCGAAACCCGCGTCATTGAGCATCAGGACCAGGTCTTCAGTTGCCAGGTTACCCGAGGCACCCGGCGCAAAAGGGCAGCCGCCCAGACCGGCAATACTGGCATCAAATTTCCGAATGCCGCATTCCAGGGCTTGCCAGGTATTGGCCAATGCCATAGCGCGGGTATCGTGGAAGTGACCAGATAATTTGGTTGCGCCAAATTCAGACACAAGACGGTTAAACAATGATTTCACCTGCGCAGGATTAGCAGCCCCAATGGTATCTGCGATAATCACCTCTTGCGCCCCTGCCTCAAACATCGTTGCACTAAGCGATTCGATAAGGCTTTCTTCAACCAACCCTTCATAGGGACATTCCATGGCGACAGAAATATAAGATCGGGGCCTGACACCATCATTTTTAGCCATCCCGACAATGTCTTTGCAGACGGAAATGGTTTCATCCAGGCTCATGTTGATGTTTTTCTGATTCATGGTTTCGGTCGCAGACAAAACGACTGCAACGCTCCGGGCACCTGCTTTTTTGGCTAATTCGTAGCCTTTTACATTGGGAACCAGGGCACTAAAGTCCGCCGCTTCCTGATCGAGCGCGGCAAATACCTGGTCTGCATCGGCCATTTTTGGCACGGCTTTGGGGCTGACAAAACTGGCAGCCTCAATCGATTTAATCCCTGCCTCAAGCAGAGAGTTGATGAGTCGCACGCGATCCTCCGGTGCTACCAGAGTTGAATCATTCTGCAATCCATCGCGCGGTCCAACATCATTAACGATGACGTGGTCCACTAGGCACCGCCCGCCATATAACCGGCTTGAATGCCTGAAGTTATCTGCTCCTGCGTNATATCTGTCCACTCTTGAAAAACTTCTCTGGTATGCGCGCCCAACAAAGGCGGCGAGGTAAAAGTTTCAGCTTGCGTCTCTGAAAACTTGATGGGGTTTCCTGGTACGTTGGCTGTGCCGCCTTCGGGATGCTCGAGTTCGACCACCATATTGCGAAATTGGACCTGCGGATCAGCTAAGGCCTGCGCCAGATTATTGACCCGGGCGCAGGGGATTCGTGCCTTCTCAAGTTCAGCCAGCCAGTAAGCTGCTGATTTACTGACAAGTGCGTCTCCAATTGCGCCTTCAATGAAAGATTTTTCTGCCAATCGTTCCTGGGCTGTCGAAAATTTCGGGTTCCGTAATTCCTCAATGTCTAATAACTCAACGACGGCCGGCCAGAATTTGTCACCGATAACAGCAATGATAATTTGATCGTCTGCCGTGTTGAACGTGTTGTAGGGCGTGTGAACAAAATGAGAGTTACCAATCGGTGTGGGTATATCGCCCGACATTGAATACATGGTGGCCATGTAATTTAAAAGACTGATTTGGCAGTCAAGCATTGAAATATCAACATGCTGACCCAGACCTGTCTGTTCTCTTGACAGGAGCGCTGCCTGAATACCCATTACTGCGAACATCCCTCCCGCCAGATCACCAATGGGGATACCCGCACGAACGGCATTTCCTGGACCATCTCCGGTAATTGACATGCCGCCACCCAGGCCCTGAACAATCTGATCAAAAGCAGGTCTCTGATAACTCGGGCCACTTTCGCCGAAACCACTCACCGTGCAGGAAACGATTTTCGGGTTCACTGCGGCTAACGCACTATGGTCAATACCCAGCCTTGAGGTCACGCCTGCGGAAAAGTTATCCAGGACGACATCCGCGACTTTCACCAGCTCGAAAAAGTAGGTTTTGCCGTCGTTGCTTTTAAGATCAATGGCGACACTGCGTTTATTTCGGTTCAGGGTAAAATAATAGGCACCCATGCCCTTAATGGAATTGTTTGGGTCATCTTCCAGCAGGCGCCTGGTACCTTCGCCTGTCCCTGGAGGTTCCACTTTAACCGTGTCACAGCCCAGGTCGGCCAGGATCATGCCCGCGTAAGGCCCGGATAACATGTGCGTCAAATCCAGTAGACGAATGTGCGACAGGGGTGTGTTCATAGGATTACGGATAACCTGTTTAATGACTGCATTGCATACAATTTATTCCTCATCGGTGATCAGCAATGCATCTCGCGCCGCATGAATGTGCGAGCGCATAATTGATTCCGACCAGGGGGCATCATGTGCCGTGAGCGATTTCAGCAGTTCTTCGTGGTGATGGTGGGATTGCGCTATGCGGTCGAGAGAATATTCACGGGCTGTTCTTATCACTAACGACTGGTCAATCAATCGTCCCAGCATCGATTCCAGCCGTTCACTGCCTGCAGCCTGCCAAATCGATGTATGGACGATATTGTTGTAGAAAAGAAAATCCTCAACCTTTTTATCTGCCGGTGCATTGCTGTTAAGAACAGCGTCCATCTTTTGAATGGATTCTTGTATTTTATTCAATTGAATCAACGTGATATGCTCGGCCGCACGGGCCGCTGAATAACCTTCCAGTAGTGCTCGAAGTTGAAACAGATCGCTAATATCATCCTGGGTCCAGGCCTTTACCTGTGCTCCCTGGTTTCGACTGAGTGAAACGAAATCCTCTGAAGCAAGACGACGCAGGGCTTCTCTTACAGGAGTTCGGCTGTAGCCACATTGTGCAACGAGCTCTGCCTCTTTGAGGCGACTGTTGGGTGCAAACTCACCAGAGAGAATGCTTTCACGGATAGTTCGATATGCGTGTTCCGCTGCGCGAGACATAGTTTAGATGGATCACCTCTTGGCAGATTGCTGAGACGAAAAAAGACAATACTCAATATTGTATACAATATTGGTTTGTCTGCAAGCATAGTGACTCGATGGTTTTTGATCTGTCTTTGCCGCTTTGCAGGGTTCGTGCTCGCTGCGGCTCGTTGTGAATTTCAAAGGTGTTGGCGCTATCTACAGAGCCATGGTTGCAGGTAGCGAATGGGTCAAATTATGAGGTGCGCTCCGTCGGGGCAGATGATCTACTAGGCCGTTACTTATTGGGGGTGTTATGAGCGAATCAAATTTTTCAGGTTTGGCGGGAAAGGTTGCCGTGGTCACCGGCGCCGGTCGCATGCGTAGCATTGGGCGGCCCATTGCTATTGAACTGGCGAAGGCAGGTTGCAATATTGTGCTTACCGGTACTGGACGTGCGCCGGAAAACTATCCGGAAGATGAGAAAAAGGAAGGCTGGCATGATATTACTTCCGTAGCTGCCGAGATTCAGGCAGTAGGTCGGGAGGCACTAGAGCTGGTTAGTGATGTTTCAGATCCTGACTCAGTGGATCGACTGGTAGAGACTACCCTTTCTACCTTTGGACGAGTTGATTTTGTGATTAACAATGCAGGTGCGGCGAGAGGCAGCGACCGTGTACCGGTCATTGATCTTGCGATTGAAGACTGGCACAAGGTGATGAACGTCAACCTGAATGGCACCTTTTATATGAGCCGGGCATTCGGCCGCGTCCTGAAGGAACAAAATGAGGGAGGTGCGATCGTCAATATTTCCTCGATAGCCGGGAAACTGTTGCCGCCCAACACGGCAGCTTATGCGACCAGCAAGGCGGGCATTCAGGCATTAACGGCTTCCATGGCGCGCGAGATGGGCCGATATAACATTCGCGTAAATGCCATCTGCCCTGGGATTATTGATACCTATCGTATGGACGATATCGGGCGGGATGAAGCATGGAACAATATGTTGAAAGCCATTCCGCTGGGCAGGCCTGGCACCGGTGAGGATATTGCGCATATGGTTACCTTTCTGTGTAGTGAGCAGGGTCACTGGATTACTGGCCAGTCCTACAATGTGGACGGTGGTCATGTGGTTCAACATTGACATCGGCGATAGCGGCGTGAACTCATCAGGTGGAAATGTTTTACTAGTGGTTTGGTGCGATCAGTCCTTGATGACTAAAGGAAAACTCGCACAGACAGATTTTTATAGTTGGAGTGAAGATAAATGACAGATGCATACATTATTGATACCTGCCGAACACCTCGTGGCATTGGTAAACAGGGCAAGGGAGCCCTGGCTCACTTTCACCCGCAACATCTCGCGGCGACAGTGCTTAAAGCCATCGCCGAGCGGAATAACCTTGATACCTCGGAAGTCGACGACATTATCTGGGGTACGAGTTCACAGCGCGGTTCCCAGGCGGCGGATATGGGACGAATGGCGGCGCTGGATGCGGGATACAGTGTTACCGCCTCTGGGGTCACGCTGGACCGTTTCTGTGGATCTGGTATCACTTCCGTTAGCCTGGCAGCTGCCCAGGTAATGTCTGGTATGGAAGATCTTGTGATTGCCGGTGGTACGGAAATGATGAGCTATACCTCAGCAACGGCCGATCCCAGTAATCCAGCCATGCTGGATGCCGGGAATTTGCGATTACGTGAATCCCATCCCCAATCGCAGCAGGGTGTGTGCGCCGATGCGATCGCAACCATGCAGGGCATCGATCGTGACGCAGTGGATCGACTTGCCTTTGTCAGTCAGGAGCGAGCCGCCCGTGCAATCGGTGAAGGCCGCTTTGATAAATCGTTAGTACCTGTTTATAACCTAGACGGTACCCTCGCGCTTGATAAGGAAGAATTTCCGAGACCCGGAACGACCATGGAGACCCTTGGATCGCTGAAAACCGTATTCAGTATGTTCATGGATATCCCTGTGGATGATCAGGGCAATACGTACGGAACCATGGTCACGAAGAAATATCCGGAGTTGGAAGGTCGAATCAATCACGTTCATCACGCGGGTAATTCATCTGGCGTTGTCGATGGTGCGGCTGCCGTACTCCTTGCCTCGAAAGACTATATGGAGAAAAAGGGACTCAAAGCCCGCGCTCGCATAGTGGCAACTGCCAACATGGGAGATTGTCCGACTTTAATGCTGAATGCGCCGGTGCCAGCAGCGCAGAAAGTATTGAGGAAGGCTGGACTGACCAAAGACGATATCGATGTGTTTGAGATCAATGAAGCGTTTTCGGTGGTCGCAGAAAAATTTATCCGTGACATGGATCTTGATCGCGAGAAGGTGAATATCAACGGCGGCGCGATGGCCCTGGGTCATCCCATTGGCGCGACTGGTTCAATCCTCATCGGTACCGCACTAGATGAACTGGAGCGTTCAAATGGTCGATATGCGCTGATCACGATGTGCGCTGCTGGTGGAATGGCGCCCGCTATTATCATCGAAAGAGTCGGGAGCTAAAACAGGGTAATCCCAATGAAACAGTTAGAGACATTTCCTCCTTCGGCCAGCACTGATGAACTGCTTGCAGCGATTAATAGAGACGGCGCTGCCATTCTTGACGGACAACTCAGTGAGGCAGATAGAAAACAGTTTCGAGATGAACTCGATCCCTACATGGACGCAACAGAAAATGGCGCCTCGCTCAATGCTGCTGTGTCTGACCACTCCAATCCGCCGAACGGTATCGCTTGCCGACCAATAGGCCTACCAAAGAGTGGTGATGTACCAGCACCGGTGGTCCAGCTTGTCTGACTCCAGGAAGTCGACCTGGTCGACCTCCCGGTTGTCAGACCCATCCGCTGAGATCAGGCGAGGTCGAAGCGATCGAGATTCATGACCTTGTCCCACGCAGCCACGAAGTCACGAACGAACTTCTGCTCGGCGTCGTCACTNCCGTAAACCTCAGCAATTGCCCGGAGCTCAGAGTTCGAACCGAACACAAGGTCGACGGCGGTGCCGGTCCACTTGAGCTCGCCCGTCCCGCGATCGTGTCCCTCGAAGGTGCCTTCGGATTTGGCGGACTCCTTCCATGTTGTGCTCATGTCGAGCAGGTTCACGAAGAAGTCGTTGGTCAGCGTCTCGGATCGGTCGGTGAAGACTCCGAACTCGGACTTCCCGACGTTGGCGTTCAGGACGCGCATGCCGCCGAGGAGGGCGGTCATCTCGGGTGCGGACAACGTCAGCATGAACGCCTTATCCACGAGCAGGTGCTCCGACGAGAGCTCGTAGCCCTTCTGTAGATAGTTGCGGAACCCGTCGGCAGCCGGCTCGAGAACGGCGAACGACTCGGTGTCAGTCATCTCCTGCGTGGCATCGGTGCGGCCCGGCGCGAAGGGGACCTGCACGTCGTGCCCAGCCTTCTTCGCAGCCTCCTCGATGGCCGCGCAACCGCCCAGCACGATCAGGTCTGCGAATGAGACCATCTTCCCGTCGGACCGGGAGCTGTTAAATTCCTTTTGAATCTCCTCCAAGGACTCCAGCACCTTCGACACGCCGGACGTCACGTTGACGTCCCAGTCTGCTTGTGGCGAGAGGCGCAAGCGCGCCCCGTTCGCGCCACCGCGCTTGTCAGTGTCACGATAGGTCGAGGCTGACGCCCAGGCGGTCGAGACCAGCTGTGAGATGGACAGGCTGGAGTCGAGGATCTTGCCCTTGAGGGCAGCGACATCGGCGTCGTCGATCAGTTCGTGCGTTACCTCGGGCACCGGGTCCTGGAAGGGCAGCGTCTCCTCGGGAACCCACGGGCCAAGGTACCGGGCGACCGGTCCCATGTCACGATGCAGCAGCTTGTACCACGCCCGGGCGAAGGCGTCGGCGAGCTCGTCCGGGTTCTCGTAGAAGCGCTTAGAGATCTCCTTGTAGACCGGATCGACGATTAGCGCGATGTCGGTCGTCAACATCATCGGAGCGGTCCGCTTCGAAGGGTCGTGCGCCTGCGGCACAGCCTCCTGCGCCTCTGGGTTCTTGGGAGCGAACTGGTGCGCACCGGCAGGGCTTTTCGTCAGCTCCCACTCATAGTTGAACAGGTTCTCGAAGTAGCCGTTGTCCCACTTGATTGGATCGTTGCTCCAGGCGCCCTCGAGCCCGCTGCTGATCGTATCGCCGGCTATACCGCTGCCATGGCTGCTCGTCCAACCAAAGCCTTGCTCCTCGATGCTGGCACCCTCGGGTTCGGGACCTTTGTAGCTCTCATCGTTAGCACCATGGGCTTTGCCGAACGTGTGTCCACCGGCAATGAGCGCGACCGTTTCCTCATCGTTCATTGCCATGCGTCGGAACGTCTCTCGAATATCCCTGGCTGCAGCGAGCGGATCCGGGTTACCGTTCGGTCCCTGCGGATTGACGTAGATCAGGCCCATCTGAGCGGCACCGAGCGGATTCGCCAGCTCCCGGTCGCCGCTGTAACGCTCGTCGGCGAGCCACTCCTGCTCCAGGCCCCAGTAGACGTCCTCCTCGGTCGCCCATATGTCCTTGCGGCCGCCGCCAAAGCCGAAGGTCTTGAAGCCCATCGTCTCCAGGGCGCGGTTCCCTGTGAAGATCAGAAGGTCGGCCCACGAGATCTTCCGGCCGTACTTCTGCTTGATTGGCCAGAGCAGTCGACGCGCTTTGTCGAGGTTCACGTTGTCAGGCCAGCTGCCAAGGGGGGCGAAGCGCTGGTTGCCGGTGCCGCCGCCACCTCGGCCATCGGCGATGCGATACGTACCCGCGGCGTGCCACGTCATCCGGATGAAGAACGGTCCGTAGTGGCCGTAGTCGGCCGGCCACCATTCCTGCGACTGGGTCATCAGCGCATCGACGTCCTTCGCCAGCCCTTCGAAGTCGAGACTCTTGAACTCCTCGGCGTAGTCGAACCCCTCGCCGTTGGGATCGGCCTGGGGGTGGTTCTGGCTGAGGATCCTTAGGTTCAACTGTTTCGGCCACCAGTGTTGGTTCGCTGTGCCGCCAACGGCCTGGTGAGCGGTACCCATCACCGGGCACTTGTTTGCAATATCCACGTTTTGGTCAGTCATAACTCTTCCTTTAATATAATCCGAAATTTCCTGGTTGAACGTCTTGTCATTCTCCCACTCTGGCTTGCCACTGTCATGTTGCGTCGCGGCAAGGGGGTAAGAAAGGTACTCCGAGCGACTCGGAGAGAGGCGGGCCTCGGGCTTTCAATCACCGTCCTTTCAGGCAGTCAGGCGATGCCGAGTATGACCTGAGTGGAGTGATCGATGCAACTCAAGGGTAGCGAAACGGAGAAGAATCTCAAGTATGCCTTCGCGCGCAACTCGTCCGCGAACGTTCGGTATCTATACTTCGCGGCCAAGGCCGATTTGGAAGGATACAATGATGTCTCAACGGTGTTTCGGTCCACCGCAAACAGCGAAGCGGGGCAGGCACTGGGCCATCTCGAGTACCTCGAGTCGGTAGGCGACCCGCCGCTTTGAGGTGTGGTCTCAACCGGGCCGGGCAACATCTACTACAATGTTTTTTCGGCTTATTCTTGCTGTAGTCAACGACGCGCCGGTGATCAGTATCACTCAGATCATTGCCACGATCACTCGATCCTTTGATAAAGTAGCTCGAATCACCGACATCAAATGGTGTTGGTGGTCCCATCTTCTAAACCTTAACAGGTGCTTATGTCTGGTAGATATATGAGCTATTGTTTGTTAAATCGGTGCGTTATTACAGCCGCATTGTTTTTTGGCGCAGCAATGCATACAACCGCCTGTTACGGAGAAAATATTGAAACAGGCCTATTTTCGTTGAGAGACGATCTGGAGCAGCTAAGAAAAACAAAAACAACAAACTATGAGTTGCGGACGCAACACTATAAAGAGGATGGTTTGCCCAAATACACTAATCGTCTCATTCGGGAAGATTCTCCCTATCTGTTGCAACATGCGCATAATCCGGTGAATTGGTACGCATGGGGTGATGAAGCTTTTGCCGAAGCAAAAAAGGCCAACAAGCCAGTGTTCCTATCGATCGGTTACTCAACCTGTCACTGGTGTCATGTGATGGAAGTAGAGAGTTTTGATAATGAAGCGGTGGCAGAAATGTTGAATAGCTCATTTGTCAGTATCAAGGTAGATCGCGAACAACGTCCTGACCTCGATGAAATTTATATGACTGCGGTGCAACTTTTTTCGGGTCGCGGTGGTTGGCCGATGTCGAGTTTTCTAACACCGGAGGGTAAGCCCTTTTACGGTGGTACCTATTTCCCCCCAGAACAATTCAAACTGTTGTTATCTCGCGTAAATACTGCCTGGTCCGAACAAGAAGAAAATGTTCGGAAAGATGCTGATCGTGTTGCCCAACAGGTTGATCAATACTTGTCTTCATCGGCCCTGGGGGCAACCCTTGATAACGGGGTGTTATCAGAATGGTTACGGCAGGCACTGCTCCATGTCGACACGGTTAACGGTGGTTTTGGCCCAGCTCCAAAATTTCCCAATGAATCTGAACTGTTATTTTTGTTGGATCAATTAAAACGTAGTGAAATAGCTGACCCTGGTTTACGCCAGGCATTGAGCCATACTCTGGATCGAATGGCCCAGGGGGGAATTTATGATCAGGTTGGCGGTGGTTTTCATCGATATTCAACGGATGACAATTGGCTGGTGCCTCACTTCGAGAAGATGCTGTATAACCAGGCTTTATTAGGGCGAGTTTATGCAGAGTCGTACTTTTTAACCGGTAACCCCTTTCATCGACAAATTGCGCAGGAGACATTTGATTATGTCCTGCGGGATATGACGTCACCGAGTGGCAGTTTTTATTCAGCGACAGATGCAGACAGTGAAGGAGAGGAAGGCACCTTTTTTCTCTGGGATAAGCAAGAACTGGAAACACTATTCAATACTGAGGATTATCAATTTGTCGAATCTCTTTACAGTGTTACGGCCGCTGGTAATTTTGAGGGGCGGAATATCCTGTTCTTACCAGAGATACCCAAGGTCTACGAGTCGGCTACAGCCGAATCCAATACATTAAAAGAATGGCAGGCACGATTAAGGCGTATCAAACACCAACTATATGTTGAAAGAGAGAAGCGTGTTCACCCGTTTAAGGATAAAAAAATCATCGCCGCCTGGAATGGCATGATGATCGCTGGATTGGCCAAGGCCGCCACGTTTTTGGATGAGTCTCGATATGTAGACGCTGCAAGGCGGGCAGCAGACTATTTGTGGCAAACCCACCTTAGTGAAGGCAATGATCTATACCGGGTGAGCCTGGAAGGTGCAGTGTCAATTCAAGGGACTCAAGAGGACTACGCTTATTTTACGGAAGGCTTGTTGGCTTTGTATGACAATACGGGAGAGAAAATCTGGTTAGACAGGGCTCAGCAGTTGATTGACAAAATGATTATCGATTTTATGGATGAAAAACAAGGCGGTTTTTACTTGAGCAGTAAGGAGACAACGGGGCCCCTGATCTCGAAAATAAAAAGCACCACAGACGGAGCCATTCCATCGGGCAATTCTGTTGCATTGTCTGCGTTAGTGAGTATCGCGGGTAAAACGGAAAGCGTGCAAAATCAGCAAGTCATGGCTACAACGCTGGCCTTTCTTTCTGGCGGCATAAAGCAACAAGGTATTGCACATACCTATGCGTTGAGGGCGCTATCAGAATCACTAAACGGCGAAATGGGACCCACAATTACGCTTGCTAACGGTCATATTCGCGCTGAAGTGGATTGGCTTGGTGCATCATCGCGGCGATTTAGACTGAGACTGGTGATGGACGAGGGGTGGCACATTAATGCTGACAAGATCTCCCAGGAAGATCTCATTCCAACCAGTGTTGCATTACTTGGAGACAGCAGGAGTAGGGACAATCTAGAAATGGTTTATCCTGAATCGAACCGGGTGTCAGTTTCGTTTATTGAAGAGGATTTATCTCTCTTTGAAGGCGCTGTGATGCTCAAAGGGCAGCTGTTGGATGATGTTGCTCAACCCGTTAAATTAAAATTGGTGTTACAGGCTTGTAATGAGGATCGTTGTCTGCCACCGGAGGAGCGCACTCTTGTTCTACGAGCTCTTCTGTAGTCAAAACTATCTTGCAGTCATCGCCCGATGTGGGGGTTGTTGGCTAGAACAACTGGTCTCATACATATATGACTTCTGCTATTGATACCGTATTAAATTACCATGAACGAACTAAACACCACCTGGACCACTACGCCCGTTCACTAGAATATTTAGATTGGGCGAGTCAACCCAATCCTTTTAGATGTTATGAAGGCGCACCCCGAATCGCGCTGGAACCGGGAGACAATACCCGAGGCCCGCTTTATCGAGACTTGTTTTCTAGTCCTGTTGTTCCGAGCGCAATCACCTATCAAACTATAAGCCAGTTTTTTTATTACAGCATGGCACTGTCGGCCTGGAAAAAAATACCGGAAGGGGATGCATGGCCGTTACGAGTGAACCCTTCGAGCGGTAATTTACATCCAACAGAAAGTTATCTCATCATTGGGCCGCAGGCTTTACCTGGTATCGAAGCGGGCCTATACCACTATAATTCCTACCACCATGCGCTCGAAATACGCCGATTATTCAAGAATCATCAATGGCAAGAATTAGCAAGTCAAATTCCGGACAGCGGGTTTTTCATTGGCTTAAGTTCCATTTACTGGCGCGAGGCTTGGAAGTATGGAGAGCGGGCATATCGATATTGCCAACATGACGTTGGCCACGCCCTTGGAGCGATAACGTTTGCAGCTGGTAGCTTGGGCTGGAGGGCCGAGCTAGTCGAGAGTTTGGCAGATGATGACATTAATGTCTTATTAAGTGTTGAAGATCAAACGGGTATTGAGGCTGAGCATGTCGACGGCCTTGTCGTCATCTACCCCAATAACAAGACCGAGGAGATGGAGAACACAAAAGGTGTTGGGTTAAGAAACCTGACCAGAAATACGCTAGAGGAAATGCGTAATATCGCGACACATGGGGAGACAAATAGACTTAGTGAAAGCCATCATGAATGGTCAATCATAGCCGAGGTGTCGTTAGCTGCAAAAAAAATGCAAGGCCAGACTGTAGCCGACTCAGACAGAACTTCGAAATTACCCCCGAAAACAGGCGCATTACCACTGTGTGATAAGACGGCGTTTGAAATTATTCGTCAACGCCGTAGTGCAGTATCAATGGACGGCGAAACAGGCATGGACCAGTCCGTGTTTTTCAGCCTGTTACAGCGTCTACAATGCCAAAAATCTATTCCGTTTGAATGTTTACCCTGGACGCCCAATGTTTCGTTATTTCTTTTTGTTCATAGAGTGAGAGACCTTCAGCCGGGTCTCTATGTGTTGGTTCGACATCCATCACATGAAACGTCTTTGCGACAATCGATTAACCCAGATTTTCTATGGGAAAAACCCATGCAAGCAAGCCAGGAAGAAATGCGCTTCTACTTGTTAGCACCTCAGGATGTCAGGCATGAGGCTAAAGTAATAAGTTGCCACCAAGACATTGCTGCAGATGGCGTGTTTTCCCTTGGCATGCTGGCAAGATTTGATGCAATTTGGGACAAGGGCGCCTACTTTTATTCCCGTTTGTTCTGGGAAACGGGGCTTATCGGGCAGTTGCTTTATCTAGAGGCAGAAGCTGCTGACATGCGCAGTACTGGCATCGGATGTTTTTTTGATGATGTCATGCACCGGGTGCTGGGCATTACGGATCAGTCCTGGCAAAGTCTCTATCACTTTACTGTGGGTGGTCCAAATGAAGATTTGCGCATCCAAACATCTCCAGCTTATGAGCATTTAGACTTTGCAAACCGCAACTAGTGCGCTGCTCTGCTATTTTTCCAGATACTGTAGCTTGTCCTTGACCTCTCTCCATTGGTCAGAATCTTCCAAGGGATCTTTCTGCTCGGTAATGTTAGGCCAGGTCTCCGCAAGTTCGGCATTTAGGTCAAGAAATGCATGTTGGTCTTCTGGCAGTTCGTCCTCCGAAAATATAGCGTCTACAGGACATTCGGGTTCACACAAGGCGCAATCGATACACTCATCAGGATGGATGACCAGAAAATTTGGACCCTCGTAGAAGCAATCAACTGGACACACTTCAACGCAATCTGTGAGCTTGCATTTTATACAGGAGTCGCTGACCACAAATGTCATAATTTAAGACCGTTGGGGATAGAATCTCGCAAGTTTTTAGCGCCTTTCCATTATCTTCTCGCGATACTTTTAGTCGGATAAAAGTGATCGCGCTTTATGCGATTATAGCGAGAATATCCTGATAGTCCGTCATATTTACTAACTTAAATGGCACTTACCTTAAAATCTCCAGTTATATTGAAATATTCGATTCCGGATGGTTCGCTTGCAGTAGAAATGGTAAGGCTCTCTGGCGGCACTTTTATGAGGGTCGATGATTCAAGGGAGCTTGTCAGCGAGGTAGAAGTATCTGAATTCACGATGGGTCGTTATGCTGTCACTTTTGAACAATATGATCGGTTTGCCAAAGCAACCGGTAGAAAACTTCCTGGCGCTTGTGGTTGGGGAAGAAGCAATCGACCGATCGTGAAAATAAGCTGGTATGACGCCACAGCTTATGCGCAATGGCTGAGTGAAATGACAGGAGAAGATTTGCGTCTACCCACGGAAGCCGAATGGGAGTATGCATGCCGGGCAGGCACTGAAACAGATTATTCTTTTGGTAAAAATATTACTAAAGAACAAGTTAATTTTGATAGAACAAATAACAAAACAATGCCTGTTGGAAGCTATCAACCGAACCCTTTCGGTCTTTATGAAATGCATGGCAATGTATGGGAGTGGTGTTCTGATTGGTACGACAAATATCCCGCGGTCAAGGTGAAGAATCCTAAGGGCCCAGATAATGGTAAGTACCGTGTATTGCGTGGTGGTTCCTGGTTCGTTAACGCGGGATTCACGCGTTCGTCCAGCCGGGCTTGCGACGAGCCGGGGGAGCGCGACCACAGCAGAGGTTTTCGACTGGCCGGAGATTGCACGTCAGGTAGCGAGCAATTCCAATAAGCAGTTTATGTATGATCGATAACTAGTTGCTAATAGTTCTTGCTTAGAGTTGTCTGATCCTCCCCCGTTTTCCTGGACACTCGGTTAAGCACTTTTTTGCTCAAACAACATCGGGATTTTATACCCGATAGCAGGGCAATCCAATAGAATAGAGAGCAGCACTCATATCCTAAACATGCCTATGAAGATACTTTTGTATTCGTGGCGAAACACGCTTTATAATTCCTATTCTCTGCATCATTTAGGGAGGTCGGTAAAGCGCTCATCTATTACTACGCGGCTGCTCACGCTCTCATCTTTACTGCGGCTTACTTTCTAACAAACGCATAAGGGGCGTTCATG
>JGI26061J44794_1000130_pt1 | contig 36020 bp, 32 predicted proteins | sample MarorgKNORR_S2LV_5_FD_44794 | JGI IMG/M metagenome (IMG submission 44794) | reverse complement strand
CCTTTAGTGACTGCTGAAGGGACATGGACAATGCAAGAAGGTTATGGATTTAATATGTCTTACACAGCAAATTTTGAAAAGGCGACGGCTTGTTATTTATTAGATGATGAAGAAACACTAACATTATTTCGATCAAGCTATGAACCTGAAATCATAAAGTTGGATGAAGGAATGGGCTATGAATTCGAAATCCGATCTTTTGTAGATGAAATTCTAAGAGGTGAAAAAAGTGACATGGCCTTATTAAATCAGGCTGCTAAATCAATTGCAATTATTGAGGCTGAGCAAGTTAGTATTAGATCTTGTTCAGTTGTTACTTTAAGTGTTTAATTATAAATAAAAAACTACAAAGTGAACTGTGATCGCTTGATTATTTATCCTAGCTAATAAGAGCCAAGTTTATATTCATCCCAAACTTCTTGAGCAAGGATTTGAATGTACTCATCATCATTCTCAGTGGCAAGTTTCATCCAAAATCTGGCTTCAAGTATATTTTTATCAGAACCTTTACCGAGAAGATACATGCGACCAAGGTTGTATTGTGCAGGCGCATCACCCTGTTCAGCAGCCTTTATAAACCAACTGAAAGCGAGATAATCGTTTTGAGTTACACCATTTCCTCTAAGGTACAGGTTTGCTAAATTGTATTGCGCATCAACATAGCCTTGATCAGCTGATTTTTCATACCAATTAGCGGCCTCTTGAAAATCCTGAGCTGTTCCCTTGCCATGTGCATACATCCAAGCTACATTATATTGTGCTCTAGCATCTCCTTGCTCGGCAACTTGAAGCCATTCAAGAATCGCCCCTTGATAGTCACCTTCTGCATAAGCATTATCTCCATCTCCGTAGTCAGCATTAGAACCTCCAATTAGAATGAATGATAATAAAAAAAGAGTTAGTATTTTTTTTAGTGACATGGCTTTACTCAATAAATTTAAACAACATAAATTCTAACGATAGTTAGGGCGCTATATTAACATACTTGAATGCAATTATGGGGCTTGAAAGAGCCTGTTTTTATTAACCAAATAACTCTTTCAGTTTAAAATGGAATGTTAGTTTTATTTTTATCATCTAGTATTCCGTTTATATCTGCAGAGCAATTAAATTATATTCATTTTTACTATACATATTTATGTCATCCAATTATAAATTATGAGAAAAACTAAACTTAAGTCACTCACTTGTTTTTTTGTTTTGTTTGGATGTCTAATGGGCACTTCTCAGGCAGTTGCTGACGAGATAAAAGTTGCCGTAGCAAGTAACTTTTATCCAACCATGAAAGTAATTGCAAAGCGCTATGAGTTAAAAACAGCCGACTCTACAGGACATCACAAAGTGATACTAATTCCTGGCTCTTCAGGTAAACATTATGCCCAAATCATGAATGGCGCCCCTTTTGACATATTTTTTTCTGCAGACATAGAGCGAGCAAGACTGTTGGAGCAAGAAGGAAAAATCGTAGCTGGAACGAGGTTTACCTATGCACTTGGTAAATTAATTCTTTGGAGTTCAATAGATAACTATGTTGACTCAAAAGGGGAAGTACTCAATAAGAAAGATTTTCGATATTTGGCCATAGCCAATCCTAAACTTTCTCCATATGGAAAATCTGCTGAAGAAGCTTTAAAGTCACTCAAACTTTGGACGAATTTGAAAGAGAGGTTAGTGCAGGGTGAAAATATTGCACAGACATTCCAGTTTATCAGTAGTGGTAATGCTAAACTAGGATTTGTTGCTTATTCACAAATTATGAACCCCGGTCTCTCCATTGATGGCTCATTCTGGGAGGTGCCTCAGTCGATTTATAAACCAATAGAGCAACAAGCAGTTCTATTAAAGGACAGTTATATTGGGAGAGAATTTCTGTCCTTTGTTAAAAGCGATGAGTCTTTGAGTATTACTTATGAATCTGGATATGGCTTACCATAATGTTAAACGAATTTGATATTACTGCTCTTTTCATTACATTAAAGCTGGCAGGAGTTAGTACACTTATTCTTTTGTTATTAGGAACACCACTTGCATGGTGGCTTTCGCAAACCCGCTGGAAACTAAAAACTATATTGGAAGCTATAATTGCACTTCCATTAGTATTACCTCCAACAGTATTAGGTTTTTATCTGCTGATAACTCTTGGGCCTAACGGTCCAGTTGGTGGAATGTTAGAGTCGCTCGGAGGAGCATCGATAGCTTTCACTTTTACAGGTCTGGTAGTCGGCTCTGTCATTTACTCGATGCCTTTTGTGGTTCAACCCCTGCAGAATGCTTTTAGTGGAATTGGTCGTCGCCCAATGGAGGTTGCTGCCACTTTACGTGCTTCACCACTAGACCGGTTTTTTAGTATTGCAGTGCCATTAGCACGTTCTGGTTTTATAACTGCTGCTGTATTAGGATTTGCTCATACAGTAGGAGAGTTTGGCGTTGTGTTGATGATTGGTGGCAATATCCCTGGTGAAACTCAAGTCCTCTCGATTGCAATCTATGACCATGTTGAGGCACTTGAGTATGGACAGGCGCACTGGCTTGCTGGAGGATTGTTGTTGCTTTCCTTTTTAATGTTGATGATGGTCTATATTTTTAATCGTCGATTCTCACTTATGCAAAGTGATAACCAATGATTGAGTGTCAGCTAAAAATTAAGCAAGGGGGTTTTACTCTAGATGTGGAGTTTTGTGCTCCTGCTAAAGGGGTCACTGTCGTCTTTGGATCTTCGGGTTGTGGTAAGACCACATTATTGCGAGCTCTTGCTGGCTTGGAAAAAAGTGATGATGGGTTTCTAAAAGTGGGTGACTCGATTTGGCAGGATGGCAAAAATTTTATACCACCACACATGCGTTCAGTTGGCTATGTTTTTCAGGAGGCTAGCCTATTTGATCATCTAAATGTGCGAGGGAATCTTGAGTATGGAGCTAGGCGAGCAAAAGAAGCGGGAAAAGATTTTATGGGACGTGCACTGGATTTATTAGATATAAGGCCATTACTTGAGAGGACAACAGAACAGTTATCTGGAGGGGAGAGGCAGCGAGTAGCTATTGCGAGAGCTTTGGCAGTTAATCCCGATATTTTATTGATGGACGAACCTCTGTCAGCTCTAGATTTAAAGCGAAAGAAGGAAATTTTGCCTTATCTTGATTCTCTTCATCATGAACTAGATATTCCACTCATCTATGTCACACACTCACCCGATGAGGCCTCACGATTGGCGGATCATCTACTGCTACTGGAAGAGGGGAGTGTTGTTGGAAGTGGTGCCATTGATGAGATGCTGACTAGGTTTGATCTTCCCATCTCTCATGGTGGTGATGCGACCTCATTGATTGAAGCTACAGTTGTTGGTCATGACGACCGGTTTAATCTGATGTATCTTAATTTTTCTGGTGGTCAGTTCACTGTAACGGATAGGGAATTGCCATTGGAAAGTAAAGTGCGTTTAAGAGTTTCAGCGCGTGACGTGAGCCTAACTCAAGAGCTACAAACTGATACTAGTATTCTGAATATTTTCTCAGCAATAGTGGATGAAATAGTTCCAGAGGGCCGATCGCAAGTGATGGTTCGACTAAAAATAAAAGACGTTACTATGTTGTCTTGTATAACACGTAAATCGGCTGAACTGCTTAAGCTTAATCCTGGAAAACAGGTATACGCACAAATAAAGAGTGTTGCATTGTTATCATAGGTACTATGAATAAGGCTTTTGAGCGTTACACATTATTGCTAATCGGTATGCTGGCATTATTTGGAGTCAGTGTTCAGTTCATTATTTCTATTAATAGGGCAATCGCTGAAGACAATTCTGTTAGTCAAGTTGTCATTAATATGTTGGCTTATTTCACCATTCTTACAAATACTTTTGCTACTGTTGTTCTTACTATTGTGGGTCTATTGCCTAATTCTCGAATAGGAAAAGTTTTTGCTACACCCAAAGTTTTTGGTTGTGTTGTAACATCCATACTTTGGATTGCTATTGGGTTTCATGTACTTTTAAATGATTATTGGTCGCCTGATGGCATGGAGGCAGTGACGAATTATTTGAACCATTATATTGTACCAAGTGCGTTACTTATAATCTGGCTAGTATTTCCACCCAAAACCCAAATTCCTAAACGAACACCGATTCTTTGGGAAATTTATCCAGTGATTTATGGAATCTATGTCATCCTACGGGGCGAGTTAATTGACAAGTATCCTTACCCCTTTTTCGATGTCAATGTCATAGGCTACCCTAAGGCGCTGTTCAATGGTTTAGTGATATTGCTGGTTATTTTGGGTATTGGTTATTTTGTTAGGGCGACAGTCAACCTATCTTCAAGGTTGCAGAGATAACCAGTCTAGATGACTTTTTCAGCAAACCTTAGTCTTTCAACTGGGCGTTCATCAATGAAGACGTGAATAATCGCGGTAATTGCTGCAATTATTGCCGCCCACCACCACACTTGATCATAAGAACCAGTAGTATCAAACAGGTAGCCGCCCAGCCATACTCCAGAAAAAGAACCTATTTGGTGGTTTAAAAATACAACACCGTATAAGGTTCCCATGTATCTCAGACCAAACATCTGTGCTACCAAGCCTGAAGTTGGTGGCACTGTTGCTAACCAAAGCAATCCGGTGGCAAAGGAGAAGGCATAAACCGTGAAAGTTGTAATAGGAATTATAAGAAATAGCACAATAACTATTGACCTTGCTCCATAAATAAACGCTAGTATCCATTTTTTCGAGTAGAGTCCAGAAAGATGACCAGCAGTTAGAGAGCCTATGATATTACATAGTCCAATAATTGATAAACTTGCCGCAGCTACAGAGCTATCAAAACCGTTGTCTGAGAGATAAGCAGGCATATGAACAGTAATAAAGGCTAGCTGAAAACCACAAACAAAAAAACCTGCAATAAGTAGCCAGTAGTGAATGTGATTAGATGCCTCGCTAAGCGCCTCCCGAAGATTTTGTCTTGGTTCGTTGTCTATCTCAGAGCTGCTTGCGTCATGGTTCTTGAAAGCGGGTGCAAAAAGGATCATTGATAGGGAACCTATTGCCATTATCACGAGTGCCATTTGCCAGCCATAAGCGACAAGAAATTCTCTTGCTACCGGTATGAATAAGAATTGTCCTGCTGAGCCTGCTGCAGTTCCAACACCTAAAGCAATAGCTCTTTTTTCGGGTCTAACCATTCTAGCCATTGCGGGTAGAACAACGCCTAGGCCTGTACCTGCAATTCCCATTCCTATTAAGATGCCAGCACCTAAGTGAAGGTCAAGAAATCCATCTGCAGTTGCCGTAATGTAGAGACCTAGTGCATAGAGTATTGCGCCGACTATTATTACTTTTGCAGTGCCATATTTGTCAGCAATAGCTCCTGCTATGGGCTGAGATAAACCCCAAAAGAGATTTTGTAACGCCAAAGAGAAGGCAAAAATTTCACGACCATAACCGAATGACTCTGATACAGGCTTTAAGAACAGACCTAGTGAAGACCTGAAACCGAAGTTAATTGTCAAAAGTATGCAGGCGGCAATGATTGAAAAACTTAATAATTTCTTGTATTGACCCATGTTCTTTGTTTTGAGCAGTGACAAAGCGACAGTATAACCACAATGATTTGATTTTCTAATATATTATTATTAATATACAATCTAGCTATTCTAGTTATATCTTGATGGTTACTAAACTGGTATAGTTTGCTGGTTATTACATAATCATAGAATAGGAGTTTATCAATGCGTGTACTCGTTTTTCAGCATATCGATTGTGAGCATCCAGGCTCACTTAGACAGTTTTTAGCAGAAGACAAAGTCGAATGGGATGCGGTTCGATTAAATCGAGGTGAAACAATTCCTAGTTTTGATAATTATGATGCTCTTTGGGTTATGGGCGGGCCTATGGATGTTTGGGATATTGAAGAATGTCCTTGGCTGGTTGCGGAAAAGGCAGCCATTCGTGAATGGGTGAGTGTTTTAGGTAAGCCTTATTTGGGGTTATGCCTTGGGCATCAACTATTAGCTGATGCATTGGGAGGGACGTGTGGACCACAAAAGACCCCTGAGATTGGTGTCCTTGAAATAGAGCTCACAGAAGAGGGAAAAGTAGACCCTCTCTTTCAAGGTACAGCCGATAAACAAAAATGTCTCCAATGGCATTCAGTGAGAGTTGCTCAAGCTCCAGAAGGTGCCATTATTCTAGCTAAATCAGAGGTTTGCTCCGTTCAAGCAATGCGTATTGGTTCTAATGCATGGTCTATGCAATATCATGTGGAGATTGAACCCGATACTGTAGACAACTGGGGAGCTGTACCAGCTTATGCAGAAGCATTAAGTTCGACACTCGGTAATGAGGCCTTATTGGATTTGAAGTCAGATAGTGATGCTAATATGGCTCAATGTTTGAGTTGTGCAAGGCAAATTTATAGAAACTTTATGTCTACTATAGGTTAATTTATTTCATCTTTTATGAGTGATTTATTTCATGTTTATTGATTAGTATTTTTTTATTTAATTACAACAACTTATGGGTAGAATTATCAAACTTTTTATAGAACCAAGAATAATAGTCTAAAATTTAAATTTAATGATTGACACCGAAAATAATTAAGGGTATCTTACCGGTTTTTTGAGTAATTCATATTACTTTAACCTAAGGGGAAAAGATGAGTGAAGAAGACGATTTTGATTTAAACGACCTAGATGATAAAGAGCTTGTAGAGCAAATTCAAGACGACCTATACGACGGCCTCGATGAAGAAGTCACTGAAGGTACAGAAATACTTCTTGCTCGTGGCTGGGATGCGAATGATGTCTTGGGCAAAGCTTTAGTAGGTGGTATGAAAATTGTTGGTGTTGATTTTAGAGATGGCATCTTATTTGTTCCTGAGGTGCTTAAGTGTGCGGGAGCAATGAAAGGTGGAATGAAAATTTTACGTCCTATTCTTGCTGAGTCCGCAATAGATACTTCTTTAGGTAAGTTTGTAATTGGTACTGTTAAGGGCGACATCCATGATATTGGCAAAAACTTAGTTGCCATGATGTGTGAAGGCTCTGGCTTTGAAATAATTAATTTAGGAATTAATAACCCTGTAGAAAACTACTTAGAAGCTATCGATGAGCATGGGCCAGTAATTGTAGGTATGTCTGCTCTTCTGACAACTACGATGCCTTATATGGGCGTTGTTGTAGAAGAGATGGAAAAAAGAGGTTTGCGCAAAGATGTACATATTATGTGTGGTGGTGCACCGCTTAATCAGGAGTTTGCTGATTCTATAGGTGTACCAGCCTATGGTCGAGATGCCGCACGGAGCGCAGAAATGGCCGAAGAGCACGTTCTTGGCTTGCGTGATAATCGTGGTCATCGATAAGAAAAATACCGATCCAGCTAAAAAACGATTGGTTTTAGGCTGTGGGGCACTTGTATACGATCTGCTGAGACTGATAAAACAAAACCCAGCATTATCTGATAAAGTCAATTTGCAGTGTCTACCAGCCAGCTGGCATAATACACCGCAACTGATTGCTCCTGGGGTTGAAGAGTACTTGGCCGAGAATTCCCATCTTTATAAGGAGATATACATCGCTTATGCTGACTGCGGAACAGGCGGAGCTCTAGACCGGGTATTGAAAAAATATAATGCAAAGCGCATTAGTGGCGCACACTGTTATGAATTCTTTGCTGGCTCTGATGTATTCGAACAATTATCAGAACAAGAGCTGGGCACTTTCTATCTTACAGATTACTTGGTCAAAAATTTTCATCGAATAATGATTAAGGGTTTGGGTCTTGATAAGCACCCTGAGTTGTTTGATATATACTTTGAGAATTATAAAAAATTGGTCTATTTGGCGCAAACTGAAAATGAACAGTTGCAAAAAGATGCAGAGCAGTATGCTAAAGATTTTGGATTTGAATATGAATACAGATTGGTTGGCACAGGCGGTCTTGATTCTGTTTTTGAAGAAATCGATTTAGTGCCTTTGGCAACTGAAGAAGAGAAATAACATGTACAGAGCGAGACTTTTTGCTAGTAGACATGCTAGGGCCTATGAGGTGATCTATAACGCAACATCACCAGTGATATTATCGACCCTAAACATTATCAATAAACTCACAAAGGGAAAGCTAGATAAACCAATTACTTGGTCCGAAAAGATTGTCAAGGGGTTTCTTTTTGATTGTCAAATGTGTGGTAATTGTGTACTCTCTTCTACAGGTATGGCTTGCCCCATGAATTGCCCTAAAACACTTAGAAATGGTCCATGTGGTGGGGTACGTGCTAATGGTAATTGTGAAGTCAAGCCGGAAATGAAATGTGTTTGGGTTGAGGCTTGGAGTGGTTCGGAAAAAATGAAAAATAATCTTGCAATTCAAGAAATACAATTTGCTGTTGATCATTCACATCGAGGAAGCAGCGCCTGGATTAGGCTTGCAAAAGAAGACAAACAGATAACTTAACAATGAGTATTCCAGAAACAAATAATCAAGCTTATACCTATCACCCGGGAGAGTTGCTACCTGGGCTAGAGGGGCATATTTCTCGAGGTAGATTTGAGCGCGTATTACGAAATGGAGATTTTACAGTGACAGCTGAACTTGCGCCACCAGACTCTACCGACAGAAATGAAGTTTTTGAACAAGCTACCCTGTTTGATGGTTTTGTTGATGCCATTAATGCGACTGACGGATCTGGAGCGAATTGCCATATGTCGAGTGTTGTGGTGTGCGCGCTACTCAGTTATATTGGTTATTCTCCTATTATGCAGATTTCTTGTCGTGATAGAAATCGAATAGCCATACAAGGAGATCTCTTGGGTGCGGGTGCTCTAAGTGTTTGTAACGTTCTTGCATTAACAGGAGACGATGTTAGTGCGGGTGATCATCCTGAAGCAAAGCGTGTTTTTGATTTAGACAGCATCTCTCTTATTACACTAATTAAACAAATTCGAGATGAAGGCTCTTTTTTGAGCGGTAGAACAATAACTAATCCTCCACAAATGTTTGTTGGGACTTCAATTAATCCTTTTGTACCGCCAGTTGAATCCAGAATATTGCAACTTGAAAAAAAGATAAATGCTGGTGCAGACTTTATTCAAACTCAGTATTGCTTTGATATGCCAATGTTTAAAGATTTTATGTCGAAAGCGGTTGATAAAGGTTTAACAGAAAAAGCTTTTTTCTTGCCCGGCGTCGGAACACTAGCTTCAGCGAGAACTGCGAGATGGATAAAAAATAACGTTCCTGGGGTCCATATCCCAGATTCAATTTTTAAACGTTTAGAGGGTGCGCAGGATCAAAAAAAAGAAGGACAGAAAATTTGTACTGAACTAATGCAACAGGTGAAGGAGATTGAAGGCGTCAGTGGCGTGCATGTAATGGCATATAAGCAAGAAGAATGTGTCGCACAAATGGTACAAGATTCTGGTGTATTGGGTGATAGAAAGCCCTGGTCACCGAAGGATGAATATTAATTAATTTATGGAATAAATAAAAGTGTCAATAACAACAACATTATCATCAGCAACAAAAGAGGTCAAAATTGGCTTTTCACAACCTTTTGTCATGATTGGGGAGCGTATTAATCCAACGGGTAGAAAAATCCTAGCCGAGGAGATGAAAGTAGCTGATTACTCGCGTGTCGAGGCGGACGCCATTGCGCAGGTTGCAGCGGGTGCTCAAATGCTAGATGTTAATGCCGGCATTCCTCTTGCAGATGAGCCAGCAATTCTTGCAGAATCAATTCGTCGTATTCAGGCTGTTGTAGATGTCCCACTTTCTATTGATTCATCAATCATTGAAGCTTTAGAAGCTGGCCTTGCTGCTTATCAGGGTCGTCCATTGGTCAACTCTACAACAGGTGAAACAGAGGTGCTTGAACGAGTTCTACCTTTAGTTAAAAAATATGATGCTGCAGTTGTTGCAATTTCGAATGACGAGACTGGCATCAGTGAAGACCCAAACGAGAGATTCAAAATAGCAAAAAAGATAGTAGAGCATGCTGCTGATTATGGAATAAAGCCACAAGATGTAGTTGTTGACCCTTTGGTTATGCCAATCGGGGCGATTTCACAGGCAGGTAATCAGGTTTTTGAATTGGTTCGTCGTCTGCGTGCCGAATTGAAAGTTAATACTACTTGTGGTGCTTCAAACGTTAGTTTTGGGTTGCCACAACGAAGTGGCATTAATAACGCTTTCTTACCAATGCTTATTGCAGCAGGTATGACGTCGGCCATAGTTAACCCACTTCATCCTGAGTTAGTTCAAGCGATTAGAGCGGCAGACGTATTAACTGGGATTGATGATGGTTGCAGTAGTTGGATTGCTGCCTACAGGGAACCTTCATCTGAAGGAAATAATTCTAAGGAAGGTCGACGTCGAAGAAGGCGTGCTTGATTATTAACACTATGACTAGCATTAAATATAACGGCTCTTGTGTTTGTGGTCAGACCACCTATGAGGCCTTTGACTTGGCAGATGTATCGTATTGTCATTGTGAACAGTGTCGCAAAATGACGGGTCATTATATGGCAGCATGTCAGGTAAAAAGAGATAAAATAAAAATCAAAGGTGAGATTAAGTGGTTCTATACACATAAAGGATCACGACATGGTTTTTGCGATAATTGTGGTGCGCATATGTTTTGGCAAAACGACACTCAACCAACCATCAGCGTCACAGCAGGGAGTCTTGAAGATGCTAAGAATTTGGGAGTATGGCACCATATATTCACCGAAGAGAAAGGTTGTTATTACGAAATTAATCCCAACGAGCCACAATCTGAAGGTTATGGCGATAGAAAAATAGACGGAGCAGTATAGTCGTGGAGGACACTCAGAAAATTTGTTTCACTCCTTCAGGTCGTAAATACCGAGGCGAGATAGGTGACACCTTGTTGCAGGTTGCTCAGGATGCCGGGGTAGCGGTTCGTTCCTTATGTGGTGGTTATGGTCAATGTCACCAATGCTGGATTGAGATTTCAGAGGGCAAGCACTCCAAATTTAAAGTTGATTGTAAGGCTGAAAATGTGAGTGGCATTACCAGCATTGAAAGACAGTTAATTGCTGATAATCCTAGATACAAGGGTAAACGTTTGGCATGTCAAACTTGCATTCAAGGAGATTTGGTTATAGATGTCCCTGAAGAGAGTCAGGAGCATAAGGCCTATATCAGTAAAAAAAATCCAAAACAAGATTATTCTGTTGCTAGCGCAATCAGACTTTTAGATTGTGAACTAGAAGAGTCAACGTTAGACGAAAATCCTTCAGCTACAGAAAACTTATTGGAGCAACTTGACAAGCAGGGCATAAAAGCAAGAGTTGACTTCAGTTTATTGAGAGGACTACAACCTTTGATTCATGAAAGCAAAGGTAATTTAACTGTTGCAGTGCGTGATGAAAATGAAGTTGTAGCTGTCTATCCTCAAGGTAAACAAAAAATTATTGGTGCTGCAATTGATATCGGTTCTACAACCCTAGCACTTTATGTCTATGACTTGCAAAATGGAAAGTTGGTGTATGAATCATCTGCAATGAATCCACAGATTCGTTATGGTGAGGATCTCATGAGTAGGGTTTCTTATGTGATGATGAATAAGGGTGGCGATAAAAAATTGACAGTTGCTGTGCGCACCAAGATTACTGAAATGTTGCATGAAGCTTGTGAGGTTTTAGAACTTCAACGAGATAAATTATTAGAGGTTGTTCTTGTAGGTAACCCAATTATGCATCATATTTTTTTCGGCATCTCTCCAGTCGAGCTCGGACAGGCGCCTTTTACAGTGGCAACAAGGAACTGGCTGGATGTTGATGCTCAAGACTTAGGTTTCGATTTATATCCCAAAACTAGAATATCCTTTTTGCCATTGATTGCTGGCCATGTTGGTGCAGACGCTGCAGCTGCCTACCTTAGTCAGATAGATATAATGCATTCCCAAACAACTTTGCTTATTGATATTGGCACTAATGCTGAGATTGTGCTTGCAAAGGAAGGTAGAGTTTATGCAACCTCATCTCCGACTGGTCCTGCTTTTGAAGGTGCGGAAATTAGTTCTGGAGTGCGGGCAACTTACGGTGCGATTGAAAGAGTTAGAATTGATAAAGATACGTTAAATGTACGTTATAAAGTTATTGGTTGCGATGCCTGGTCTGACGAACCGAACTTTGAATTAGTTAAAATGAAGGCTATAGGGATTTGCGGTAGTGGTATTATCGAAGCTATTGTCTCTTTTGCTGAGGCTGGCATTATCGACCAAACTGGTCTTTTTGTTGAATCAATTGCGCCAGAACGTTTCTCAAAAAATGGCAACATGACTAGGTTTTTATTGGTCGATCAGGGTGACCAGTCAATTTATGTTGAACAAGTAGATATACGCTCAATTCAATTAGCGAAAGCCGCACTTTCTGCAGGCGTTTCGATATTGATGGACTACCTTGAATGCACTGAATTTGATCAAGTATTATTGGCAGGAGCCTTTGGTGCTCATTTAGATGCTAGATATGTCGCCCTATTAGATATTATTCCAACCGCAACAGAAGATAAAATTATTTCTGTAGGAAATGCAGCGGGGATTGGTGCAAGTGCCGCCCTATTAGATGTTAGTAAACGAAAAATAATTATTGACGCGGTAGAAAAAATTGTCAAAATTGAGACTGCTACCGAGCCAAGATTCCAAGAGTTTTTTGTTGATGCAATGAAATTCAGTGTATCACCAGTAAAGGAGCAAAAAACGAACAAAGTAAGACGCCGAAAAAGAGTGTCATAGCAATTAAATAGAAAAAGGAGGAGGTTGTGCCCAGAGAAAGAAGAAGGCGAAGAAGAGGTCCTACAGAGTCTGAAGCACAAGAGGTGCCTAAAGCTCCAGCTTATATTAAACGCAAAATACCTCACTACAGTATTCTTAGTGATGATGAACTAAGTGTTATTGAAGAAAATGCAGACACTATTTTAGAAAAAGTAGGAATTGTATTTTCTGAAGACCAAGAGGCTCTTGACATTCTTTCATCAGCTGGTGCTAGTATTGATGGTGAGCGTGTTCGTTTCCCGAGGGGAATGTGCAGAAAAATTATACAAGACTCGGCACCAAAAGAATTCATCCAACACGCACGTAATCCAGAAAGAAGTGTGGTTATTGGTGGTGATAATATGGTTCTTGTTCCTGCTTATGGTCCTCCATTTGTGCATAACCTTGATGAAGGTCGCCGCTATGCAACTATTGAAGATTTTCGTAATTTTGTTAAGTTAGCTTATATGTCGGACAACCTGCACCACTCTGGTGGTACGATTTGTGAACCTGTAGATTTGCCTGTAAATAAGCGTCATTTTGATATGGTTTATAGTCACATTAAGTATTCCGACAAGGCCTTTATGGGATCAGTGACAGCAGCTGAGAGAGCTCAAGATAGTGTTGACATGGCAAAAATTGTTTTTGGTGATGAATTTGTTGACAATAATTGCGTCCTAATTAGCCTAATTAATGCGAGTTCGCCGATGGCATTTGACGCAACTATGTTGGGTGCACTAAAAGTTTATGCGCGCAATAATCAGGCAACGATTGTAACGCCGTTTATTGTTGCCGGTGCCATGGCACCAGTGACAGCTGCAGGCGTTACTGCTCAAAGTCTTGCCGAAGGTATGGCCGGTATAGCACTAACACAACTAATAAGGCCCGGCACCCCAGTCGTTTATGGCAACTTTGTAACTGCAATGTCTATGAAGTCAGGAGCTCCTACTTTTGGCACTCCTGAGGCAGGCCACATGATGAACATTTCTGGTGCCCTAGCTAGACGTCTAGGTGTGCCATTCAGAAGCGGTGGAGGTTTTAATGGTGCTAAGATGCCTGACGCGCAAGCGGGCTATGAAGCAGCAAACACTATGCAGGCAACCATCAACTCAAGCGTTAACTTTAATTTGCATACGGCTGGTTGGTTAGAAGGTGGTTTATGTATGAGTTATGAAAAGTTTGTAATGGATGCGGACCAGGCAGGCATGATGCGAGTTTCAGTAGAAGGTGTTGACATGAGCGAAAATGGTCAGGCAATGGATGCCATTTATGAAGTTGGTCCACAGTCACATTTCCTAGGATGTGAGCACACCAAGAAAAATTTTAAGGTGGCCTTTTATATGTCAGATGTGCTCGATGATAATAGTTTTGAGCAGTGGGTTGAAGATGGTTCAAGGGATACCGCAATGATTGCCAATGAGAAATATAAGCAAATGCTCTCAGATTATGAATTGCCACCACTTGATCCAGCGATTGATGAGGCTTTACTAGCCTACATAAAAGAACGCAAAGATAGCTTCGAAGATTCTAATATATAATGATGAGGTGGAGCTCGCGGTGATTTTAATTCAAGCAGTTATGAATTTTATTATTCATGCATGATTGATTTTGTAAGATAATATTCCGGATTACATTTATAGAGAAGATTAAAGGCTCATTTTCACTGGAGCAGAGCGATTCCAAGTGTTTATGAGTTTTTATGCCTTTCTATTTTTTTTGCTTTCGTACATAGTCAGGAGAAGAGATGAGCGAATATAAAACAGATATTAATATTGCAAGAGAAGTTACAGGTAAGCATATTAATGAAATTGGTGCAAAACTTAATATCAGGAAAGAGGATTTGGTGCCTTTTGGACATGACAAAGCCAAGATTGCATGGAATGCCATTGATGACGCACAAAAAAACAAAGACGGTAAGCTTATCTTAGTGACTGCGGTAACTCCTACACCAGCTGGTGAAGGCAAAACAACTACTTCTGTTGGTCTTACTGACGGCCTTAATAAAATTGGTAAACAAACAACAGTTTGCCTGCGTGAGCCTAGCTTAGGTCCATGTTTTGGTATGAAAGGTGGAGCCGCAGGTGGAGGATATGCCCAGGTAATACCAATGGAAGATATTAACCTTCACTTTACTGGAGACTTCCACGCAATTACATCAGCGCATAGTTTACTTTCTGCAATGATTGATAACCATATTTATTGGGGTAACTCAACCAATATTGATAGTAGAAAAGTTGCCTTCCGTCGTGTTGTCGATATGAATGATCGTTCACTTCGTACAATCACTTCTTCTTTGGGTGGTTCAACTAATGGCTACCCTCGCGAAGATGGTTTTGATATTACGGTTGCTTCCGAAGTGATGGCTATTTTTTGCTTGTCACAAAACTTGACAGAACTTGAAAAAAGATTGGGCAATATTATCGTTGCCTATACTCGTGACATGACTCCCGTTAGAGCAAAGCAAATTAACGCACATCACGCTATGACTGTGCTATTAAAAGATGCATTTAGACCAAACCTAGTGCAGACTTTGGAGGGCAACCCTGCACTAATTCATGGTGGTCCTTTTGCTAATATCGCACATGGCTGTAACTCAGTGATTGCAACTAAGACAGCACTTAAGTTGTCAGACTATGTTGTTACAGAGGCTGGTTTTGGTGCAGACCTGGGTGCTGAAAAATTCTTTAATATTAAATGTCGTAAAGCAGGACTAGCTCCGGATGCAGTTGTATTAGTTGCAACTGTTAGAGCTCTTAAACATCAAGGTGGAACTGCGAAAGACGACTTAAATACCGAAAACACCGAAGCTCTTTTTAAAGGCTGTACAAATTTAGGCAGACATATTCGCAACTTAAGCCAATTCGGCGTACCGATAGTTGTTGGCATCAACAAATTTGTTTCTGATACTGAAGCCGAATTCCAAGTAATCAGAGATTATTGCGAACAATTCAATGTTGAGGTAAGCGTCACTAGTCATTGGGAGCATGGTGGAGATGGTGCAATTGATTTAGCAGAAAAGGTTGTCAAGTTGGCTGATTCAGGTGCCTCTCAATTCAAGACATTGTACGATGACGAGATGCCACTTTTTGAAAAAGTAGAAACGATAGCTAAAACTCTTTACCATGCAGATGAAGTTTTAGCTGACAAGGCAGTTAGAGACAAATTTAACTGGTACCAAGATAATGGTTTTGGACACTTGCCAGTTTGTATTGCTAAAACGCAATACAGCTTTTCTACGGATCCACAGTTATTAGGTGCACCTACTGGCCATTCAATATCAATTCGTGAAGTAAGACTTTCAGCAGGCGCTGAATTTGTTGTGGTTGTTTGTGGCGATATTATGACTATGCCTGGATTACCTAGAGTGCCGGCTGCTAATAAAATTAAATTGGATGAGAACGGATTAGTGCAAGGTCTGTTCTAAAAGATGAACGTTACCGATACAGTTGACTACGAGATTCATTCACTAACTCACTTTTAATAGCGTCTTTTTATAGCACCTTTGTTTAGGATTCTTCCAGCAATTTCCTCTATTGATGTATGACTAGTGTCAAGAAATGGCACTTGATTTTGTACAAACATATCTTCTGCTAGTTTGACTTCTTTACGGCATTGGTCGATTGAAGCATAATCACTGTTCGAACGCCTTTCATCACGAATACTTTGCAGACGAACAGGGTTGATACTTAGTCCAAATAGTTTATTTTTGTTCTTTTGAAGAATTATTGGTAGTTTTATTGTTTTTAGATCTTCCTCTATCAGTGGATAGTTTGCTGCGAATATTCCATATTGCATAGCAAGAAACAGACAGGTTGGGGTTTTCCCAGAACGAGAAACACCTGTTAGGATAATATCAGCTCTGTCATAGTTCTTTATATTGAGGCCATCATCACAACTAAGAGCGAAATTAATACTATGGATACGATTTCCATAGTTATTTTCATCTGCCATACTATGCAATAAGCCCACAGTTTGAGATGATTTAGTACCAAGTGTTTCTTCTAATTTAGAGATAAAAGTTTCAAAAAAATCGAAGAAAACACCACTACTATTGATTAATAATTGTCGATACTCTTTTGAGATTTGGGTACTAAAAATTAAGGCAGGTTGGCCATCAGCTTCAGAAGCTTTTTTAACTTGATTTGCAGCATGTTTTGCCTTCGAGAGTGTGTCAATAAATGCTATGTTGACACGCTTAAATTCTATATCATTAAATTGAGTGAGCAAACTATTTCCAAACGCTTCTGCCGTCATGCCTGTTCTATCTGAAATAAAGAAAACGGTTCTCATAGGATTTTAATATAATCTAAATGGCTCCAAGCCGATGCCAGGTTTCAACTACTGTATCAGGATTGAGGGAGATGCTGGTGATTTTTTGTTGTAAAAGCCATTCTGCAAAATCCACATGATCAGAAGGGCCCTGCCCACAGATGCCAATATACTTTCCTTGACGATGGCAGGCCTCAATGGCCATAGCAATCAATTTTTTTACTGCATCATTCCTTTCATCAAAACCATCTGCAATTAATCCAGAGTCTCTATCCATCCCAAGCGTCAGCTGGGTTAGGTCATTTGACCCAATGGAGAAGCCATCAAAGTACTGTAAAAAATCATCCGCTAGAATGGCATTGGATGGTAGTTCGCACATCATAATAATTCGCAATTCATCTTTACCACGTTCCAACCCATTTTCTTTTAATAGTTCGATGACATTTGCAGCCTCCTCCGTTGTGCGAACGAATGGAATCATAATCTCTACATTTCGCATACCCATGTCATTTCTAACTTTTTTAATTGCTTGACATTCCAATTCAAAGCATTCTCTGAATTCTGTTGAAATATAACGTGACGCACCTCTAAAGCCGATCATTGGATTCTCTTCATGGGGCTCGTAAAGATCTCCTGCAAGTAGGTTTGCGTATTCATTGGATTTAAAATCAGACATGCGGATAATGACGGGTGAATGGGAAAAACTTGCAGCAATTGTGGCAATTCCCTCAGTCAGCTTTTCAACATAAAAATCAACAGGGGATTTGTAACAAGCAGTTCTTCTTTCAATCTCAGACTTCAGTTTTTTTGGTAGTTGCTCAAATTCAAGCAAAGCTTTTGGATGAATTCCAATTGTATTGTTAATAATAAATTCAAGTCTTGCCAGTCCGACACCGGCATTCGGTAGGTTTGCAAAGTCAAAAGAACGAGAAGGGTTGCCAATATTCATCATGATTTTTACGGGCACTTCTGGCAAGTCATTAATTTCTGTATAGGTGTGTTCAAATTTTAAAATTCCTTGATAAACTTGGCCCGTGTCACCTTCTGCACAAGAGGCGGTAATTGATTGAGAATCTTTAAGTAATTTGGTTGCGTTACCAGTGCCGACTATTGCAGGCACTCCGAGTTCTCTGGCTATAATAGCCGCGTGGCATGTCCTTCCACCTCGATTGGTAATAATTGCTGAAGCTAGCTTCATGACAGGTTCCCAATCTGGATCAGTCATATCTGTAACAAGGACATCACCTTTTTTTACTTGGTTCATCTCGGATAAATCTTGTATAACTCGAACTTTGCCGGTGCCAATTTTTTGGCCTATTGCGCGACCTTCAATGAGAATATTTGAAGTCTCTTGGAGTCGGTAGCGTTCAATTTTCTGAGAATTATTTTGTCGACTTTTGACGGTCTCAGGTCTTGCTTGTACGATGTAGAGTTTACCGTCATTGCCGTCAAGAGCCCACTCTATATCCATAGCTCTTCCATAGTGTAATTCAATTGCCATTGCATACTGTGCGAGTTGCTCTATTTGAGTGTCGTTCAAACTAAATTGCAGTCGTTTCTTCTTTATAACAGAAACAGTTTGCACGGAAATATTTGATTTAGCATCTGCATAAATCATTTTGATGGACTTTGAACCTAACTTGCGAGATAAGATTGCAGGACGGCCAGAGCTTAATGTCGGTTTGTGGACATAAAATTCGTCAGGGTTGACGGATCCTTGGACTACCGTTTCACCTAGCCCATATGCTGAAGTAATAAAGACAACATCATTAAAGCCTGACTCTGTATCAAGAGTAAACATGACGCCACTTGAACCAATATCACTTCGAACCATTTGCTGAACTCCGGCAGAAAGCGAAACTATTTCATGTTTAAATCCTTGGTGCACTCTGTAGGAAATCGCTCTGTCGTTATATAACGAAGCAAAGACCTTTTTAATAGCAAGCAAAATATCATCGATGCCACTAACGTTCAAAAAGGTCTCTTGTTGTCCAGCGAACGAAGCTTCAGGCAGATCCTCTGCTGTTGCAGATGAGCGCACTGCAAAAGTTACGTCTGGACCCAACTGACCCGTTAAAGTTTGATAACTGTTAACAATAGATTCGTAAAGTTTTTTCGGAAAAGGAGCCTCTTCAACCCACTGGCGAATAGTTGCACCCGTTTGTGTTAGATCCTCAATATTGGCAATATCAAGAGATAAAAGTAGCTCGTTGATTTGATGTCTCAGATTTGAATGGTTCAAAAAAGATTCAAACGCTTCCGCGGTTGTAGCAAAACCACCAGGCACCTGGATTCCTTGTGAACTTAGACCACTAATCATTTCGCCTAAGGAAGCATTTTTCCCGCCAACTTTTTCTATGTCAGACATGCTGACATCATTTAACCAGACTACGTTTTCAGTCATCACAGTCCTAGAATATTAATCAATCAACTAACAATCATTTTAAGAAAAGATCAATTTTGAATAAAATGATTACAAAAAGACACGTTTTGTAAAATAAGTTTTTATCAAAAAAAGTATAATTTTAATATACTAAAAATGAAATACGTTAAAGAATTCTTCCGATTAATATTTATTTTTGATAATTTCATTATCAGACTATATTGCAAGTGAAAATTACTATCAGTTTATACACGAATAGTAACTTTAACGGCAGAAAAAAGGGCAAAAAAAATGTATAATATTCGGTTTTGTATAAATCAGGGTCTAGCATGACTTCACGGAGAGAATTAGCGAATGCAATTCGTGCTTTAAGTATGGACGCTGTCCAAAAAGCAAAGTCTGGACACCCAGGTGCCCCTATGGGAATGGCTGACATTGCCGAAGTTTTATGGAACAACCATTTAAAGTATAACCCTGCCAATTCAAATTGGGCTGATCGAGATCGCTTTGTTTTATCCAACGGCCATGGCTCGATGTTGATTTATTCTTTATTGCACCTGACAGGTTTTGATTTAAGTATTGATGAAATAAAAAATTTTCGTCAGTTGCATTCCAAAACTCCAGGGCATCCTGAGTATGGTTACGCGGATGGAGTAGAAACAACGACTGGACCATTAGCTCAAGGTATTTCAAATGCTGTTGGTATGGCAATTACAGAGAGAACTCTTGCTGCGCATTTCAACAAAACCGGGCACTCTATTGTAGACCACTATACCTATGTGTTTATGGGAGATGGTTGCTTGATGGAAGGTTTGTCGCATGAGGCTTGTTCGATGGCTGGAACATTAGGCTTGGGTAAATTAATTGCTTTTTGGGATGATAACGATATCTCAATTGACGGCCACATTGGTGACTGGATGGAGAAAGGTGTCCCGGGAAGATTTAAATCATATGACTGGCATGTAATTGCCGATGTTGATGGACATGACTCAGTTGCAGTTAACGCCGCTATTGTGGAAGCAAANTCAATTAAAGATAGGCCAACCCTTATTTGCACACGCACAGTGATTGGTTTTGGTGCACCCAACTTGGCCGGTACACACGATTGTCATGGTGCACCNCTGGGTGATGAAGAGGTCGCTAAAACTCGCGAACAGCTTGGTTGGCATCATGAGCCTTTTATAATCCCAGATGAAATTTATGAAGGCTGGAACCATATAGCACAAGGAGCTGAAGTTGAAGAAGATTGGAACGAGAGATTTAAGGCTTATAGGGCTGAATTTCCGGAAGACGCAGCCGAGTTTGAACGTCGTATGTCAGGTGAACTGCCTGCTAATTTTGTTGACGAAATGGACAAATACATTGCCAAAACTCAAGAAGAAATGCCTAATATTGCCTCCAGAAAAGCCTCGCAAAATGCGATTGAAGCAATGGGACCTATTGTTCCTGAATTGTTTGGAGGGTCAGCTGATTTAACAGGTTCTAACTTGACCAAATGGTCTGGCAGTGTTGTTGTTAATGCTGATAATGCGAACGGTAATTATATTTCATGGGGTGTTCGTGAGTTTGGTATGGCAACGATGATGAATGGAATGGTTCTTCATGGTGGACTCAAGGTTTATAGTGCAACATTCCTGATGTTTATGGAGTATATGCGTAACGCTCTTCGTATGTCAGCAATGATGAAAATCGGTTCTATCTTCGTTTATAGTCATGATTCAATTGGTCTAGGTGAAGACGGTCCAACGCATCAGGCAGTTGAACAACTATCTACTATTCGAGTAATTCCTAACTTTCAAACTTGGCGAGCATGTGATGCAATTGAATCAGCGGTTTCTTGGAAAATGGCAATGCTGAGAATTGATGCACCAACGGCATTAATTTTCTCGCGCCAAAACTTGACTCCAATGGAGCGTACGGATGACCAAGTAAGAGATATTGAAAAAGGTGGCTACGTTCTCAAGGACTGTGAAGGTGAAGCTGAAATTATTTTAATTGCTACTGGATCAGAGGTTGGCTTAGCAGTTGAATCCGCTGAAGCAATGACTGATAAGAAAGTTCGAGTGGTTTCAATGCCATCTACTAATGCATTTGATGACCAAGNTCAGGATTACAAAGATTCTGTTTTAACACCNGGAGTTAAACGTGTGGCAATTGAAGCNGGNGTTGCAGAGTCGTGGTACAAATATATCGGTCTTGACGGTGATGTTGTGGTTATGTCGACATTTGGTGAATCTGCACCTGCGGGAGATTTGTTTAAACATTTTGGCTTTACAGTAGAGAAGGTAGTTTCAACTGTTGAGTCAGTGTTAGGTTAAAATATTGAGGAGTAAAAAGATGACAGTTAAAGTTGGTATTAATGGTTTTGGTCGCATCGGTCGTATGGTTTTTCGTGCGATTGAGAAAGATTTTGATGGCTTAGAAGTTGTAGGAATTAACGACCTACTTGACAACGACTATTTGGCTTACATGCTTAGGTATGATTCAGTTCATGGTCGTTTTGGTAAAGATGTCGCTGTTGAAGGTGATAATTTTGTTATTGATGGTAAAAAGATTCGTTTAACTGCAGAGCGTAACCCTGCTGATTTAAAGTGGGACGAGATCGGAGCAGACTTAGTGATTGACTGTACAGGATTCTTCTTAACAGAAGATAGTTGTCAAGCTCACATTGAAGCGGGTGCAAAAAAAGTCATTCAATCAGCCCCTTCCAAAGACGGAACTCCTATGTTTGTTTATGGCGTTAACCATAATTCATATGATGGTCAAGCGATCATCTCAGCTGCCTCTTGTACAACTAATTGTTTGGCGCCGATTGCCAAAATACTTCATGATGAGTGGGGTATTAAGCGCGGCTTAATGACAACTGTACATGCTGCAACGGCAACTCAAAAAGTTGTAGATGGCCCTTCAATGAAAGACTGGAGAGGTGGTCGTGGTATTTTGGAAAATATTATTCCTTCATCAACTGGAGCTGCTAAAGCAGTGGGTGTCGTGTTGCCTGAGTTAAACGGTAAATTAACTGGAATGGCTTTTCGTATACCAACCTCTAATGTTTCAGTTGTGGATTTAACTGCTGAGTTAAAAACTGAATCTGACTATGAATCCATCTGTGCAGCAATGAAATCTGCTTCAGAAGGCTCTATGAAAGGAGTTTTAGGTTACACAGATGAGAAGGTGGTTTCAACTGACTTCATTGGTAGTACTTGCGCATCAACCTTTGACGCTGAGGCTGGTATGGCGATGGATTCAACATTTGTTAAGCTGATTTCTTGGTACGACAATGAGTACAGCTATACATGCAACCTGCTGCGTTTGGCTGAGCATATTACCGAATAAATTATTTGAATTTATGGGGAAAAATTGATGAATGTACTTAAAATGACCGATCTGGATTTATCAGGTAAGCGGGTTTTAATTAGGCAGGATTTAAATGTCCCAATTAAGGATGGTGAGGTTACGAGTGATAAACGTATTGTAGCTTCTCTACCAACTATTATTCATGCAATAGAAGCTGGCGCCAAAGTGATGTTAACTACACACCTCGGTAGGCCAACTGCTGGTGAGTTTGATGCAAAGTTCTCATTAGAGCCGGTAGCTAAACATCTCACCAAATTACTCGGTCAGCCAGTGAATCTTGTATCTAATTGGCTTGATGGTGTGGAGTTAGAAGATGGTGAAGTTGTACTTTGTGAAAATGTACGATTCAACGAAGGTGAAAAGGAGAACGACGAAACTTTATCAAAAAAAATGGCAGCCTTGTGTGATGTCTGTGTACAAGATGCGTTTGGTACGGCACATAGGACTCATTCGTCGACCTATGGAGTCACACAGTTTGCACCTATTTCTTGTGCAGGACCGCTTCTTGTTGCAGAGCTAGAAGCTCTTGGAAGGGCACTTGACAACCCAAAGAGACCAATGGTGGCAATTGTTGGTGGCTCAAAAGTATCAACTAAGTTGACTGTATTAGATGCCCTTTCAAAAATTGTTGATCAATTAGTAGTTGGTGGTGGTATTGCTAATACTTTTATTGCTGCCCAAGGCCATGTTGTTGGTCAATCTTTGTGCGAGCATGACCTCATTCCAACAGCCCAAGCTTTGATGAAGGATTGTCTAATTCCTGTACCAACTGATGTAGTATGTGGTAAGGAGTTTTCTGAGTTTGCGACTGCAGAAATTAAAAGCTCAAGTAATGTTGCTGTAGATGATATGATTTTTGATATTGGTCCTAATTCTGCCAGTGAATTAGCTGAGATTATGCTCAATGCTGGTACGATTGTTTGGAATGGACCTGTTGGCGTGTTTGAGTTTGACCAATTCGCAAGTGGTACTGAAATCTTGGCAAATGCGATTGCAGAATCCAAAGCTTTTTCAATTGCAGGTGGTGGTGACACTCTTGCTGCAGTAGATAAATTCAATATTGAAGATGGAATTTCCTATCTATCAACCGGTGGTGGCGCCTTCTTAGAATTTCTAGAAGGTAAGAAATTACCAGTAGTAGAAGTTTTAGAAAGCAGAGCAGAGGAGTAATTATTAATAGACGAACTAAAATTCTAGCAACACTGGGCCCAGCAACCGATGAGCCAGGAGTATTGGAAGGTATCTTAGATGCTGGTGTAAATGTTGTGCGCATCAATTTTTCTCATGGCGCAGAAGAGGAGCATTTGAGCCGTATTGCGGCAGTGAGAGACTATGCAAAAGAAAACGATACCTACATCGGTATCTTAATGGACCTTCAAGGTCCAAAGATTCGTATATCTGCTTTTAAAAATGACAAAGTTGAATTAAAAAATGGCTCCAAGTTTACACTTGATGCAAATTTAGATGAAAACAAAGGTGATCAAAATTCTGTTGGCATTGCATATAAGTCTTTACCCAATGANGTTAAAGCCGGAGATGTNCTGCTATTAGATGATGGNAAAATTATTCTTGAAGTGGAACGTACTGAAGGCTCAAAGATTCTAACAACCGTCATTCAAGCAGGTATTCTACATAACAATAAAGGCGTCAATTTGCGTGGCGGAGGATTAAGCGCTCACGCCCTTACTGATAAAGACAAGAAAGATATTTTGATTGCAGCAAAGGCTGATGCTGACTACGTTGCTTTATCTTTTCCTGTCAATGCAGATGATGTACGTGAAACTAAAAAACTTTTAAAAGAAGCCGGTTCAAGAGCGAGCGTTATCTCGAAAATTGAACGAGCTGAATCATTAGCAGACGACGTAATTCAAGAGATATTAAATGAGTCAGCGGGAATTATGGTTGCTCGTGGGGATCTAGGGGTTGAAATCGGAGACGCACAGTTACCTGCAGTGCAGAAAAAGCTTATAAAATTGGCTCGATCTAGTGACAAAGTTGTGATTACAGCGACACAAATGTTAGAGTCAATGATTGCTAATCCCATTGCCACTCGGGCAGAGGTGTTTGATGTTGCCAATGCCGTTCTTGATGGCACAGATGCTGTAATGCTTTCAGCAGAAACTGCCGTTGGTGAATATCCAGTCAATGCCGTTAAAACAATGAGCGATGTTTGTCTTGAGGCCGAAAAAAGTCGAAAAGCAACCTTATCTAGTCACAGNCTTCACTCGCACTTTGAAGACGTTGATTATTCAATCGCTATGAGTGCCATGTATGCTGCAAATCATATTGGTGCAAAAGTTGTTGCAGCACTGACTCAAACAGGAAATACTGCTCTGGTGATGTCTAGAATTAGTTCAAATATTTCAATTTTTGCGATGTCTGATAGTGAGAAAACATTACAAAAGGTAACTTTGTATAGGGGTGTATACCCTTGCGGCGTGAAAAAAACAAGTGCTGATGATTGGTATGCCATTAACAGCCATGTGATAGAAAATCTTCAGAAAAAATCGGCTGTGGAAGATGGGGATTTAGTAATAATAACGAAGGGAATGTACAAAGATAAATCAGGCGGAACAAACATGATAAAGATTGTTCGTGTTGGAGAAGGAAATTATTAAATAATAAAAATAGAGGGATGAAAAATAATGATTGATAAACAAGATGAGTTGAGAGAAACAGCCAATCGCCTAGCAACCAAAGGAAAAGGTTTGCTGGCGGTTGATGAATCTACTCCAACGATTGGCAAACGCCTTNCTGGTATCAATATGGAAAATACAGAAGAGAACCGTCAGGCTTATCGTGGCATGCTGTTTACTTCAGAAGGTCTTGGTGAGTATATAAGTGGCGCTATTCTTTTTGAAGAGACGCTATATCAAAATCATGCAGATGGTGAAACCATGGTTGCAAAACTTGATAAGTTGGGAATAATTCCTGGAATTAAAGTTGACAAAGGTTTGCGCCCACTTGAAGGGGCTCACGCAGTTGAAACTTGGTGTCAGGGTTTAGAAGGTTTAGCTGAGCGAACAGCTGAGTATTATGATCGTGGTGCTCGTTTTGCAAAATGGCGTGCTGTTTTACAAATTACTGCTGATGGATGTCCTACTGATCTTGCGATCACAGAAAATGCTTGGGGTTTGGCTCGTTACGCTAGAATTTGTCAAGAATCTGGCCTTGTACCAATTGTCGAGCCTGAGATTCTCATGGATGGTGACCATACCATTGAGCGTACAGCAAAAGTCCAAGAAAGAATTCTAACGGAGGTTTATAAGGCATGTGCAGAAAANGGTGTTTTCCTAGAAGGTAGTTTATTAAAGCCTTCAATGACTGTTTCAGGTGCCGATAACGATAATAAAGCAGGTTCTGAAGAAGTTGCTAAGACGACTGTACGTACAATGGAGCGTTGTGTACCTGCAGCCGTTCCAGGGATCATGTTTCTTTCTGGTGGTTTAACTGAAGAGGACGCTTCTGTTTATCTTAATACTATGAATAGTATTGATCGTACAAGTTCACGGAGCTTCGCATTTTCTTATGGCAGGGCATTACAGCAATCTTGTTTGCAAGCATGGCAGGGTAATGATATTGTGGCTGGTCAAAAAGCTTTAATGGCAAGAGCACAAGCAAACTCTGAAGCCTCTACAGGTGATTATGTTGCAGGTTCCCAGCCTTCTTCGCAAGATACCTTGTTCGAAGCTGGATATAAATACTAGTAAATCTTATTTTTAGGTAAGTTAGGCTCGTAGATTAGCTAAAACATAGAGCGTATAATAAAGGGCCCGTAAATTACGGGCCCTTTGTATTGGAACGATGAAAAGAAAATGAAGCAAAGTAAATATTTTCCAGTAATTGTTGTTGGTGGTGGCCATGCAGGCGCAGAGGCGGCGCTTGCTTCAGCACGCATGGGTGTTGATACATTATTGATTACACATAATATTGAAACACTAGGTCAGATGAGCTGTAATCCAGCTATTGGAGGTATTGGGAAAGGACATCTTGTCAAAGAAATAGATGCTATGGGTGGTTTAATGGCCAAAGCAATAGACAAATCTGGCATACAATTTAGAACATTAAACGCCTCAAAGGGGCCAGCTGTAAGAGCCACCAGAGCCCAAGCAGATAGAATATTGTATAAAGCAACAATTAGAAGTAAACTTGAAAATCAAGAAAATTTGACTCTATTTCAACAGCCAGTTGATGACCTAATTATTGAGAATTATCAAGTAAAAGGTGTCATCACTCAAATGGGTTTAGAATTTTTTGCAGATAAAGTCATTCTTACGTCAGGTACTTTTTTAGGAGGCGTGATACACATTGGTAAGCAAAATTACCAAGGAGGTCGTGCGGGTGATGCTTCTGCTAACGTTTTATCACAGAAATTACGTTCTTATGATTTAGGAGTTGGAAGATTAAAGACAGGTACCCCTCCTCGTTTGGATGGAAAGACTATTAACTTTGATGTTTTGCAAAAACAACATGGCGACACCCCTTTGCCAAGTTTTTCATTTATGGGTAGTTCAACAGATCACCCTCAGCAGATTCCTTGCTTTATTACACACACTAATTCTAAAACACATGAATATATAAGTAATGGCTTGAAAGATTCACCGATGTATAGTGGCAATATTGAAGGTGTAGGACCACGATATTGCCCTTCGATTGAAGATAAAGTTGTACGATTTTCAGAAAGAGACTCTCATCAAATATTTGTCGAGCCAGAAGGACTGACCACTCATGAGGTATACCCAAATGGAATCTCCACCTCTTTGCCTTATGANGTGCAAGAAGACTTTGTTCACTCNATCAAGGGTTTTGAAAATGCAAAAATTATCCGCCCAGGTTATGCTATTGAATACGATTTTTTTGATCCACGTGGTTTAAAACAAACGCTTGAAGTTAAAAAGATATCTGGATTGTTTTTTGCTGGTCAAATTAATGGCACAACAGGTTATGAAGAGGCAGCTGCGCAAGGTATCCTTGCTGGCATCAATGCCGCCTTACAGGTGCAAGAAAAATCCCCATGGCTTGCCAAACGAGATGAGTCATATATTGGCGTTATGGTTGATGATTTGACAACTAAGGGAGCGAGTGAACCTTATAGAATGTTTACTTCACGAGCTGAATATCGATTATTGCTTCGTGAAGATAATGCTGACGAAAGGCTAACACCTCAGGCACGAGAGTTAGGCCTTATTGATGATCTTCGCTGGCGTTCATTTAGTGGTAAGTATGAACAAGTGGCAACAGAAAAGAAACGCTTAAAGACTTTTTGGATTCAGGCAGGTGATGCTGAAGCTGAAGCTGTACTGGGAATAAAACTAGGCCATGAATATAATTTGGAAGCATTGCTTAAAAGACCCAATATAGATTACAAAACGCTTAGTAAAATTGAGAAGGCCAAGCCATTTTTGGAAGACACTATACTCATTGAGCAAGTTGAAAATCAAATTAAATATGAGGGTTATATCAAACGACAGTTAGATGAGATTGAAAAATATCGCAAAAATGAAAATACTCATTTATCGGCTGACATTGATTACACTAAGATTAAGGCATTATCCAACGAGGTTAGACAAAAGTTAAACGAACAAAAACCTGAAACAATTGGACAGGCTAGTAGAATTCAAGGTGTAACACCTGCATCTATCTCTATTCTTCTGGTGTATTTAAAAACCTATAAAACTCCGTCGTGAGTGAAAAAAAACGGTTACTCTGTGAAGGAGCAGAGTTGATGAATATCTCACTTTCAGATAAACAAGTCCAGCAATTACTTCGTTATCTTTCACTCATTCTTAAATGGAATAGGATCTATAACCTGAGTGCTATTCGGGATCCCATTGAATCGGTTAAAAAACATTTGTTAGACAGTTTATCAATTATTCATTTTGTACAGCCTGGTTTGCTATTAGATGTAGGCTCAGGTGCAGGATTGCCAGGCATTGTGATAGCAATCATGAAGCCTGAAACCGAGGTGTTTGTATTAGATAGTGTAGGTAAAAAGTGCCGATTTATGCAAGCTGTAAAATCCGAATTAACCCTTGAAAACTTAATCGTAGTAAATAGTAGAGTTGAATCCTTTAAATCTAAGAAATCTTTTTCTCAAATTACTTCAAGAGCTTTTGCAGAAGCAAGTAAAACAATCCAATTAACTAAACATCTTCTCGAAGAAAATGGTCGCTACTTGTTGATGAAAGGCAGTAATATTCATGAAGAGGATGTCGATAATTTTAATGTAAAGGTACATTCAATGACGGTGCCTTTTGTTTCAGAAAAGCGTTCACTTTTAGAAATTCAGTTATAATTTTTGCTATGCAAATCGTTGATTCTCATTGCCATATTGACCGTGTTGATTTAGATGCATTTGGAGGTAGCATTGAATCAATGTTGGAACACGCTGACGGCTTATCCGTATCAAAATTTTTGTGCGTATGCATTGATTTAGAGCACTTTGATCAAGTGCACAACTTGGCATTGGCTCACCCAAGTATTTTCGCATCGGTCGGAGTTCATCCAACAGAAACGAATTGTAAAGACCCGGAAGTCGATGAGTTACTGGTTTACGCAAAAAGCGACAGGGTGATTGCGATTGGTGAGACTGGTCTAGATTACTTTCACATTAAAAAAGACGATGCTGACTGGCAAAGAGAGCGTTTTCGTCGCCATATTTCAGCTTCAAACGAGTCTGGTAAGCCGATGATCGTTCACATGAGAGATGCAAAAAAAGATACCATTAGAATTCTATCTGAGGAAAAGGCTGAGGCGGGAGTTATGCATTGTTTTACTGAAGATTGGGATACAGCTAAGGCTGCATTGGACCTTGGAATGTATATTTCTTTTTCAGGAATTTTGACATTCAATAGCGCAAAACCTTTGCGTGAAGTTGCCAAGAAAATTCCCGCTGATCGTCTTTTAGTAGAAACGGATTGTCCTTATTTGACGCCGATGCCCTTCCGCGGAAAACCTAATAGTCCAGCTTATACTTATTATGTTGTAGAAAGACTCGCTGAAATTCGAAATACCAGTATTGATGAAATGGCAGCGGTCACAACGCAAAATTTTAATCAATTATTTTTTTCGTGATTTTATGACTATTCATGTCACAGCTAGACTTGTAACAGTTGACGAGTTTTCAATAGGGCAGCGGCTAGATAATTATTTGTTGAAGCAACTCAAAGGTGTTCCTAAATCTCACATTTATCGAATTATTCGTAAGGGTGAAGTAAGGGTCAATAAAGGTAGAAAAAAAGCAGAGTACAAGCTGCAATTGGAAGATATTGTGCGCATCCCTCCTATAAAAACTGCTTCTGAAAAAGCCATAAAACCCTCGGATAATTTAATTGATTTACTTAATCAGTCAATTCTATACGAGGACAATGGGATGATGATTCTTAATAAGCATCACGGCATGGCTGTACATGGTGGAAGTAATGTCAGTGTTGGTTTGGTTGAGGCCTTGAAGACTAAATATAAACAACCAATTGAGCTCGTTCATCGACTTGACAGGTCAACTTCAGGATGTTTGATTTTGGCAAAAAAACGATCGGTTTTAAAAGCATTACATGAGCAACTGGTACATCACCAAATGGAAAAACGTTACATCGCTCTAGTCAAAAATTCTTGGAGTAAAAAACGTCATACTGTTGATGCTCCGATTTATCAAAATTCTAGATATAGTGTGATTGATGCTAAGGGAAAGCAAGCAGTAAGTCATTTTCATCCGCTGAAGAATTTTCAAAAAGATGATTTCAGCGCCTCCTTAGTTGAAGTTGTAATCGAAACTGGCCGNACCCATCAAATTCGTGTGCATGCAAAATATGCAGACCACCCAATTGCACAGGACGATAAGTACGGTGACCACTTGTTTGATAAGGTGATGAAGGAAAAGGGGTTGAATCGACTATTTTTGCATGCCAAGTCAGTTACTTTTACAAATCCTACGACAAACGAAATCCAAAAAGTAGTCGCACCATTGCCAATCGAACTTGAGAATTTTTTAAACAAGTTATGAATGCTTATTTCCGTTTAATGCGTCTTAATAAACCGATTGGTATATATTTACTTTTGTGGCCAACTTATTGGGCGCTATTTTTAAGTGCTGGAGGTTGGCCCGATATTGATTTATTAATCATATTCACTTTTGGTGTAATTATTACGCGTTCTGCAGGCTGTGTAATTAACGATTATGCTGATCGCGATATTGATAAACATATTGCTCGAACTCGTGATAGACCTATTACTGCAGGCGAAATTAGCCCGAAAGCAGCTTTACTATTATTTTTTGCCTTAGTATTGGTAGCTTTCGCTTTGGTGCTGTTAACCAATACATTAACCATCAAGATCTCATTTATTGCATTAGCTCTCGCTGTTTTGTATCCCTTTAGCAAGCGCTGGACAAATCTACCACAGTTAATTTTGGGATTAGCATTTGCGATGAGTGTGCCTATGGCATTTAGCGCTCAAACCGGTACTGTACCAGCATCAGCTGGATGGATTTTTCTGGCAACCGTGCTCTGGACGCTGATTTACGACACCCTTTATGCAATGGCAGATAGAGATGAAGATTTGAAAATTGGAGTCAAATCAACAGCGATTTTGTTTGCAAAATACGACCAAATTTTCATCACTTTACTGCAAATTTTATTAATGATAGTGTTTATAAAAATTGGAAATTTATTCGATTTAGGGGCTTTTTATGATATTTCTTTAATAATTATTTTATTTTTTATGATTTATCATCAATTTTTGATCAAGAAGCGTCAAAAAATGGACTATTTTAAGGCCTTCATAAACAACCATTTCATTGGTATGACACTATTTTTTGGTGTCTTTCTATCTATAGCTATTTAACGATATCTTCTGTTGTTTTTTTGCAACAATTATGGTTTTTTCTGAAAAATTTCTTCTATTTTTAGTGTTTTTTCTTCAAAAAAACTTGACACACTGTTTTTGGTACTATAAAAAGTGCACCAATCAACTTAATATGTTGGTTGTTTTTTATAACTTAATGGAGAGATGTTATGTTAATGGATAATGTAACTGGATGGATTAAAAAGTTAATTGAAGCGGGTGTATCATTGATCGCACTTGCAATAGTTATACAAGTAATCTTTGGGACTGGTGCTGCATTCCTTCCTGGGGATGTAATTGCTAGCTTAACTGGAATAATCGGTTCGCTTGGCGCCGCCGGCTTAGTCGGTTTAATTGCTGCGGCCTTGATCTATAAGATCTTTACACGTTAAAAGTAACATATTAACTCAATAAAAGACCCGCCGTGAGGCGGGTTTTTTTATACCTTAATTTAAGTATTTTCTGTAATTTCCCCACTAATAAACTTGACACAATGTTTTTGATACTATAAAAAGTGCATCAATCAACTGAATATGTTGGTTGTCTTTTACCTCTAAAGGAGAGATGTTATGTTAATGGATAATATAATTGGATGGATCAAAAAGTTAACTGAGGCAGGTGTTGCAGTAATTGCTCTTGCAGTAGTTGTACAGATAATCTTTGGTGCTGATGCTGCGTTCCTTCCTGGGGACATCATTGGCAGCCTAACTGGAATAATCAGTTCGCTTGGTGCCGCCAACCTGGTTGGTTTGGTTGCAGCGGGCTTGATCTACAAGATATTTACACGTTAAAAGTAACATATTAACTCAATAAAAGACCCGCCTAAAGGCGGGTTTTTTTCTTAGAAGCAAGAACAGTAATTAGAGATTCTCTAGATACCTCTTAATAGCTCGTTGATACCAACTTTAGATCTTGTTTTTGCATCAACCTGCTTGACTATTACTGCGCAGTATAAAGAATAACTACCATCCTTTGATGGTAGGTTGCCTGATACAACCACAGAACCTGCCGGTATTCGCCCAAAAGTAACTTCACCAGTTTCACGGTTGAAGATTTTTGTAGATTGTCCAATATAGACACCCATTGAAATGACAGCACCTTCTTCAACGATTACTCCTTCCACTACTTCTGATCGAGCTCCAATAAAACAATTATCTTCAATAATCGTAGGATTTGCCTGCAATGGTTCCAGAACACCCCCAATACCAACACCTCCAGAAAGATGAACATTTTTACCAATCTGAGCGCAGGAACCCACAGTTGCCCAGGTATCGATCATTGTTCCAGAGTCAACATATGCACCAATATTTACATAAGATGGCATTAAAACGGTATCTGAGGCAATATAAGAGCCACGTCTTGCAGTTGCAGGCGGAACGACTCGAACACCTGCAGCTTGGAACTCTTCAGGCGTTGTGCTAGCGAACTTTGAAGGCACTTTGTCATAATATTGAGTGTAGCCGGCTGTNATTGGAATGTTGTCTTCTAGCCTAAAAGACAGTAAAACAGCCTTTTTTAACCACTCGTTAACCTGCCAATCTCCTATCCCCTTTTGTTCAGCAACTCTAGCCTTACCGGTGTCAAGCAAATGAATCGCCTCTTTAACCGCTTGTCTAACTTCTATTTTGGCTGAATCAGGAGTAATATGGGCGCGATCTTCAAAGGCCGCTTCAATAATATCTTTCATAATTTTGTCAATAAAAAAAAAGGCTTAATTATATCAGTCAGAACANTTTGAATCTTCTCTAATGTTCATGGNGGTGGTTATGATGATGCTCATAAGTAGCCATTAATTCATGTATTTGATCAGCAAATAAATTACTAAATTGTTCATCTTTTAGAATCGATCCTGGAGGCCCTTCACAACAAATATGGTGATATAAGCATAGAACTTGGGTGGACTCTTTCATTACTCGGTGAAGATCATGAGAAACCATCAACACGGCACATTTTTGTTTTTGGTGAATCTCTTGGATCAATTTGTATAATTGCATCTGTCCATCTACATCAAGATTTTGTGCGGGTTCATCCAAAATAAGTACGTTTGGTTTGTTAAGCAAGGCTCGTGNTAGCAGTACTTTTTGTAACTCACCCCCTGAGAGATTTTTTAAGGGCGAATTTAGCAAATCTTTGATGCCTGTAAGTTCAGATATTTGATCGGTAAAGTCTTTATCTGCCTTTTGGTTGAGTGTCAAAAAATCGACAACTGATATTGGAATAAAAGGGTTTGCAGTAAATGATTGAGGGGTGTAGCCTAAACGAACATTATTACTATGGTTCACTTGGCCACTATCTTGTTTAATAATCCCTAACAGAACTTTAATCAAGGAACTCTTTCCAGCTCCATTTGGACCAATCAAGGTAATGAACTCTCCAGGATGTAATTTCAAACTCACATCATCTAAGATATTTTTACCATTATGATGAAGTGAAATATTATCAGCGGTAATGAGTGCATCAGACATACTAATATTTTAGCTAACAATCCTTAGCAAAGCAGAAAAATATCCGACTATGCTTATGTTTTTCAAAAGTGAGTTTGGCATAAAAAAAGCTGAGATTAGAGGTAAAATTCTTTCATGGCTCAGCAACTCATTTTAGTCGACGGTTCGGCATACTTGTTTCGTTCATACTTCTCGACCTTATCACAAAATTTAACTAATGATAAAGGCTTTCCAACGGGTGCAATGTTTGGTGTTATTAATGCGATTAAACATTTACAAAGACAATATCAAGGTGCCAAGCTGATTATGATTTTTGATTCCAAGGGGTCAAATTTTCGTCATCAAATTTATCCACAATATAAAGCCAATAGGAAACCCGCGGATGAATCGTTGATTGTTCAAATCGAACCTCTATATCAAATCATTAGAGCGATGGGTTTTCATTTTATTTGTGAAGAAGGTGTTGAGGCAGATGATGTCATAGCAACATTAGCTAAACTAGCACATGAAAAAAATATTAAAACCATCATAGCGAGTAGTGACAAAGACCTCTTTCAACTAGTAGGTGGTCATATCAAGCAACTTAATATGAAGGGTACGCTTTATGACGCAGAAATGGTGAAAGAAAAAATGGGTGTTAGGCCACACCAAATCCTAGATTTGTTAGCTTTGAGCGGTGATGCTTCAGACAATATACCTGGCGTACCAAGTGTAGGCCCCAAGACGGCTATAAAATGGTTACAGTTGTATGGTGATATAGAAGGTGTTAAAGCTAATGCAAACAAAATAGATGGCAAGGTTGGTGAAAAGTTAAGAGAGTCATTTGACTTGTTAAATCTTTCTTACCAATTAGTCGAACTTAAGTTTGATGTTGATTTACCTTTTAATGTCTTTGATGATGAGCCGGGAGAAAACACTGAAGAATTGATAGAATTGTATACAGAATATGGTTTTTCTATGTGGCTAAAACAATTAGGTGACCAATTAAAAAAACAGCCAATAACTGAGACAATCGAACCTTTAGTGAGTGAAAGCCAAGATCAAAAGAGTACATTATTTCTTCAGGAATTTACGCAAACACTAATTCTTGAACAAGCTGATTTTGAATCTTTGCTGAAGCAATTATCAAATTGTACATCCTTTGTTTTTGACTTGGAAACCAATAGCCTAGACTATATGAATGCAGAGGTTGTTGGATTGGTATTTTTACTTGATAAGCAAAGTTACTATTTACCGGTTGCACATGATTATTTAGATGCTCCTGAACAATTATCTCGAAAGTCAGTGATGAAATCATTAAAGCCTATCCTTGAAAGTCAAGTTATTGGTAAGATTGGTCAAAATTTAAAATATGATGCCCATGTACTAGCAAATATAGGTATTGATTTGAGCGGTATTGTTGACGATACTATGATCAAATCATACTGCTTAAATTCTGTGGCGACACGTCACAACATGAATGATTTATCAGAGCACTATCTTGGTCATAAAACAATTCATTTTGCTGATGTAGCAGGAAGTGGTAAAAAACAATTGACCTTTAATCAGGTAAATATAGATGAGGCACTTCCATACGCCTGTGANGATGTTATTGTCACTTCTGAATTAAACAAAATCCTGGAATCTAAGTTACAACAATATCCAAAATTAATGACATTGTATCGAACCTTAGAACTCCCTCTAGTAAATATCATGCTAAAGTTGGAACGCAATGGCGCACTTATTGATGAGGTTTCACTTTTCAATCAACAGGTTCAAATTAAATCTGAAATGCAGGAGATTCAAACTCAAGCTTTTAAAATTGCAGGAGATGAATTTAATCTTGAGTCACCTAAGCAAATCCAACAAATTTTGTTTAGTGAAGAGGGATTGGGTCTCGAACCGAAAAAGAAAACTGCTAAAGGTCAACCATCAACAAATGAAGAAGCGCTAAAACAATTGGAACACCCGTTGGTGGATTTAA